>Ga0208694_1002486_pt1 | contig 19477 bp, 18 predicted proteins | sample AD_UKC078_MetaG_FD_184442 | JGI IMG/M metagenome (GOLD analysis project Ga0208694, IMG submission 184442) | Active sludge microbial communities of municipal wastewater-treating anaerobic digesters from USA - AD_UKC078_MetaG (SPAdes) (version 2) | ecosystem: Engineered > Bioreactor > Anaerobic >...
AGCTTAGGTTTTTAGCTCTTTTAATTACATAAGCGTCGGGCTTATTGCAAAGGATACAAGATATATTAATTTGGGAATTTTCAGCAAAATATTTTGCTATATTTTCCACGTTAGTGCCTGACCCAGAGGCAAATAGGGCTAAATTGATTGTTTTCATTTTATATTTAAAATTTTTTCATGTTTATATCGCTGATAATCAACGTGTTCAATTAATTGTTAATAAAATATTCGTTAAAAAATTTGAGTTAACAAATCATTTTTGTTTCTTTGCACCTGCAAAACTAATTAATTTTATTAATCTTAAATTATTAATTATGTCAGACATTACATCAAGAGTAAAAAGTATTATCGTTAATAAATTAGGTATTGACGAATCAGAAGTTATTCCAGAAGCAAGCTTTACCGCTGATTTAGGTGCAGATTCTTTGGACACAGTTGAACTTATCATGGAATTTGAAAAAGAATTTGGAATTTCTATTTCAGATCAAGATGCCGAAAAAATTGCCACAGTTGGTGACGCTATTAGCTACATGGAAGCTAACGTAAAGTAAATTTTTACTAACTAAAAATTCATAGTATGACATTAAAGCGAGTTGTAGTTACCGGTATCGGAAGCATTTCTCCGGTAGGCTCTAACGCAAAAGAAACATGGGAAAATGTTGTAAAAGGTGTTTGTGGAATCGACTTGATAACACATTATGATACTACGAATTTTAAAACAAAATTTGCTTGCGAAGTAAAAAATTACGACCCGCTTCAATATTTTGATCGTAAAGAACTTAAAAGAATAGACAAATTTACTCAATTTGCTATTATCGCTTCCGATGAGGCTATTAAAGATAGTGGAATTGATTTCGAATCAATTGACAAATCTAAAGCTGGAGTTATATGGTCATCAGGTATTGGCGGTGTTGAAACTTTTTTAGAAGAAATTAAGGGATTTATCGAGGGAAATTATATCCCTCGTTTTAGCCCTTTTTTCATTCCAAAAATTATTTCCGATATTGCTGCAGGACATATATCAATGAAACATGGACTTATGGGTCCAAACTATTGTACTGTTTCTGCATGTGCTTCATCGTCGAATGCTATTATCGATTCTTTTAATCTAATTAGATTGGGAATGGCAGACTATATGGTTACTGGCGGAAGCGAAGCCTCACTAAACGAAGTGGGAATGGGTGGATTCCAGTCCATGATGGCTATATCTACTAATAACGAAGAATATAAAACAGCGTCTCGTCCGTTTTGTGCAACTAGAGACGGATTTGTAATGGGCGAAGGAGGTGCAGGTCTTATTCTAGAAGAATATGAACACGCTAAAGCTAGAGGTGCTAAAATTTACGCCGAAGTAGTTGGAGTAGGTTTATCAGCAGATGCATATCACTTAACAGCACCACACCCAGAAGGATTGGGAGCTAATTATGTTATGAGAAATGCGCTGAAAGATGCTAAGCTAAAGCCTGAAGAAATCGGATATATAAATGTACACGGAACTGCTACGCCTCTTGGAGATATCGCAGAACTTAAAGCTGTTATGCAAGTCTTTGGAGACCACGCATTCAAATTGAATATTAGCTCAACTAAATCTATAGTTGGACACCTTTTAGGTGCCGCAGGTGCAATGGAAGCATCGTTTGCAATTATGGCTTTGGTTGATCAAATAATTCCACCAACAATAAATCACCAAAAAGCAGACGAAAATATAGATCCACGATTTAATCTAACTCTGCATAAAGCTCAAAAAAGAGAACTTAATTATGCAATGAGCAATACTTTTGGATTTGGTGGACACAATACTTGTGTAATTTTTAAAAAAGCTGAATAAACTTAATGAGCTTCTTCTTTTTTAAAAAATTAAGCGAAGAAGATAAAAAATTATTAAATAATTTAAAGTTAGTATTAGATTTTAAACCTAAAAATTTAGAATTATACAAAGTTGTTTTTACACACGCATCTGTAGGAAGAAACACCAAAAACAATGAAAGATTAGAATTCGTTGGAGATTCTGTTATGGGCTTGATAATTACAGATATTTTGTTCAAAAAGTTTCCAAAAGCCGATGAGGGAAGACTTTCTATACTAAGAGCAAGCATAGTAAGCAGACAATCTTTAAATGTTTTAGGAGAAAAACTAGGACTAGATCAACTTGTTGATTATAAAAATACTTCGGGGAATGAAATAAAAAACTTGTCGGGAAATGCCTTAGAAGCAATGGTTGGAGCGATATATTTTGATAGAGGCTACCATAGAGCCAAAAAATTTGTTGAAAAAATAGTTTATGATAACTTTGACTTAGAGAAACTTTTAGAACAAAATAAAGATTATAAATCTAAACTATTGCAATTAATTCAAAAGTTTAAATTAAATATTACTTTTAATACTTACGAAAATATGGAAAGTAATGAAAAAAATCAACATTTTTTGTGCGAACTATGTTTAGATGATAGATTTTTGGCTGAAGGAAAAGCATGGACAAAAAAAGAAGCAGAACAAAAAGCCTCTAAACAAGCATTGAAAAAGCTAAGTCATTTGAGATTGAACTAAGTTAAAAACTTTATTGTTTATTAATGCAAAAAATTTAGATTAAACTCTTAAACAAATTTATGCTATACAAAAAATTTAACTACATTTGTATTGATGAAAACTAAAAAAATAAAATACGAAGCAGAATATAATTTTAAACTTATAGGAATTTCTTCATCTGAAGATGATTACAGACTTTCGTGGAAATTAGGTAAGTTTTTTAAAGCAGAATTTGTAAAACAAGAAGATATTGAAATTAAAGATAAAAAATATACAGAAACACAAATATTAGTTTCATATAAATGTCAGCCTTCAAATATTTCTTTAAGTTTAAGATTAATTGTTAATAAAACAAATGTAGGCTATATTGTTGAAGAATTAAAAAGCATAGATTATTTTTTGCAAGTGTTTGATAATCAAGATGAGGCTTATTTTGGAAAAATAATTTCAGACATAAAAACAATAAGTTCAGTTTCTGCCGTTTTTAATTTAGATTTATCAAAAATTAAGTCTAAGGAAAAATTACTTTATTAAAATGGGAATAATATCTAGACAAACAATCAAAGGTTCCATATATTCCTATTTGGGTGCATTTATAGGATTTGTAAATGTAGCTTTACTTATGCCACGATTTTTTACTACCGACCAAATCGGTCTTGTTTATATTTTGGTGGCTTTATCTACAATTTTTGGACAGTTAGGAACTTTAGGAATGGTAAATGTTACTGTTAGGCAATTCCCTTATTTTAGAGATGAAAAAAATAAACATAATGGCTTTTTGTTCTTTGCTTTAGCTGTTGGTAGCTTAGGCTTTGTGTTGTACATGATTTTTTATTATTTGACCAAAGGATATGTTATAAGAACCAACATAGACCAATCGCCACTGTTTGCAGAATATGTTTATTTATTGTTGCCATTTGTCTTTATTACAATCTATTACTTCATAATAGATACTTACAATCGTCTTTTGTTTAATGCTTCGTTTGGAGCATTTGCTAAAGAACTGCTTTTAAGATTGTTGAATTTTATAACAATTGTATTGTTCTGGTTAGAACTTATAGATTATCATCAATTTATTATTCTCTACACTATCTCTTATGCTATTCCTGTTATTTTAATTTGCATATTGTTAATTTATAAGAAACAGTTTTCTTTAAAACCTTCATTTAAAATTTTTACTAAATCATTCTCAAAAGAAATATTTTCTGTTGCTGTTTTTGGATTAATTTCAAGTTTTAGTGGAATGGCAGTTTTACAAATAGATAGATATTTAATTAATCATTATTGTGATTTGAGTGCAACAGGAGTGTATTCTACAGTTTTCTTTTTTGGAACAATAATTTTACTGCCAGGAAGATCTTTAATAAGAATTTCAAGTACACTAATTACTGAAGCTATTCAAAAAGAAAATTGGAAAGATGTTAACGAAATTTATAAAAGAAGTACAACAAGTATGTCTGTTGTTGGCATGGCTCTTTTTGTTTTAATCTGGGGAAATATCAATAATATTATGACAATATTACCACCTGAATTTGAACCTGGACGTTATGTTATATTTTTTATTGCTTTAGCTCATCTTCTTCAGATGATTGCAAGCGTTAGTAGCGAAATTATTTATTTAAGCAAGTATTATCGCCAATTTACTATTTTAATGGTCAGCTTAATAATATTTATCATCGTTTTTAATATTATTTTGCTTCCTAAATATGGAATTGTTGGAGCTAGTATTGCTTTAACTCTTGCCTTTTTAATTTTCTTAGTATCTAGGCAATTGTTTGTTTATTTGAAATTTAAACTTAATCCTTATAAACTAAAACATATTATCATACTAATTGCAGGACTTGCTGCTTTAATTATTAATATGTTTATTCCGCAAATGCATTTTATTTTAGATATTTGTGTTAGAAGTCTTGTTTTGGCAATAATATTTTTTGTTCCTGTTATAGTTACAAAAGTTTATCCAGAACTTAATTCTGCAATAAAAAATATAGTTTATAGGCTTAAAAATTTTTCTCATAAAAATACAAAATAAACAAAGTGTTATTGAGTTAATGAAATAATTCAATAAAAACATTAAATTTGTAAAAATTTATAATTATGGGTTTCGGAAGTTTTTTTAAAGTACCACAGCACAATGTGTTTGATTATAAGCCACGCTATTATGATCCCGAAAAAGAAAGAAGACGGGAGTTGTTAAATGAAATGAGAATTGCTCAAGGTAAAGAGCCTGTAGGTATGGAAGGAGGTAAACCCGGAGCTAAAATAAAAGGTAGTTTTAAACGCCCTATGAAGCGAACAGCTTATAGTAAGGGAAATTCGACTATAAGGGTTCTTATGATAGCTATTGTTTTGGGATTTTTGGCTTATTTGATATTAGTAGCTGATCTTACCCCAATTGTTAAATTGTTTATGAAGTAATGCCAAATATTATTAAACTTTTATCGGATTCGGTTGCTAATCAAATAGCTGCAGGCGAAGTTATACAAAGACCAGCTTCTGTTGTTAAAGAGCTTGTCGAAAACGCTATTGATGCAGGTGCAACAGAAATAAAAATTGCAATTATAGATGCTGGACGAACTTTAATTCAAGTTTCTGATAACGGAAAAGGAATGAGCCCACAAGATGCTAGAACAGCTTTCGAACGCCATGCTACTTCAAAAATTGCTAGTGCCGACGACTTGTTTGCTATTCGTAGTATGGGATTTCGAGGCGAAGCTCTTGCCTCTATTGCAGCTGTCGCTTCGGTTGAGCTAAGAACAAAAACCGAAGGACAAGATTTAGGAACTTGTATAAATATTTCTGGCTCTAAAGTAGAATCTCAAGAAGTGGTAAACTGCCCTAAAGGAGCAAATTTTATTGTAAAAAACTTATTTTACAACGTTCCTGCAAGGCGAAAATTTTTGAAAAGCGACCCAGTAGAAAACAAACATATAACAACAGAAATTCATAGAATAGTTTTAGCAAATCCCGAAATTGCTTTTCAGTTTATGTTAGATAATAAAATTGTTTTAACATTAAACCCCGAAAATCATAAGCAAAGAATTGTGAATGTGTTTGGAAAAAATATAAATCAACATCTTGTAAGTCTAAACACAGAAACATCTATAGTTAAAATTACTGGCTTTGTTGCAAAACCTGAACGAACACGTAAGACAACTAACGAGCAATTTTTCTTTGTGAACAAACGATTTATGATTCATCCTTATTTTCGAAAAGCAATTAGTATAGCTTATGAAAAACTTATTCCCGAAGGTGAATTTCCAAGTTTTTTTGTTTATTTAGAAATAGACCCATCAACTATTGATATTAATATTCACCCAACAAAAACTGAAATTAAATTTGAAGAAGAACAATCTATTTTCCAAATTATGAAAGCAAGTGTGAAAGAAGCTTTGGGAAAATTTAATATTGTTCCAGCACTATATTTTGAAGAAGATATCACAAGAGACGTACATTTAACTTCAAACACAAGTTTTAAACCACCAACAATTAATATAAATCCAGATTATAATCCATTTAAAACACAATCCCATAAAGGAGGACAGTCTAATTATGTGCCACGAAACTGGAGTAGTTTATACGAACAAAGTCAAAACAAAAACAGAGAAGATTTCGTTTTACCACAACAAGAAAATATTGAAGAAACACAAAATTTGCTTTCAAGTGATGAAACTCAATCAACTAGTTTTGATAAATCATTGTTTTTTCAACTAAAAAATAAGTATATTATTACTTCGGTGAAATCTGGTATGGTAGTTATAGACCAGAAAAGAGCACATGAAAGAATTTTGTACGAAAACTTTTTAAAACTTTTAGAAACTCGAAAAGGAGTGAGCCAAAGAACGTTATTCCCAGTAATTATAGAACCTTCACCAACCGAAAGAGCTGTTATCCTAGAAATAATTACAGATTTAAACAATATAGGCTTTGAAATTGTTCTTGTTGGGAAAGAAAAATTTGAACTTAGAGCTGTGCCAGGCGATTTAACAGATATAGACCCCAAAAAATTAATTGATGAAATAGTTTATGCAATTTCCGAATTACAAGGCTCTGCAAAAGTTGTGCTGAACGAAAAAATTGCCTTAGCTTTAGCAAAAACATCGTCAATAAGAGTGGCTAAGCCTTTAACAGAACTCGAAATGCAAGAGATTTTTCAAAAACTTATGCTTTGCTCAGACCATAACTATACGCCAGAAGGAAAAAAAATATTAGAGGTAATTAAAATTGAAGAAATAGAACAAAAATTGAATTAATTTATTATGAATTTTCAAAGAGGAGGTTTTTTTAATTTACCACCAGTAGTAAAGACTTTATTAATAATAAATATTGCTCTTTTTGCATTGAGGAGGTTTCTTGTACCAGATTCAATAATGCATTTGGCTGTTTTTAGTTTTAAATCTGATTTCTTTAGACCATACCAGCTGATTACTCACATGTTTATGCACGTCGATTTTTGGCATTTGTTCTTTAATATGTTTGCATTATATATGTTTGGTAGGATTTTGGAAGAAGTATGGGGTTCGAAAAGATTTTTTATTTATTATTTTTTCACAGGTTTAGGAGCAGCTTTTTTGCATTTAATAGTAATGAATATAGAAATCAATTCACTTATCGCGAAAATGGATCCTCAGCAAGTAAAATATGTTCTTGACGAAGGTAGTGAGGCTTTAATGCAAGGTAAGAATCAAATGAAAGACTTAAATTTAATGATAAACACCCCAACAGTAGGAGCTTCTGGAGCTATTTACGGTTTGCTTTTAGCTTTTGGAATGATGTTTCCCAATGCAATTTTATATCTTTATGCTGCTATCCCAATAAAAGCAAAATATTTAGTTATGATTTTTGTTGCAATTGAGTTGGTTTTAGGTTTCTTAAATAGAAGTGGTGATAATGTCGCTCACTTTGCACATTTAGGCGGAATGTTGTTCGGACTTATATTTATTTTAGTTTGGAGAAAAAAACAATTTAATCGCTGGGATCAATGAGTTTTTTAGATGAATTGAAATATAGCTTTAAAGCTAAAAACAATTTTAATATTCTTATTTATATTAATTTAATTGTTTTTCTTTTTATTCAGTTATTTAAAGTTTTTTTGTTTCTCAACGCTAAAACAAGTCAAGAGTTTTTATACTACTTAGCTGTCCCTGCAAATATTAATAATTTAAAAACTTATCCATGGACAATAATTACTTATATGTTTACCCATGAAAGTTTTTTGCATATTTTGTTTAATCTATTAGCCTTTTATTGGTTTGGAAAACTTTTTTTGCAGTATTTGTCTCAAAAACAATTACTTGGCGTTTATATTTTAGGAGGAATATTAGGTGCAGTTTTTTATATTTTAGCATTTAATATTTTTCCTGTTTTTAACGAAATTAAAGAAATTTCTATTGCAATAGGAGCATCTGCTTCGGTTATGGCTATTGTTTTTACAGTTGCAATGCTTGCACCTAACCAAGAAATACGTTTGGCTTTTTTAGGAAATTTTAAATTAAAATACCTTGCTTTGTTTGTTGTTATATTAGATATTTTAAGTATTCCAACAGATAATGCAGGTGGTCATATTGCACATTTAGGAGGAGCTTTTTTTGGAGTAATGTTCGCTCTATTTTATCGCAAAGGAGTTGATATTACTAGTTTTCTCACTAAATTTCTTTATTGGATAAAAAACTTATTTAGTCCCCAAAAAAATATGAGAATTAAATATAAAAAATCTAAGTCAAAAACAAAATCAACATCAACAAAACGAGAAAGCGACTGGGACTATAATGCAAGAAAAAAAGCAGAACAAGAAGAAATAGATAAAATACTTGATAAAATTGCAAAATCTGGTTACGAAGCATTAACAGCAAGTGAAAAAGAAAAACTTTTTAAACAAAGCAAATGAAAAAAAAGAAAGCAAATAAAGCATTACTAATAATAAATATACTAGCAAGCATATTATTACTTGCTATTTATGGAATAGAATTTATCCCTCCATCAAAATTTTTGTTTCTTTCTCTACTTCCATTTTTATTTACAATTATTTTAATTGTAAACATAATATTTGTTTTGATTTGGATTTTTGTGAGATGGAAATATTCTTTAATTTCTTTAATAAGTATTTTGTTAGTAATTAAATATGTAGCTTTAATTTATCCTATTCAATCTTTTTTTAGCTCAAAATCTAAGGAAGCCGACTTTAAAGTAATGACTTATAATGTAATGATTTTTGGCTTGTACGATTGGGAAAATACAAATATTAGAACTGATATAATTCAACTTATCTCTGATGAAAACCCAGATGTTTTATGCTTGCAAGAAGCTTATTGGAATAATTCTAATAGTAATTTTAAAACTTTAAAAATAATTTTAGAAAACTTAAACACTAAATATGTTCACAAAGCTACTATGACAACTGCAAAAGGTGGACAAAATTTTGGGCTTGTAACAATTTCAAAGTTTCCAATTTTAAATTCTTATTCAGAAAAATTTGACAATTCTTATAATGGATTTACTTATTCTGATATTTTGATAGATGCCGATACTGTTAGAGTTTATAATGTACATCTTCAGTCTTTGGAGTTTAATCAAAGAGATTATACTGTTATAGAAAATATTTCAGAAGGGATAAATGATCTTGGGGTAAAAACTATATTAAAGAAATATTTAAAATCAATAAAAATTCGCATAAAACAAGCCGAAATTGTTAGGGGGACAATGAATGATTGTCATTATCCAATACTTGTTTGTGGCGATTTTAATGATATTCCTATTAGTTATTCTTATTTGAAACTTGCAAAAAACTTAAAAGACAGCTTTAGCGCATGTGGACGCTATCCTGGATATACTTGGGTAAATTCAAAACTTAAATTAAGAATAGATTATATTTTGTATAGCAAAGATTTTAAGTGCTGTTCTCACAAGCTTATAGAAAAAAATCTATCCGACCACTATCCTGTAATAGCAGAATTTAGATTTGCAAAAAATGACAAACAATAGATTTTGTTTGACTTATACCGAAACTACTTCCTTAACTTGCGGAACGTCTTTTTTAAGTTTATCTTCAACACCAAGTTTTAGAGTTTGAATACTAAATGGGCAAGAGCCACAAGCACCCAATAGTTTTACTTTAACAATATAATCTGGTGTAACTTCAATTAAACTAATGTCGCCACCGTCTGCTTGTAAATATGGTCTAACTTCGTCTATTGATTTTTCTATTTTTTTGATAATTTCGTCCATGATATTTTATTTTTTAATTATTCATTATTACTTGTTGAGTGGGTGGTAAGTCTGCATTTCTTTTTTCAACAGCTTTTACAAAATTGTCTGCTAAATTTGCAAAAGCTTTACCAATAACAGAGCTAAACTCTAAAGCTGCAGGAGTACCTTTATCACCACTTTCGCATACTGATTGAACTAAAGGAATTTGTCCAAGCATTTCACTATTTACTTCTTTAGCAAGTTTTTCTACACCGCCTTTTCCAAAAATATAATATTTATTTTCAGGAAGTTCGGCAGGAGTAAACCAAGCCATATTTTCAACTAAACCAAGAACTGGAACTTCTATAGCACTTGCATTAAACATTGCAACACCTTTGCGAGCATCGGCAATAGCAACTTCTTGAGGAGTACTTACAATTACAGCACCTGTAACTGCAACTGATTGTACAAGAGTTAAATGAATATCGCTAGTTCCGGGAGGAAGATCAAACAATAAATAATCTAATTCGCCCCATTTTGTTTGCTCAATCATTTGTTTTAAAGCACCACCTGCCATAGGTCCACGCCAAATAGTTGCTTCTTTTGGGCTTACAAAAAATCCTATCGACAATAATTTAATTCCATATTTTTCGATTGGAATAATATATTCTTTACCGTCTTCTTCATATCCACTAGGTCTTGCATCTTCGGCACCAAACATTTTTGGAATACTTGGTCCAAAAATATCAGCATCTAAAACAGCAACTTTAAAACCTTTTTGAGCTAAAGCAATTGCTAAGTTTACAGCAACTGTAGATTTACCAACGCCACCTTTACCACTGGCAATAGCAATAATATTTTTAACTTCTGATAATCCAGCTGAAATGCTAGAAGGATCTTTTACTTTTTTCTTTACCTTTGTTGTGATATTTACAATTAAATCTGTTCCAAATTCAGCTTCTAAAGCAGATTTTATAGCTCTTTTAATGGAGTTTATAAATGGATCTGTAGATTTAAAAAAACTTATTGTTAAATCAACCGAATTGTCAGTTAATTCTATCCCTTCTAAAATGCCTGAACTAACAATGTCTTTCCCTGTTTCGGGGTGTAATACCGTTGTTAGAACTTGTTCAATGTTTTCTTTATTTCTTTTCATATTTAAAATTAACTATTATACTAGTAACAAAATTGTTTACTACTTGTTCTTTTAGAGTACAAACTTACAAATTAAAAAATAAAAAAGCTATAGTTTTTTATGACATTATACAGGATTGAAAACTATAAACTCCAGTAGGTTAAATTTTTAATTTTATTTCTATAAATACCTTTAATATCAATTAAAACGCCATTGTCAACTAAAAGATTAGCAAAATCTTTTTCTTCTAAGTTTAAATATGGTTTGTGATTTACTGCAACTATTACAGCAGTATATTTGCCTTTAGGTTCCTTTATCATATCAACATTGTACTCATGTTTCACTTCTTTAGGTTTTGCAAATGCATCAACGACATCAACTGTAATATTATATTTTTGTAGTTCTTCAATAATATCTATTACTCTTGAATTTCTTATATCGCTAACATTTTCTTTAAATGTTATACCCATTAGTAAAATTTTTGCAGTAGTAATTTCTTTTTTGTTAGCAATAATTAGTTTTACGGCTTTATCAGCAACATATGGTCCCATGCTATCATTTAAAGATCGTCCTGAATCTATCATTTCTGCATGATACCCTAACTGTTTGGCTTTATGTAACAAATAATAAGGATCTACTCCAATACAATGTCCACCAACTAATCCAGGAGTAAAGTTTAAGAAATTCCATTTAGTTTTAGCAGCTTCTAACACTTCAAAAGTATTAATTCCAATTTTATCAAAAATTATTGATAATTCGTTCATTAAAGCAATGTTTACATCTCGTTGAGTATTTTCAATAATTTTAGCAGCTTCAGCAACTTTTATAGAGCTAGCTCTGTGAACACCAGCTTTAATAATTATTTCATACACTTTTGCAATTTCTTCGGCAGACTCGGCATCGCAACCTGAAGTGATTTTTACGATATTTGGAAGTGTGTGTTGTTTGTCGCCTGGGTTAATTCTTTCTGGAGAAAAGCCAACTTTAAAATCTTTTTTAAACTTTAATCCCGACATTTCTTCTAAAATAGGTACACAATCTTCTTCTGTGCAACCAGGATAAACAGTTGACTCAAAAACAACATAATCTCCTTTTTTTAAAATTTTGCCTACTGTTTTAGATGCACTTAAAATAGGACGTAAATCAGGTAGTTTGTGCTCATCAATAGGTGTAGGAACAGCAACAATGTGAAAATGACACTCTCTTAAATCCTCTGGGTTGGCTGTAAATAAAATATCAGCATTTTCAAAAGCCTCTTTATCTAACTCATTAGATGGGTCGATTTTGTTTTTCATCAGTTCTATGCGTTCTGGTTTAATATCATAACCAACAACTTTAACGAACTTAGCAAATTCAAGTGCAATTGGTAAGCCAACATAGCCTAAGCCAATAACTGATATTTTTTTCTCTTTTTTTAAAATTGATTTGAACATAATAAAATTCCTTTATTATTATATTTTTAATAAGTTTATTTCTTTAACAATGGATGGTAATCACCAGTAATTCCTATGGGTGTAGCATTCCTAATATTAAATACTGTTTGAATTGAAGGCTTGGCTTCTTTAAGACCAAATCCTTTACCACTTAAAATATGACGATAACTTTCTGTATGTAAATCTGTAAAACCATCAGAAAATTCTATTTCTTCGTTTTCCATTTTAATAGAACGATAAGTACGTTGTCCTTTAGATTTAATTTCGTCTGGCAACATGTTTTCATCAATAGAAAGCACCCATCTTACTCTTGCTCTTTCTAATTCGAGATAGCCAGCAGCTTTATCTTTTTCACTTACATGTACTACACTTGATTTAACTTCTCCAAAAATCCATGAAAGCATATCGAAGAAATGAATTCCAATATTTGTTGCTATACCACCAGATTTTTGAATATCGCCTTTCCACGAATAATGATACCATTTTCCACGACTTGTAATGTAAGCCAAATCAATATCGTAAATTTTATCTTTTGGACCATTTTCTATCTTTTCTTTAAGATTTTTTATTGACTGATGTAATCTTAATTGAAGAATGTTGTAAATTTTTTTGCCAGATTCTTTTTCAATTTCAGCTAAGGCATCAATATTCCAAGGGTTTAAAACCAAAGGTTTTTCACAAATAGCATGGGCTTGGTTTCTTAAAGCAAATCTAATATGGGAGTCGTGCAAATAATTTGGAGAACAAATACTTACATAGTCAATTTTTTTATCTGTACGGGATAGTTTGTAAACGTGCCTGTCGAAACGCTCAAATTCATGAAAAAAATCTGCATTAGGAAAATGTGCATCTAAAAAGCCAACACTATCAAAAGGGTCTAAACATGCAACAAGTTCGTTTCCAGTTTCTTTTATTGCTTTTACGTGTCTTATTGCAATATAACCTCCAACACCAACTAATGCGAAATTCAAATTTGACATATTGATTATAATTTTTTTACGGAATTGTTAATAAGTTGATACTTCTCACCACTTTCAGGGCAAGTTGCAAAGCCATTTTTGTCGAAATTTAGTTTATGTCCATATTCACTCATCCAACCAGTTTGTCGAGCAGGATTTCCAACAACTAAAGCATAGTCAGGAACTGCTTTTGTAACTACCGCACCAGCTCCAATAAAAGCATATCTACCAATATCGTGTCCGCAAACTATTGTGGCATTTGCACCAATACTTGCTCCTTTTTTTACCTTAGTTTTTAAGTAGGAATCTCTTCTAACAATTGCACTTCTTGGATTTATTATATTTGTAAAAACCATTGAAGGACCTAAAAAAACATCGTCTTCGCAACTAACTCCTGTGTAAATAGAAACATTGTTTTGCACTTTTACATTATTGCCTAAAACTACATCTGGCGAAACCACAACATTTTGACCAATATTGCAGTTTTCTCCAATTCTACAATTTGACATAATATGCGAAAAATGCCATATTTTAGTGCCTTTTCCTATAATGCAGCCTTCATCAATTACTGCCGTTTCGTGTGCGAAATAATCCTGTTTCATATTTTTTACAAAAATAATTAATAATCTATAAAATCGAAAAAAATATAAATAAAAGTTTTTATTCTATAAATTTGTTCGATATTGGATCCCACTCAATTTCATGACTCCAGTTTGCTCTGATTTCATATTCTGAAGGCAAAAAATAAACTTTTTCTGCATGTTGGTTTTTAATATAATTCCCAGTGTCCCATCTGCCGTTTTGATTTGAGTCTAAAATTACTTTTACCTTATATTTCCCTGCTTTTAAAAATTCAAAAACAACTTCTTTATTCTCTTCTGAACTTTCAGCAACTACTTTTTCGTTTTGTATCATTTGCACAAGATAGTTTGTATTGGCTTCGGGAAATATTATTTTAAAATTACCATATTCACTACTCGAAGCAGTTTGAAACTTCAAAGTGTCAACAAGGTTAGGTTCATTATAAATATTTTTAAGAAATGCCGAATCTGCTAATAATCTATATTCAGACTTTTCTAATAAATCGGATTTTAGTGCTAAAATTAGCGGATTTATGCTGTCTTTTTCTAATTTAAAATCTGTTTTAATATATTCGTTTTCTGAAATTAGTTCTAATTTTAGTTTGCTTGGGTCAAATTCACTAATTGGAAATTCTGTTTTAATTTCTAAATCTAAATGAGGCTCTTTAGTCTTTGGTATGGAAAGTTTAACAATATTGTCTTCTAATTTTTTGTCAACAGATCTTAAAAATAAACTGTCGGTAACAATATTGATAGATGATTCAAAATCAGGATAATTGCAAATTATCTGCATTCTTGATGAATCAATTATTTCTTTTTTTGTTAAAAAAACTTGTAAGGTGTCAAGACTTTTACTCATTTTTAAAATTGCATTTTCATCGCCTATTACATTGATTTCAAAATTGTCGTGTTGTGGTTTGTTAAAAACAATTTCTACCAATCTTGGATTAATTCTTTTGCTTGATTTTATAAATTGAGTTTGATTATCTTCTTTAAAAATTAAAAGTTCTAAATTTGTTGGTTTATTAATTGTTTTGGCAGCTGTAGTATCTGTTTTTGCAATTAATTTAACACTAGGTTGTATTGTTGTGTCTAAAAATGCAATGCTTTCTTCAGGAAGGTCGAAGAGGTAATTGTAATTATTGTCGATTAGTGCATAAATTTTATATTCGTTTTCCTTGACAAAAGGGATTAAAAATTTTCCATTTTGGTCAGTTTTTGTGATATACGAAGGTTGAGATTTTATTATTGCAGAGTCACTTAAATCAGAATATAATGAAACCCAAGCATCTTTTACAGGTTTTCTGTCGAAAGCATCTAAAACTACACCGCCACATAACAAAGAGTCTATCTTATCTCCAGTTGAAAATGCAAAAACAAAAGAATTAAGCACATTATTTTCATTATTATCGGCAATGGCATCATTAAAATTTAAAGTGTAAGTTGTGTTTTCTTCTAACTCATTAGATTTTAGCTTTATTAAAACTCCTTTTCTTTTAATTGTAACTACAGGTTTTGTTGGCATTGGTGGTGAAACAATTAATTTTTGATTTACATTATTTAACCTGATATATTCATCAAATTGAATAAGAATTTTGTCAGAATTAAAATTTGTTGAGCCGTTTTGGGGTTCTGATTTTACAAATTTTGGTGGGCTGGTGTCTTTAGGTCCACCAGAAATTGCTATTTGCTTGGCACAAGAAGCAATTGTTAAAATAATGTATATTGCAAAAATAAATGATATTAAATTAAATCTTTTCATTAAAAGCAATTTGATTTAAAATGCAAATTTATTATTAAAATTTAATATTTGTTGTAAAACCATTTTAAAATACTATTTCCAAAAGTTTCAGTTTTAAATTCCAATTTTTCAAAAATAGGAGCAGGCACGCCTTTTTCAAAAATATGATCGCCAACAAACACCCTTGCTTCGTCCCATATATTCAAATCAATAAATGATTGTAAGGTTTGTGTGCCACCTTCAACAACAAGCGACAAAATGTTAAAATCATATAAATTTTCTAAAATTTGAGGTATTATATTTTTAGAAAAATCAATTTTCAAGTAAGTAATATTGTTGATAATCAAGGTTGTGTGGGAGTTGAAAATAATTGTTTCGGCTTCTTTATTAAAAATATTGAAATCTTTAGATAATGTTAGATTTTTATCAATGCTTATGCGTGTTGGATTTTTCCCTTTCCACAGCCTGCTAGTAAGTTGTGGATTGTCTAATAAAACTGTATTTGTGCCAACTAAAAACGCATCTTCTTCTGTTCGCCATTTATGAACAAGAGTTTTACATTCATCATTTGTTATCCAAAATGCTTTGGCTTTGTCGGAAGGCGTTCTTACAAAATCAATATAGCCATCTTTTGTTTCTGCCCATTTTAAAATTATATAAGGTCGCTTTTTTTGATGAAAAGTAAAAAATCTTTTATTCAAATCAATACATTTGTTTTCGAGTACACCTGTAATTATTTCTCTGTTAGCAGTTTTAAGAATTTCAATTCCTTTTCCAGCGACTTTTTCATGTGGGTCGATAGTGCCAATTACAATTTTTGGAATATTTTTTTCTACTATTAAATTTGCACAAGCAGGAGTTTTCCCAACATGAGAACAAGGCTCTAAAGAAACATAAATAGTTGACTTGCTTAATAAAGATTTATCTCTTACAGAATTAATCGCATTTACTTCAGCATGAGCTTCGCCATATTTTCTGTGATAGCCTTCTCCAATAATCTTGCCCTCGTGTACTATTACGCTTCCTACCATTGGGTTGGGCGAAACTGAGCCTAAACCTTTTTGAGCAAGGTCAAGGCATCTTTGCATAAATATTTCATCAATACTATTCATAGTTGCAAAGATATGGTTTAGAAATTAAAAAAGATAATTTTTTGTTATTTTTAAAAATTTAAACTCTAAGTATAAATACGTATTTTTTTAAACTTGTTGATATAATTATTGTCAAAAAAGTTTAAAATGGTAGTTATTTTTCTATATTCGCAACTTATTAATAATAATTATTTAGTATTATGAGAAAAGTTTTACTTATTGTTTTTATTATTGTTACCACTTCTTTTGCTCTGTTTTCACAAACTGTTTTATTATCTGGAAAAGTTGTTGATGCCGAAAATAATGAAGGACTTTTTGGAGTAAATATTACAATTAATCATGCAGAACAGATACTTGGTAGTAAGCAACAATTAGGGACTTCAACAGATTTTGACGGCAATTATAAAATTGCATTATATCCTGGCGATTATATTGTTAAATTTGCTTTTATCGGATTTGAAGAAGTAACAAAAGAAGTAGAATTACTTGTTGGGAAACCAGTAGTTTTAGATATAAATTTATCGCCTACAGCAGAAATTATTGATGAAGTAGTTGTGAGTGCTGGTAAGTTTGAACAAAAACTATCAGACGTTACCGTTTCTATGGAAGTTTTAAAACCAAAAATGATAGAAAGTAATAACACCACTCGTTTAGACCATGCTCTTAATATGGTTCCTGGTGTTGACGTTAATGATGGTCAGGCAAGTATTAGAGCAAGTACAGGCTGGAGTTATGGAGCAGGAAGTCGTGTAATTGTTTTAATGGACGATTTACCTATAATGTCAGCTGATGTTGGAGATGTGAAATGGCATTATGTACCTTTAGAAAATGTGTCTCAAGTTGAAGTTGTGAAAGGTGCAAGTTCAGCATTATTTGGCTCATCAGCTCTTGGAGGAGTTATAAATGTAAGATCTGCATATCCCACAAACAAACCTGTTACTAAAGTGTCTTACTTTAATGGTATTTATGGAAATCCTAGAGATTTTCGCCAAAAATGGTGGGGAAAAGAATTCTTTGCAAATAACAACTCTCCTTTAAAAATTCCTTTGCGTGAAGAGCTTTTTTATTTTGTGCGAAATCCTATGTATGCGGGTTTAAGTTTTCATCATGCTCAACAATTTGACAATTTAGATTTATCATTAGGTGGAAATCATCATATCGATGAAGGATATAGAGAAGCTGAATACGAACGCCGTAGCCGATTTAATGCAAATTTAAGATATAGGGCTAAAAAAGTTCAAGGATTGGCTGTAGGAGTAAATACAAACTTTATGGCGGTTGATATAAGCGACTTTTTTATGTGGAAAGCAGATACTAATGCTTACCAAGCAAATCCAGGATTAGGAACAACTGCACCAACACAAGGTTTTAGAATGAATCTAGACCCTTATGTTAATTATTATAGACCAAATGGAGATAAATTTAGTTTGAGAACACGCTATTTTTTAACCGAAAATGTTATTCCTTCAGATACAATGAAAAACTCTAAAGGATACACTTATTATGGAGAGTTTCAATATCAAACAGTACTTGCTGAAAAATGGAATTTAGCAGCAGGAATTGTAAATTCATACTCAAATGTTTACTCCAATATGTTTGGCGACCATTTTAGCAATAATTTATCTCTATATACACATGTTGACGTTACTTTTGGAAGATTGAAACTTTCGGGTGGATTGAGAGGAGAGTACTTTGTTTTGGATTCCACTCAAACCGAATCTTTGTTTGATATAAAACTTGGTAAGGAACGCTTAGAAATCCCATTTAGACCAGTATTTAGAACAGGGGTAAACTATTCGGTTACAGACCAAACTTTTATACGGGCTTCATTCGGACAAGGTTATCGTTTCCCGTCAATAGCAGAAAAATATACTGCAACATCATTAGGAATGGTAAATGTTTTGCCTAATCCAAGATTGTTGCCAGAAACAGGCTGGAGTACAGAATTAGGAATAAAGCAAGGATATAAATTTGGTAAATGGCGAGGTTTTGCCGACTTAGCTTTATTTAATCAAGATATAAATAATATGATGGAATTTACCTTCGGTGTGTTTAATCCAGTAACATATATGCCTTTCCAACCTACAGATACTGTTATTCCAGTATTTGCTTTTCAATCACAAAATTATGGAGATGTTAGAATTACAGGAGCAGATTTGTCGGCAAGTATTGCTGGTAAAGTGGGCAATTATATGATTATGGGAATGGTGGGATATACTTATACTTATCCAGTACCAAAATTTGGAGCAGACACTACAGCTTCTAGTCTATCGCCAATTTTAAAATATAGAAATAGACATTCTATAAAAGCAGATATAGGAGTAGAAACTAAACGTATTACTTTTGGTGCAAATATTATTTGGCGTAGTGCTATGGAAAATGTTGACAGACTGTTCTGCGACGAAAGAGATCCCGCAACGGTAAATCTTACTGATATAGCTTTTTATCAATTTTTTAGCCAAACAATTTTACCAGGATATTGGAATTATAGAATTGAAAATGCAAAAAAGAATTATTTTAATATAGACCTAAGATTCGGATTTAATTTCAATAAATATTTAAGTGCTAATTTTATTGTGAAAAATTTATTAAATGCTGAATATGTCGGAAGACCTGGAGATATGCATGCTCCACGTAGATACGAAATATTAATAAGTGCTCATTTTTAATTATTGTAAAACTTTTAATTTAAAATATTACCTTAAATCCGCAACTAAAAATAATTATTGCAATTTTAGATAAAATTATTTTGTTTGAGCCTATAAAATGGTTATTATTTAAAAAAAATTTTTCTAAAAAGCATTTTTTTACTTTTTTATAGTTCAA
>Ga0208694_1002487_pt1 | contig 19476 bp, 14 predicted proteins | sample AD_UKC078_MetaG_FD_184442 | JGI IMG/M metagenome (GOLD analysis project Ga0208694, IMG submission 184442) | Active sludge microbial communities of municipal wastewater-treating anaerobic digesters from USA - AD_UKC078_MetaG (SPAdes) (version 2) | ecosystem: Engineered > Bioreactor > Anaerobic >...
CCAGGCCAGCTGGCCGTAGCCAACATCAACCGCAAATACACGCTCAGCCCCGGACTGCAGCAGACAATCGGTAAAACCACCGGTCGAGGCGCCCACATCCATCGCCACCAGCCCGCTCACATCCAGGTTGAACTGCTTCAGCGCATGGGCCAGCTTTAGCCCCCCCCGGCTGACATAGGGCAGGATCTCCCCCTTGATACGGATCTGCGCATCAAGGGGCACCTGCTGACCGGCTTTGTCAACCGTATGATCACCGACCACCACCTGGCCAGCCATGATCAGCGCCTGGGCCCGCTCCCGGGAGGCGGTCATACCGCGTGCCACCATCAGTTTGTCCAGGCGCTGTTTGCTGGTCATATCCAAATCCGTCCCGTTTCTTTTGATGACGAATTTAGTAGCACAGCCAGACTGCAAAAGCAATTCAGCTGACCGGATATTCGCCCCTGATCAATGCATCGCAGAACTGGCTGATACCCGCCATTTCGCCTTCAAAAATCTCTTCAACCCGCGCCGATATCTCATCCACATGACGACCTTTTTCCAATAGCAACTGTGCCGTGGCAATCTGCGGACGGTTGATCGGAGAGCCGATCCGGCTCAGCATCAGTACATAGACCTCCTTGATGCCCTCAATGCCCTGGTATATCTCCCGGGCAATGCGATGGGCCAGCAGGTTGTAGATCTTGCCCACATGGCTGACCGGATTCTTGCCCGCTGTCGCCTCAGACCCCATCGGACGGTTAATGGAAATCAGCCCGTTGACCCGATTACCGCGCCCGACCTGGCCCGAGTCGGCATCTTCGGCCGAGGTTCCCAGCAGGCTCAGGTAGACGCCGCCCAGCCCGCGGCCCCTGACATCCAGCGTGTTGTAGTTGATGGAAAGCTGATCAAAGACAGCAAGATTTTCGGTAAAGCTCCTGATCTCATCATGAATGGCGGACTTGATCTCAAAATAGGCCTGCTCCGACTTGACAAAGGGGGCCAAAAGCGGCATGGCGATGGTAAGGTCGAGATAATGGCCGCCACGTCCTGCCATGACCTTGACATCCTCACCTGTCTGGGGAAATCTCTCCTTGAATTCACGACCGTTCAGAAAGCGCTCCACCCCCAGCACCACCTTTTCAGTCGGGCTGAGCGGATAGTACCCTACAGCAGCGGATGTGTCATTGGCCACATAAATATCGCCCGGACGCTGGAAGATGTCACCCAGTTCCTCAGAACCGGGCGCCAGCACGACCTTGAAGTTGATATGGCGCTCCGGGTCAACAAAGCGCAAATTTTCACCGATCCAGGTTCGGGCGGCCTCGATGGCAATCTCCTCCACCGGGATCTCGCTGCCGCCGTAACGGTTTGTAGCCCGGTCGCCGATGACCAGCTCCATTGGATTAACAACCCGTCCGCCGCCAAAGCGTTTTTCCACCTGCCCGGCCACCAGCAGTCCCTTGTCGATATTGTGGTGCAGTATCCGGCCAAAACGGGCCATGTACTCACGGCAGAGCGCCAGAGAAACGGCTTCCATCACGGAATCGCAGATCTGGTCGGGATGTCCGGTTCCTTTGCGTTCCACCAGTTCCACCCGATGCTCGTCTATCGACTTGCCTTTGAACATTTCCACTATCACCATGGCCGCACCGTCCTTTCCGACAGCGACACCGGCAGCATCAGCCTGCCACTGCAGGCCCTGCTTGGCCATACATCAAAAGACATCTGAAAACAGACTCGTCAGTAAAGCGGCAACCATAGCTCCGACTGTTCAAACACAACCTTTTCGATCACATTCAGCAGGTTGGGGTCAAAATGCATTCCCGATTGGGAACGGATATAATCACGCACCTTTTCAAACGGCCAGGCCTTGCGATAAGGTCGATCGGAAAGCAATGCATCCCAGACATCCACATAAGCAAATATCCTGGCCGAGATCGGGATCTCATCACCCTTCATACCGTGCGGATAGCCGCTACCATCCCACTTTTCATGGTGATAATGGGGAATCTCAATGGCAGGTCGCAAAAATTCGATTGGCGAAAGGATGCTGAAGGCAATTCTGGTGTGCTGCTTCATGATATCGAACTCCACATCCGTCAGCTGGCCCGGTTTGAGCAATATACTGTCCGGCACCCCCAGTTTGCCGATATCATGCAACAATGCCCCTCTGCGGATATGAATCAGCTTGTCCTTGCCAATACCCATCTCCCTGGCTATGCGTACAGTCAGATCCGTTACACGTCTGCTGTGCCCCTCTGTTTCCTTGTCCCTGAAATCCAGGGCTCGTGACCACCCCTCAATGGTTGTGTCATAAGCCAGCAGCAGCTCACTGTGCGAATTTTGCAGGCAATCGTAGACCTCGGCATTATCCAGGGCAATGGCAGCCTGGCCAGCAAAGGCCTCGACAAATACAAGCCAGTCCTGGGAAGGCTCAAGCGGCGAGCGGTGGAATATCTCCAGCACCCCCTTGACCTGGCCCTTGGAAACCAGCGGCACACCCACATAGGCCTTGAATCCTTCGCAGGAAAGCAGGTTATGCGGTGCATCCCACTCCTGTGAATTACCCGCATTGCTGACAATTCGTATCTTGCGTTCCCGCGCCACGTTACCAGCATAGCTTTCGCCAAGACGAACCCTGGAAAAGCCGATCCTCCTGGTGTCAAAGCCCATGCCGGCCTTGTACTCCAGCATCTGGCTATAGGGATCCAGCAGCAGTACACTGGCAGCATCCACATTGAGTTGCTTGAGGGTTTCCTGCAGCAGCACCTTCAGCGTGATCCTCAGGTCCAGACTGCTGTTGATGGCCGCATCGATCGTACTGAGTGCCGCCAGATTATCAACATGGTGCTTGAGTTGTTCCTCAACCATCATCCGCTCAGTAATATCCTGACACATGGACAGCACACCGCTGACCTTGCCACTATCATCATAGAGCGTGGTGTTGGACCAGGAGCAGTAAATTATCCGTCCGTCCTTGGCCAGATTGCCATTTTCATTAAAGATGGTGGACTCACCACACATCAGCCGCCGCCAAACCTCTTTTGCCTCTTCGCGATACTGCTTGGGTACGATCTGCTTGAAAACCTGCTTGCCTTCCACCTCGGCAGCCGTATAACCAAAGATGTCCTCTGCGGCGGGATTCCAGGATACCACCCGAAATCTGGTATCAAACATGATACAGCCGATCGGCATGCGCTCAAACTGCAGCCGAAGTTTGGCTTCGCTGGCCTGCAGGGCCCGTTCGGCCCGCTTGCGTTCGCTGACATCTTCCAGCATGCCCAACCGTCGGCGAGTCCTGTTGTCCGCTCCGGGCAGCACCACGCCATGGTCTTCCACATGGATGTACTCGCCGCATTTCTTACGCAAACGGTATTCAACCCTGTAAGCGGTCAGCTCCCTGGTGGCCTGCCGTTTCACCGACAAGGCCTGCTCCCTGTCATCCGGATGGATCAGGGCCACACGCTGGTCCATATTTAGATTTTCCAGCTCGGAGAGTAGATATCCCGTAATCCGTTCCACATCGCCGCTCCAATGCAGCACATCGCTCCAGGTATCGATATCGTAAACCACCTGACCGCTCTGCTCGCTGATGATACGGTAGCGTTCCTCACTTTGCCGCAGCCGTTCCTCGGCCTCCTTGCGTTGTGTGATGTCGGTGATAATGCCGTCGTAGGAGAGCAGGTGGTTGGATACCCAGCACGGCACCAGGGTGTTGCAGACCCAGCGCACTGAACCGTCCTTGTGAAGGATACGATGCTCAATCTTCTGCACTGCCGGCTCTGTCATGACGCGCTCAACCACATCCAGCACCGTCTGACGATCATCCTCATGCACTATCCGGTACCACAGGTTGTGATCCAGACCATACTCCTCACAGGTATAACCCGTAACGGTTTCACATCCGGGACGGTGGATGGTTTCAATCGTACCGTCCCTGCCGAAGGTCACCGTGTAGACATAGCTGGTCAGCGAATCCAGCAATCGCTTGTAGCGTTCCTTGCTTTCATGCACATCCAGTGTATAGACCTTGACCAGTTCCTGAAGATGTTCACGATAACGCCGGTTTTCCTCCAGAATGCGCCAGCGTTCCATTCCCCTGCGAAGAACAATATCCATCTCTGCCGGGTTATTAACCGGTATCTTCAGCCAATCACAGCCCGCCAGCCGGCCGGAGTTGTTGAAATCCTCCGGGGCGACCGATCTGGACAGCACGATGACCGGGACATGCACATCCCTTTCTCTGATGGCAGCGATCAGGTCGTAGCCATCCATGCCAGGCATATCCATGCCTGTCATGACAACATCTGTTTTCCACTGTTCAAAGGCATCCAGTCCCTTGTGACCATTATCGGCTTCATTTACCGTATGGCCGGCAGCCTCCAGCTGTTTGCGCAGGGCATTGCGCATTGATCTGGAGCTATCTACCAGTAAAACTGAAAATGTATCCGCCATTGCATAACCTCTTGAACGCTGATGATGAAAACAGCTGTCAGCAGATGATCCAGCCCGACATGCGGGCATGGTATCTGTCATTACCGAAAAGCTTACCCCAAAACCCGCCGTTTACAAGTCAACAGCCCAACAACAAAAAACGGGGAGAGCCGTAATTTGGCCCTCCCCGTTTACTTGCGGATATGTGCATATGCTTAACTGACCAGCTGACTCTTGGTGAAGAGCGCCCTCAGCCAATAACCTTCGGCCTCGATGTTCTCACGCCCGCCTTCTTCGCGATCAACCAGCGTGACAATGCCCAGCACCTTAAGTCCCTCCTCTTCGGCGCGGCGCACTGCCTTCATGGAGGAACCACCGGTGGTAACCACATCCTCCAGGATAACCACCTTTGTGCCGGGCGGCAGGTTTTTACGTCCCTCCAGCCACTGGCCAGTTCCATGCCCTTTGGGCTCCTTGCGAATAATGAAGGCATGCAGACTTTTGCCGTCCAGATGGGCAGCGATCGAGGTGGCCGTCGCAATCGGATCGGCGCCAAGCGTAATGCCTCCCACCGCTTCAACCCCTGCCACGTCCCGAATGGCCTCATACATCAACTTGCCAACCAGAAACCCGCCTTCTGCGTGCAGGGTGGTCTGCTTACCGTCAAAGTAAAAATCACTTTCACGGCCGGAAGCCAGTTTAACCAACCGTTTCTCGTAGGATTTTTCCAGTACAATCTGTTTCAGTTTCTCGCGGTCAGTCATTATTAGCGTTTTCCCTCCTCAAATAATCCCATCTGGGGTATCTCCTCAGCTCTGGGGAATCCAACCGGATAATTTCCGGCAAAACAGGCCTTGCAAAAATTGATGTGTTCCATGCCAACCGCCTTGACCAGGCCATCCTCCGAAAGATAGCCCAGTGAGTCAGCCGTGATATAGCGACAGATTTCTTCAACGGTATGGGAAGAAGAGATCAGCTCCTTGCGGTTGGGGGTATCGATGCCATAATAACAGGGATAACTGGTCGGAGGCGAGGAGATCAGCATGTGCACCTCGCTGGCTCCGGCGTCCCGCACCATTTTGATAATCTTGCGTGAGGTGGTGCCGCGGACAATCGAATCGTCGATCACAACCACACGCTTACCCTTGAGAATCTCCCGCACCGGATTGAGTTTGATCTTGACGCCAAAGTGACGTATGGACTGGGCCGGTTCGATGAATGTCCTGCCCACATAGTGGTTGCGGATCAACCCCAGTTCAAAACGTATGCCCGACTCCTCCGCATAACCCATGGCCGCTGGAACGCCGGAATCCGGAACCGGAATAACCAGATCGGCATCCACCCTGAACTCCCTGGCCAGCTGCCGTCCCAACTCCTTGCGGGTCGCATAGACGCTCCTGCCGCCAAATATATTGGAATCCGGACGGGCAAAATAGACAAACTCGAAGATACAGGGTGTCTGTTCGATCTTCTTGAACGGAAACAGTGATTCCAGGGAACCATCGTTACCGCATACGATCATCTCTCCAGGCTCGATCTCACGCACATACCTGGCCTCGATCAGATCCAGGGCGCAGCTTTCCGATGCCACCACCCAGGCGTCGCCCAGCTTGCCTAGGCACAGTGGCCGAAAACCATTCGGGTCACGCACGGCGATCATGCGGCTCTTGGTAAGAAACAGCAGGCAGTATGCCCCCTGAATGCGGCTGATCGATTCCACAATGCGATCGGTCAGTAGATTGCTGCGCGACATGGCCAGTAGATGAATGATGATCTCCGTATCCATGGTGGTCTGGAAGATGGAGCCATAGGCCTCAAGTTCAGCCTTGAGGATCTGGGCATTAACCAGATTGCCGTTGTGCGCCACCGCAATCGACCCACGGGAGTAATCAACCATGATCGGCTGCACATTCTTCTCCACCGAGGCGCCAGCCGTGGAATAGCGTACATGGCCAATGGCGGCTCGGCCCGGCAGTTTTTTAAAAATATCCTGATTACCGAACACATCGGCCACCAGGCCCATGCGCTTGTGCTCATGCAGCGTGGAACTGTCCGAGGAGACAATGCCGCAGCTTTCCTGGCCGCGGTGCTGCAGGGCATACAGCCCCAGATAGGCAAGATTGGATGCTTCCGAATGATTGATGATGCCGAAAACACCGCATTCTTCGTGTGGTCTGTTCAATTCCATTTATAGTGACTCCAGACATCCCAGGTTTTAAAGCTTAGTGCTTTCATGATGGCAGATTACAGGTTGTATCTAACATATTGGGCCGCATTTTTATACAGGATCAGTCCATCGCCATCTTCCGGCAACGTTTCCCTGGTCCAGCGGGGGTGCTGGGTGTAATGTACGAAGGCCTCCGGATGCGGCATCAGCCCCATCAGCCGGCCGGTGGGGTCACACAACCCGGCAATGGCATTGACCGCACCGTTGGGGTTATCTGGAAACTCCATTGTCGCCTCCTGATAGTCCGAACCGGAATACTTGAGTACGGCCAGATGCTCTGATTCTATGCGATTAAGGGTGGCCGCGCTGTCACAGAGGAACTTGCCCTCTCCATGTCGCACCGGCAGATAGATGCCCTTTTCGATCCCCTTTGTAAAAACAGCGGGCGACTCACCATCCACCTTCAGGCAGGTCCAGCGGTCCTGGAATCGACCACAATCGTTATGGGTCAACGTCACCGACTGGGTCAGGTAATCACCGTCAAAACCAGGCAGCATGCCCATCTTGACCATCAGCTGAAAACCGTTGCAGACCCCCAGGATCAGCTTGCCGTCCTGGATAAAGCGGTTAAACTGATCAACCAGTTTCTCACCGGTACCACTGACAGTGGCATGTTTCAAACGGTTGGCCTGCGCCTTGGCGCTGCCCAGATCATCTCCATCCAGAAAACCGCCGGTCAGGTTAAGGAAATGAAAATCATCCAGCCTGATTTCTCCGGAAAGTATCTCGGCGATATGGGCGATTACCGCCTCATCAAATCCGCCCAGACGGCAGGCATGGGCCGCCTCCATTTCACAATTGGTGCCGTTACCGGTTATAACGATTGCGCGGGTCTTTGCCATATATTCCATTTCTCCTTGAGAGTCGAAACCAGATCTTACTAAATCTAAACAAAACTGTCCCTTAGAATAATTTACTCATTTGCAGACAAGAAGTTACCGATGGCAGACAGAAACTGCTTGCCATACTTATTCAGCTTATGCTCGCCGACACCGGTTATTGCAAGCAGCTCGACATCATTAACCGGCTTGTGCTTGGCCATCTCCACAAGCGTTGCATCGGAAAATACGACAAAGGGAGGCACCCCGGCCGCATCGGCAATCTGCTTGCGAACAATGCGCAGCTCTTCGAACAGTAGACTGTGAGGCCCATCTTCAGACCCGCCACGACGACGTGATTTCTTTTCCGGCTTGACAACATCACGCGGCCTGCCAAGCACCACCTGTGTCTCGCCTTTAAGAACAGGACGGGCCGACGATGACACCCCCAGCGCTCCGAAGCGGGTGAAATCCTGCACCAGGTATCCCAGGTGTATCAATTGCCTGATGATGTTTTCCCACTCGGCTGCCGAGAGGTCAGCACCGATGCCGTAGGTGGAAAGCTCGTTGTGGCGCAGGTCCAGAATCCGCTGTCCCCTGGCGCCGCGCAACACGTCAATGACATGTCTGGCTCCGAACCGTTCTCCGACCCTGTAAACGCATGAAAGCGCCTTTCTGGCCTGTTCGGATGCATCGAAGCGCACCGGAGGGTCGTTGCAGATGTCGCAATTATCGCAGCCATGCTCACGCAGGTCGCCGAAATAGGCCAGCAACGCCCGTCTTCGGCAGGTCAGCGCCTCGGCGTAGGCAACCATGGCGTTCAGTTTCTGCAGTTCGATCCTGACCCGTTCGGCATTGCCGCTGTTTTCTATCAGAGAGCGGGCGGTCATCACATCGCCCATCCCGAACAGCATCAGCGCCTCGGATGGCAAACCGTCGCGCCCGGCGCGGCCGGTCTCCTGATAATAACTCTCCACGCTCTTGGGCATGTCGAAATGCACCACATAACGCACATTGGGCTTGTCAATGCCCATGCCGAACGCCACGGTGGCGACGACGATGCGCAGATCATCGCGCCGGAAGGCATCCTGCACGCGTTTGCGCTGTTCGTCCGGCAACCCGGCGTGATAGGCAGCGGCGGCAAATCCGGCCGCCTGGAGTTTATCGGCCACCTCTTCCACCCGCTTGCGGCTCAAGGCATAGATAATGCCAGCCTCATCCCGGCGGCCGTCCAGAAACTTTTCCAGCTGGCTAAAGGGCTTCTGCTTGGGTATCACCGAGTAGGTGATGTTCGGGCGGTCGAAACCGGCCACAAAGACCCTGGCTGTCTCGATCCCCAGTTGCCGGATGATATCCTTGCGGGTCTCCGGATCGGCCGTGGCGGTCATGGCCACTATGGGCACAGCGGGAAACTGTTGCCGCACCCTGCCGAGCTGGGTGTATTCCGGCCGAAAATCATGCCCCCACTGGGAGATGCAATGGGCCTCGTCAATGGCGAACAGGGACGGCTTCATTACCGCCAGCCGTTCCAGGAACTCCGGCTGCATCAAACGCTCCGGAGCCACATAAAGCAGGTCCAGTTCGTTGTTTTCCATCTGGCGAGAAACCTGCCGGGCCTCGGCGGTCGACAGGGACGAATTGAAACAGGCCGCGGCTACGCCGTTGGCGGCCAGCGCATCAACCTGGTCCTTCATCAGCGAGATCAGGGGCGAAACAACAATCGCCACACCTTCACGATGCAGCGCAGGAATCTGGTAGCAGAGCGACTTGCCTCCGCCGGTCGGCATGACCAGAAACACATCCTCCCCTGCCACCACCCGCTCGATGACATCCTGTTGTGGTGAGCGGAATTCGTGGAAACCGAAGACGGTTTTCAGGGTATGTTGGATGGAAGCGGTCACGAAATATTGCTACAGTTCCCGCAACGTCCGCTGCCAGGCTTCCTTCAGCTCTGTCAGCCCGGCCTTGACGATCGTATTGCCTGAAAGTCCGGTGATACTCAAGGTTGCATCTTCGGTCACTACACCGATGGGAGCAAAACAGTTGCCAGCCATGATGCTTTCGAACTGCTCGCGTTTTTCAGAATGCACTGTCACCAGATGACGGGAAGCCGACTCGGAGAAGAGCAAGGCCGTGTCGTTTTTGCCCTCCCCTTTCCAGAGTACGCGTGAGAGGTCAATCAGCATGCCGAAGCCGCCGGCAAAGGCCGACTCGGCCGCCGCCACCGCCAGCCCGCCATCGGACAGATCATGGCAGGAAGCGACCGCACCGGCCATAACAGCCTGGTGGTAGGCCTGGTAGCGTTTGTAGGCATCTTGCGCATCAACCTGCGGCACCTTGTTGCCGGTGACACCGGCCAGGGTGAAGTACTCCGAAGCGCCCAGCTCGTCGGCGGTCCTGCCCAGCAGGTAGACGATGTCGCCGGGACGCTTCACATCCATGGTGACGCTCTTCCTGGCATCCTCAATCTTGCCGATTACAGAAAAGAGCAGCGTCGGTGGAATGGATATCTTGGTGGAACCGTCGTAAAAATCATTTTTCATGGAGTCCTTGCCGGAGACCAGCGGCAGGTTGTACTCCATGCAGATGTCGTAGAGTGCCTGATTGGAGCGCACCAGCTGGGCCATCTTGTAAGCGCCATCCGGCGTTTTCTCTGACAGGACCGGGTCGCACCAGCAATAGTTGTCCAGACCAGCCACCAGATCCAGCGAACCGCCGACTGCCACATAGTTGCGCATGGCTTCGTCAACGGCATTGGCAGTCATGTGATAGGTGTCGATATCCGAATAGCGCGGACAGATGCCGTGGGCGGTCACGACCCCCTCGAAGGATTCCAGGATCGGGCGCACCACAGCAGCATCGGAAGGGCCGTCATTGGCAACGCCGGTAAACGGCTTGACCACCGAGCCACCCTGCACCTCGTGGTCATAGCGGCGCACGACCGACTCTTTGGAGCAGACATTCAAAGCACCCAACAGATCCTTCAATTCCTGATTATAGTTATCCTTGACTTCAACTGCAGGCTCGGCATGGATTGGCGGAACCCACTTGGCCGGCAGCTGCATGGGCGGCAAGCCTTCATGCATGAACTCAATCGGCAGCCAAGCCACAGTCCGGTCACCGTAAAGGATGTGGAATGTGCCGGAGTCGTTGAATTCTCCCAGCACGGTGGCCTCAACGCCAAAGCGTTTGGCCATATCCAGAAATTCGTCGATGCTCTCAGGCGGTACGGCCAGGGACATGCGCTCCTGGGCCTCGGAAATCAGAATCTCCCAGGGATTGAGGCCGGGATATTTGAGCGGCGCTTTGGAGAGGTCCATCTTGCAGCCGCCACATTCGCCGGACATCTCGCCGATGGATGAGGAAAGCCCGCCGGCGCCGTTGTCGGTGATAAAGCGGTAAAGCCCCTTGTCACGGGCGCGGATCAGGAAGTCAAACATGCGCTTCTGAGTGATCGGGTCGCCAATCTGGACAGCCGTCACCGGTGAGTTTTCATTCAGTTCCTCAGAGGAGAAGGTAGCACCGTGGATGCCGTCCTTGCCGATCCGGCCGCCGGTCATGACAATCAGGTCGCCCGGCTTGATGGTCTTTTCATGGGTCGGCTCACCCTGCAGTCTGGCCGGCATCAGACCGGCCGTACCGCAAAAGACCAGCGGCTTGCCGGCATAACGTTCGTCAAAGACCAGCGAGCCATTGACCGTAGGAATCCCGCTCTTGTTGCCGCCATGCTCGACACCTTCCACAACACCTTCATAGATGCGGCGGGGATGCAGCAGACGGGACGGCAACGGTTTTTCGTAGAACGGATCGGCAAAACAGAACACATCGGTATTGAAGATCAGCTTGGCACCCTTGCCGGTGCCGAACGGATCACGGTTGACACCGACGATGCCGGTCAAGGCACCGCCGTAAGGATCCAGCGCCGAAGGGGAGTTATGGGTCTCCACCTTGAACACCAGGGAGTGATCTTCGTTGAACTTGATCACACCGGCATTGTCCTTGAAAACAGAGAGGCAGAAATCCCGGTCGCCCAGTTTTTCGCGCACATCCCTGGTGGTGCGCTGGATGAACGATTTGAAAAGGGATTTGATCTCCTGCTGGTTGCCGTACTCATCCTCGTACTGCACCGTACCGGCGAAGATCTTGTGCTTGCAGTGCTCCGACCAGGTCTGGGCCAGGCATTCCAGTTCCACGTCAGTCGGCTTGCTACCCAGGCCCATCCGGCGGCGTTCTTCCAGCACGGCAGGGTCGTGATAATGGGCCTGTATGATCCGCATCTCGTCAAGGGTCAGGGCCAGCACCCCCGCCTTGCTGATTGACATCAGCTCTTCATCTGAAACATTGAGATCAATCTCTCTAATCTCTGCCTTCGCCTCTGACTGCACTTTAGGCACAACAGCCGGAAACCCGCGCCGGGCCATAAAATCAGCCGATGACAAAACTGTGTAACGCTGAATCAATGTATTGCAAAGCAGCCCGGTAGCAATCCTTTCCACATCCGCCTGGGTAAGCTTGCCGCTGATCAGATATTGCACCGAGGTATAGACCCCCTCGCCGGAACCGAACCGGCGACCAGTCAGATACTCGATCGCTTCGCGGGCAGTGCGACCGATATTGTCAGTCACACCCGGCCGGAAACCCACCTCGACGGCATAATCAAAATCCGCGGCCAGAGGACGGTCAATGCTCCAAAGCTGTATAACCGGGTCGCTGAAAGGGCCGGCGGCGGCAGACCGTAGTTCTTCCTGCGAAAGCCCGCTATCCACCGTGTACACATCAATGGTTCTGACCTGATCCACCGCCAGGTGCAGAAAATGCTCAATCTCGCGCCTGATCCGCTCGCCGCGGGCATCACGCAAACCTTGCTTCAGGGCTGTCTCAATTCTGTTGGGCATGCATCAAATCCTTTTATGTGCGTTTTTTCTGTCTATATCATCCGGCAAGGCAGCCCACGGTCATGCTGCCCAATTTCCATCCGGGATCTGGCTACTTTTTTACAAATGTGACTTCGACCCTGCGATTGCCCTCTTTGTTGGACTTGGGGTAGATCGGTTCCGCCACGCCAACCCCGAGCACATCAACATCAGCAGCTGCAAGCCGGCCCTTATCCAGCATGCTGTTTCTGATCAAACGGGCCATGCGGTCAGTTGCCGCGGCATCCTCGCTGCGCGTCGGCGAGCCAAAGCCGTGTACCCTGACCTTGATGCGGTATTCCGGATACTTCTTCTGCAGGTCGATCACGCGCCCCACCATCCTGACACCTTCCGGCGCCAGCCGATCATTGCGCGGCGCCTTGAAGATCGAGGCACGGGGGTAGATCACGGTCATGTTGTCGCTGCCGGCCTTGATCATGCCGCCCAGCTTGCCCACTTCGGCAATGAAATCCTTCTGCCGGTTGAGGGCACGGATCTGCTCCTGGCTCTGGCTGGCCTCGGCCCCCTTGGCTGCGGTCAGCGCGGTTACTTCCTGTTTCAACCTGGCATTGTCGGCCCGGGATAATTCCAGAGACTTGGTTAGTTCGGCAATCATTTCAACCGAAGCCGCCTGACGCTTGCCACCCTCCTCCAGCGCAGCCTTCAGAGTGGCAATCTCGGCATTCTTGTCGTCAAAGACCTTGATGCTGGCCTTGACGTTGGCCGCATTGGCCTCATAAGCAGCCAGCGCCTTTTCCTGGCTGATCTTGCCGGCACGTGACAGCACAATCGCCGCCTGGGTCTGGGCCATGTTGGCAAAATAGCGCACGGTCGGCTCGGCCTTGGCATCAAATTTACCCGTCCAGCCCAGGTTTTTCTTGTATTCAGCCTCCGCATTGCGGATAAAATTGCGTGCGATCAGCACCTCGTCGGTAAAGCTGCCCAGTTCCGAGGCCTGGGAAGAGGCCCTTTCCACCAGCGACTGAGCCTTTACCATGTAGTCCGGGTATGCCGGTTCATCGGCAGACGACATGACCGGGGACGACAGCAATAACATCAGCGGCATCAGCAGATAGATAGCACAGGTTCTCATCTACTTGTCCCCCTTTCCGGTCAAAATCCGGCTCAGCCGGGCATTGAGTTCATCCAGCCTTTTGCGGGCGGCATCGGCCTTTTCTGCCGCTTCCCTCTCCTCGGCCAGAACACCGGCCAGCGTCACCTGCAATGCCGCCATTTCAGTATATTCTCTGGTCAGCTTGTCATTACCTGTCTTAAGCCCGTCCTGGGCCGCTGCAATACTCTTGCGGGTCTGCCCGATCACCTCGGACGCATACTTCTGGGCCTTGCCGGACGGCAACTTTTCGACCTGTAGCTTGACACGCTGGTACTTTTCCATGGTGGCCGGCTGCACTCCAGACTCTTCGGCCCCGCATGCAACGCACGGCAAGAAAACCGCAGTCGTGATGATTACTGCCAGAATGCTTCTCATGACTTTACCCTCCTTGTACAGAAAGATGTCAGCACTCCCTTTCCATTCTTACAGTTCTGATCGGGAACGGTATTTCAATACCATTTTCACGGAATCGGCGAATAATGGCGCAGTTCAGACTGTCGGTGACAATGCCCAATCGACCAGGATCGCTGACCCAGAACAGCAGCAGCATATTCAGTGCGCTGTCGCCAAACGAAGTAAACAACACCAGCGGCAGAGGATCTTCCACCACCTCCGGGTTATTGCCGGCAACATCCAGCAGCAGCTCCTTGACGCGTTCCACGTCGCTGTCATAGCTGACGCCGACCGTAATACGCCCCTGGATCACGGCTGTGGGACGGACCATATTGATCACCGTGGAATTACAGAGATCCGAATTGGGGATGATCATTACCGTGGTATCCAGCCCCTTGATTTTGGTGGATCTGAGACCGATATCGATCACATCGCCAATCTGACCGTTGTTGAGTTTGATGCGGTCGCCGATCTCAAAGGGACGATCAACCATCAGGGTGAAGCCGGAAATCATGTGGGCCAGGGTATCCTTGGCCGCCATGCCGATGGCCAGTGAGCCGATCCCCAGGGCTGTCACCAGAGAGAAGATATCGTAATTAAAGTGTTTGAGAATAACAATCAGGGCCATGCCGATCAGAAACAGCATGACCACCTTTTCCACCATTTGCACCATCTGGCGTGACAGAACCGATTTACCGGATGCCTGTCGCTCGTACAGGTGCCACTTCATCAGCTCATCGACCGCATTGTAGAACAGGCTGAACAGCATGATCACCAGCGTCACAAACAACGCGCCGGAGACAAAGGCCGCCAGTTTCTCATGTAATGGCATAGACCGGATCGCCAGATACGCGCCCAGCACGACCAGCATCCTGGTCAGATTGGGGATCGTCCGGGTCAGAATACGGTCATCAATCTCGGTGACCGTAAAAGCAGCCAGCCGACGGCCCCAACGATTCAGCACCCAACCTGCAAGTTCGGAAAGCAGCCAGAAGAAACCAAATATCAGCAGCGCATCCAGCAGCTCCTTGGCCCAGAGACGCAAAAAACCGTCAGAGGCCTGCGGCCCGACAAAATTCTGCAGTATGGAAAGCAGTTCACTCACCGAATACCCGCTTGAAGATGGTATCCACATGCTTAAGGTGGTAGTTCAGATCAAAGGACTCCCGCACCCTGGCCTCGCCCAGCGCCCCGACCACTTCCGGATCGGCCAGCAGTTCAGTCTGGAAATCCTTGCCCTCTTCCCAAACCTTCATGGCGTTTTTCTGAACCAGGCGGTAGGCATCCTCGCGAGAGACGCCGGCCTGGGTCAGGTCGAGCAGGATCTTCTGGGAGAATACCAGCCCCTTCATCTGGTTCAGGTTTTTCAGCATGTTCTCAGGGTAGACGACCAGGTTGTTGATCAGGCCGTTCATGCGGCGCAGCGAAAAATCCAGCGCCACAGTGGCGTCCGGTGCGATGTAGCGCTCGACGGAAGAGTGGGAGATATCCCTTTCGTGCCACAGGGCCACGTTTTCCAGGGCAGGAATGCACATGGAACGGATATAGCGGGCCTGTCCGGTCAGGTTTTCGGAGAGAATCGGATTACGCTTGTGGGGCATGGCCGAAGAACCCTTTTGCCCCTTGGTGAACTGTTCCTCCGCCTCCAGTACCTCGGTGCGCTGCAGGTGGCGGATCTCGATGGCAATCCGCTCCATGGTTGAAGCGATGATCGAGAGGGTGCAGAAAAATTCGGCATGACGATCGCGCGGTATCACCTGGGTCGAGACCGGCTCCGGCTTCAGCCCCATCTTGGCACAGACGTATTCCTCCACATAGGGGTCGATATTGGCAAAGGTACCAACCGCGCCGGAGATAGCCCCGGTGGCGATGTTTTCGCGGGCAGCCAGCAGGCGTGTGCGGTTGCGCTGCATCTCGGCGTGAAACGAGGCCAATTTGAGACCGAATGTTACCGGCTCGGCATGAATGCCGTGGGAGCGGCCCATGCAGACGGTATGCTTATGCTCAAGGGCCCGTTTTCTAAGCGATTCAAGCACCAGGTCGATGTCTGCCAGCAGTTCGTCAGCCGCCTGAACAAGCTGCACGGATAGGCAGGTATCCAGTACATCGGAGGACGTCATCCCCTGATGGATAAAACGGGCATCGGGCCCAACGAATTCCGCCACTGAGGTCAGGAAGGCGATCACATCGTGCTTGACCTCTGCCTCAATGGCATCGATACGTTCAATATTGAAATTACCCTTTTCGCGGATGACCGGCACCGCTTCCTTGGGAATCACCCCCAGTTCGGCCTGGGCCTCACACGCCAGGGTCTCGATCTCCAGCCAGATGCGAAAACGGTTTTCCGGCTCCCATATTTTAGCCATTGCCGGACGGGTATAACGAGGGATCATCTTATCTTCTCCTGTAACGGTTTGTTTTATTCATCCTTAGAAGCAGCCACTAACCACAAACAATCATTACTGAATTTCATTTTTAAAATACAGCTGTCTGCTGAAAACGAATATTTTTCAACACCTTGATCGTTCTCGAAAGCTCTGTGCAGTCTGTGGATAAATGCTTTTCACAGGTTCAAATCTCCATCAGCCGGCTGGCCCGGAACTGGTCGCCAATCACGACCTGCGGTGCACAGACGTTCTGATCTTTCAGGAACGATGCGGCACTGGCAGCCACCCGGTCAGGATGGTTGTTCACCTCGGAAAGGTGGGCCATCACCAGCAGTTCCAGCCCGCCATGGGCCAGTTCATGCAGCAGAGTCAGACAGTCTTCATTGGAGAGGTGACCATGACGCGACTTGATACGCTGCTTCAACTCCCAAGGATAGGGGCCATTCATCAGCATGTCCATATCATGATTGGACTCCAGGTGCAGAAAACGGCACCCTTTAAGCTTGTCCGCCACCAAACGGGTCGCAACGCCCAGATCTGTCGCTGAACCAGAGCGCCCCTCGGGAGAGTCTACCACAAAGCCAACCGGATCGCAGGCGTCATGGGTGATTGGAAACGGATCAACACTGACTCCCCTGAACAAAAATGCTGTTCCTGATTCAAACTCGATCACCCTGGTCTTGCCCAGATATTTCTCCGCCCTGCCGCAAACCAGATGACTTGCAATCACCGGTATTTTGAATTTTCTGGCAAATGAGCCGGCGCTGCGGATGTGATCGACATGCTCGTGGCTCAACAAAACAGCATGCACGCCAGACGGGTCTATGCCGCACCCCTCCATGCGCAAAAGTGTTTCACGCAGCGACATGCCTGCATCAATCAGCAGACGGGCATCACCTGTCTCCAGATAGAGACAGTTTCCCTTGCTGCCGCTGGCCAGCGAACATATTTTCACACAGGCTCCCGGATTTTCGGTTGAAAGAAGTTTCAGTCGCTTCAGAAAATTGTTGGCAAGAAAATGTTTATAATGAACGCCGTTGGGCGTCTTTGCGGCAAAAAACCAGTCAAATTTTATACAGGAATATGACTGTTTTTTCAAGGTTAATCATGGCAAGCACGACCCGTCCCGGGTCCGGGGCAATCACCCGGTTCACCCACGGGGATGGATCTGCTCGTGCAGGCGCTTGAGCCGTTCACGGGTGACATGGGTGTAGATCTGGGTCGTGGAAAGATCGGCATGGCCGAGCATGATCTGCACACTGCGCAGGTCGGCGCCGTTCTCCAGCAGGTGGGTGGCGAATGAGTGCCGCAGGGTGTGAGGGGAGATATTCTTGTGAATACCGGCCATGAGTGAACGCTTCTTGACAATGCTCCAGAAGGCTTGTCTGCTCATGACCGCTCCCAGACGTGAAAGAAAAAGGAACAGGCTGCCGGCACTGCGGTCCTGCCTGCAACGTACCCGGGCCAGGTAATCCACGACCCGCTGACAGGCCGACTCACCGATCGGCACAAGCCGCTCCTTATTACCTTTGCCGACAGTCATCAGATAGCCGGCCTCCAGATTGACCTCACGAAGCTTGAGATTAACCAGTTCCGAGACACGCAGACCAGTAGCATAAAGCAGTTCCAGCATTGCCAGATCGCGCAGATCCTCGCCCGTCTCGCCACAGCAGGCGGCAAACAGAGCCTCCACTTCCTGAAAGGTGAGAAACTCCGGGAGTTTGTGCAGGCTGCGGGGTGCCTCGATGATCGAGGAGGGATTGGCACTGGCATAATTTTCCACCATCAGGAAGCGGTGGAACATGCGAATAGCCGAAAGACAGCGTGCCCGGCTGCGCGGGGAGATTCCCCGTTCTTTTAGCGTTCCCAGCAAATCGGCTATATCAGCCGGATGCACATCCTCCGGAGCATGACGTCCACGCCGTTCCAGGAAGTCAAGATAACGCGACAGGTCGCGGCTGTATGCCTCCTGGGTGTTGGCGGAAAGCCCCTTTTCCACAACCAGATAGCTTATGAACAGATCAAGGTATTGGTTCATTGTTCATGGCTCAAAGCTAAAGGCTCGAGTACTAAACCTGACCGTCCGGATTGATGCCCAGTTTCCGGCGCCAGTACCTGGAATAAACCGCTCCCAACGGGTTGTGGGCCAGCACGCGATCCTTGACTGCCAAGGTAGAAACCGGCGCTGCGGAAGCAGAGTTGAACAGCATGTCATGCCCTACGCACAGACCAATTGTAAAATTCAGCTCCGTACCATTGTCTGCCAGGATAGCGGCCTGTATCTTGGGATTGCACATGGCCTCATGGGTACCAGGCTTGATCTGCTCCAGCCCCAGCTCTTCCTTGCCCACGCTGCACACCTTGCAGCAGACCGAATGTACCTTGAAAAACTTTTCGAAGTAGGCCGAGATCAGCCAGGCTTCCTGGGTAAAGCCGATACAAAATGCCAGACCTACCGTTTTCACATCCATCTGCCTGGCAAACTCGACACTCTCCTCAAGCCGCGTCATCTGCATGTAGTTACGAGCCTCCACTCGTCCAGCCGCCTGCATGATACGACCATCCAGCCCCTGGTACTGCTCGACCACCTGATCCACGGTCAGGCGGGTACAGTTCTGTCCCGAGGTATAGCATTTGTTGTGTTTGCAGTTTGCACATTGCATAGTCAAATATCTCCGTTTCCTTTGAAATCTTATCTGAGTGCGGCCGGGTCGCCACCGCTCTGCATGCTGTTGCAAGAAGAATACAGAAGCGGCAGCCTAGCCTGAACAGCAGGTCGATCCAGCAGGCTGAACTCAAAATCCGGCTTGCCCGGCTGGCTGATCCTGATGCGGCACTCCCTGCCGGTGATGCGTTTAAATTCACTGAAAGCCACTGTCTCGGCAAAGTCCTCAGCCCAGTTCTGGCTGGCATACAACAGCTGAAAAGGTGTCAACGCCAGGTGTCGATAGGCCTGCGGCAGTTCGCCCAGAGGGCGCTGTGCGTCTGGCGCTGCCCCATAAAAGCGGTAACGGTTGCGGCCAGAAAAATCAAAGACCGGCAGCGGCCGATCATAATTGCGCCAGGCTGCAGCAACAAACGGCACAAGCTTCAGCGGTTTGCCAGACGCGGCCAGAGGCTTTTCCACATAAGGGGTGCAGCCGGCCACATAGTCCAGCAGATGCCCGGACTCGTGCAGCAGGATGTACAGCAGGGCACTGCGATAGTC
>Ga0208694_1002489_pt1 | contig 19463 bp, 20 predicted proteins | sample AD_UKC078_MetaG_FD_184442 | JGI IMG/M metagenome (GOLD analysis project Ga0208694, IMG submission 184442) | Active sludge microbial communities of municipal wastewater-treating anaerobic digesters from USA - AD_UKC078_MetaG (SPAdes) (version 2) | ecosystem: Engineered > Bioreactor > Anaerobic >...
AACCCCCGCCGGAGTATGCCGCCGTATTTCCACTTAAGATGCAGTTGTTTAGCGTGCCACGGAATGAACCGCCGCCGTATTCTGCCGTATTTCCACTTAAGGTGCAGTTGTTTAGTATCCCTTCGCTTGAACCACCGCCATCGTATCCTGCCGAGTTCCCGCTCAAGGTGCAGTTGTTCAGCGTACCGTGGGATGAACCGCCGCCGTTGATGCCTGCCGTATTTCCACTTAAGGTGCAGCCGGTCAGCGTGCCACCGTTTGAACCCCCGCCGTTGATGCCTGCCGTATTTCCACTTAAGGTGCAGTTGTTCAGCGTACCGTGGGATGAACCGCCGCCGTAGTTGACTGCCGTGTTCCCGCTCAAGGTGCAGCTATTCAGCGTACCACCAAACGAACCTCCACCACGCCCATTTGCGGGATCTTCCCCATCTTCCCTTGCAAACCCGTTAGTCAAGGTAAAGCCGTTAAGGGTAGCGTTTACAAGCTTAGCACACCTCGTAGTGTTGTTACCATCAATCGTAGTAACCTCGGCTCCACCCGTACTCTCAATGGTAATCTCTTTACCACCAGAGTCAATCGGCTGGTACGTCCCAGGCTTAACCATGATTAAGTCACCAGCTGTAGCTCCAGCGATAGCGTCTTGAATCTGCTTGTAAGGTGTACGCCATGACGTGCCATCCCCACCTTCTGGAGCCGAACCGTCCACAAAGATATCCCCATAGACGTCACCAACGTAACTAACGAATAGCTGTACTCCGCCCGTGGGCATCTGTCGAATAAAGCAGTGATTAACACCTGGTTCTAACTCATCCACGAAGGTCAAGCCAGAAGCTGTAATCGTGTCTCCCTCGAACATGGTAATAATCATTGAGCAAGAAGCGTCAAACCCCGCGGTAAAGCCCGTAGCTGTCAACTTGTTAGTCCCTGCCGTGGTCTCCCACACGTAGCTCATAGAAGGACTCACCGTAACGTTAGCCCCTGTTAAAGGCGTGTAGGGCAACACCTTGTCGGCTTTGAGGGTAAGACCCGCCAAAGCTTCCTGCGCTACAGGCATAGCATTAGGATCGGACTCTGCCGTAAGGGCACCTATCTGCGCCGCTGTGACCGCATGTGGGTTATCCGCGCGGCCTGTGTGGGCGTTAATGAGGGGGATGGCCACGGGATCAGTCTCGACCTTCAAAAAGGTGTTCGTGACCGCCTCGATCGCCGCGATCCGGGGGAGTGCCACGGGATCGGACTCGGTTGTGATAGCCCCCACCTGAGCCGCTGTAACACCATGGGGATTCTGCGTATTGCTAGTATGTGCAGAAATAGTCCCACTTATAGCATTTGTAGCAGCGTCAGTATGTCCTTTAGCAGCAAGTAGAGCATTGCCCGTTTCCGTATCAGTGTAGTTTTTTGCTTCATTCAGCTTTCCATCACTGTATTGTTTTGCCTCTACTAATTTCCCATCACTATAACTATTCGCAGCAATTCCAACAGCATTAGTAGCGGTATCAGTATATGCTTTGGCCTCTACTAATTTCCCATCTGTGTATTGGTTAGCCACGCCCACTACAGCATTAGTAGCAGCGGTAAGCTGTGAATCTGTATACTGTTTGGCCGCAACCACTACAGCATTAGTGGCAGGAACAACCTTACTGTCCACTAATCCTTCAATAGCTGCTTTTCCATTATCAGGTTTTATTCCCCCATTCTGAATTACTATGGTTTCAGATACGGGTGCGCCATCAGGTATTGGGGGAACAGCTAAGGCACCCCCAACAACAAGTGTTAATATACATGTTAAATATTTCATGGGGCCTCGTAAAAGCTAGTTACTCCATTTATTACTACTTCTCTCATCCATTTACCAAGCGTATAATCCCATATATCCGTGCCGCCGTCAACAGGATTCGTCCGGTACTGGGAATTATGGGTTGGAGGTACTGGCGCATCGTAGTATGTCAGCACCCCATTTTGTAGGGTCGCACGGAGCCACTTATTTGCCCCACTATCCCAAACATCAGTGCCCCCATCTACTGGGTTAATACGATATTGGCTATGAGAGGGAATCGGGATAGGTGCTTCATTTAGTATCGTAACCTTATTTATAGTTACTGGTGCTGAAAAACTACAATTTACCTTCGTGCCTGAACTATAGAAATTAAAATATGCTGGGATGTTACGAAAGCCATACAACGCCTGCACCAATTCCATCGTAGAGAATGGGATAACAAACGACAATATTCCTTCTCTTGCGTCTGTCTCCAGGTAATCATCAGGATTGTTTACATGCCCAATGCTAGGTACCGCTAAAACAGTATCCCGATTGTCTGTTATCAATACACTAAATAAATCCCCATTTTCTAGCTTTACTTCTTGGTTGTCTGATACCAATTTCAAAACAAAGCATGGACTATCCCACTGATTGAATGTAGGAAATTGTTTATTAGGTAGGGGAGAGAGATCATCTTTACACCACCTATCCCTGCCTATGTCGTAGTTGTATGTTATTATTCGCATATATTTCCCCTTGTTAGAAATAGATTAGCACGATGGGTGTGCGATGGTCAAGAATCAGTTTCTCTCATCGCCCGATGCCTTTCCAAGTTGGTTCAATAATTAGTTTGTAGCAACAGGGGACAACTTACACTTATTTGGATGTTGCGTCAACATTCAAACAAAAGTTTATATTTTGTTCCCGCCCCGTATAGCTGATTGTCTCGGCCAGGTGCCGTCAATCCGTCTCGGGCCGGAACCATGTCTCAGCCAGAGCTCCGGCGCGGGCGGCAGCTCGCAGCTCCAGCGCGGGTACCAGGGCGCCGGCATCCGCCGGGCTTGCCGCTACCGATTAGAGCGGCGTTCAGTAATCGACCTTAATCCGATAGTCCACGTTCGCTACGCGCACATTCCAGGAAGTGTTAGACGACGGCGGCAATATATTCTCATACCATGCGTATACGGCGAGCATCTTTGATGCGTCGACGACCAACCCTCGGCTGGATATGTCGATCACGTAATCCCCTCGCGAGGTCACCGTCCAACTTCCCTGTGTTACGATGTCCGAAAAACCCATCATTGTGAAAGGATCGAACGCAGAGTGTCCCCCGGAGTAGTCAAGCTCGATTAGCGCCAATTTTGCTGGATGTGCTCCGGATACGGTGAGCCAGCCAGGGTCGTCTGTGCCCGATATGCTGACACCCAATCGATCGATAGGGCACCCTGCGAATGCGGAGGTGGTCCGATTATCCCCGGGTGCAAGAGCGTATATCTTAAACGCCGTGTATGTGTCTACATAATAGCCAATGGGGTATGCCGGCCAGGGTGGTCTCCACCAAGTTTTCACATCACCGTAAAAAGCGGCACTGATGTCTGCTGCTCCCCCATAGTATGCCGCTTTAGCGAGAGTTAGCCAGTCACCAGTTGGGATTGCTGGCACCGTCGGGTCATAAACGTTAACATGGTGAGTTGCGACATATTCCTCCTTTCGCGGCCATCCATCATATACCCCGCGCATCCATACGTATCCCGGATAATCACCCTCGCAGACCAATTTTCCTAGGTCGGTCTCCTCGTACTGGTATGTGCCGTCGAAGTTACGGAAGCGGCTGTTCAGGTACATCAGCCCGCCGCTGCCGTCGGCATCATATATCAGCTTCCCGGATCCCATGTCTAACTCTCTGGTAGTGGTGGGAAAGGCACCGCTTGACCACCAGTAATCATCGTCCAAACTCCCGCTATGTTCACCTGTAGCTGCTTTGTTGTAACGTCATAGCGGATAAAGTTTTGGGGGGATAACGGGATGTACTTATCTTCATCTTCATCATATATAGGAATATCACCATCTTCGGGATCATCTGGCCATAAATTAGGCGGCAGCGGTGTAGTTATTAGCGATTCAAAGTGTTCTCCCTTATTTAGACAGGGCAAAACAACAGTAGGCATATCCAAAAGAGACAAATCCCATTGTGTTATTAGCGGAACCTTCTCCCATGATGCTTTGTGCCTACCATCTGCCAAATCCTTTACGTAACTCCCATCATCATTACTAAACTGCTTGAAATATATATCAGCCTTGTACTCATACACCCCACCACTGTCAGACACCAAACTAGTCGGGTCTATCACAGCAATTAGTGTCATTTCGTTTGTACGTATCATCTTAGCGGCCTACTTTCATTTATCAAGTTCAAATATAGTAGCCCATCCCAATCATCAGGCCGCTTAGTCAAATAGGGAATAACATACATTTCCTTGTTCGTAGTATCAAACTGATGGTCTGCGGTTATTGCTAAAGGCTGCCCCGTTTCAGGATGAATTGGAACAGGAGAAGTGATGCGCTCGGGTATTCCCGTCTCTATGTCACGCAATTTAATGTGTACAAGCGATGCAACTTGTTCATTGGGGTCTTCATGTACCCTATTCATAGACATGTTTTGAACCATCCGTATCCAAGACGACGGTTTATCAGCGATTTGAATAGATATGTCATAGTAAGCAAATACCCTGCGCCATTTGTTTAGGTAGTATTTTGGAGTAATTGTGAAACTTGATAAATAGCCGCAATAACTACGTATATCGTGCCCAAATAACGACACTTCATTCGCATTCACCGTAAAACACTGTTGTTTCAAGCTATCAACAATAGATGAATCATGCTTACGGCGATTAGCAATAGTTTTATACCCCTTTATTGCCATTGAAATCTGTAGCCCGAAGCTTGGAGAAACCTCTTCTGGCAAGTTAGAAAACCGCTCATGGGTAGGCCAAGCATAAATAGCTACACCAGGGATATCTGGGGTAATGTCATGTGGGACCTCTTCAGGCAACAATGCTAATGTTGGGTCATCGCTCAACCGCGGAAACCACCCCGCATACGCAAACGGGCTTACTTCCTTTATACTGTCATCGGACTTATACACCACGGTCGCACGCTGGTTCCAAGGATATTCAGGGTTGGAATCATCCTCCTTCTTGCCGTCTTTATCTTCGTCATCATTGTCACCATACTCAACAGTGGCAAGGTAGATATGTGGGTCTGCCCCCTCTAAATCTACCTTGACAGAAATAACTGTAGCTTCTGGAATATAAGGATGAGAATCACCTTGCTGTGGAAGCCAAGCCAACACCTCATCTATACTACGGTCTTCCGATGTGTCTACCTTGATGATAAATGTACGCGTAGCAGTGAACGTCGTTCTGCCATCTCTACCACTGGAAACCCCGTAAGAATCCCCCCTAGTAGTTACTTCTTTAGCGAATAAGATCATAGCCCGGAAGTCTCCGTTGTAAATCTCTGTGGGTCAATAATAAGTGCTTCTCGCATTTCTTCACGCTGTTCTTCTGCCTTCCTTGCTGCCTCTTTAACGGCGTCTTCTAGCCGATCAAGTGCCGAAAGCATGTCATCTCTCCCCTTCATTTGTGCTTCATACCCTGCTGCGGTCCTAGCCTCAAAGAACCCCGAACTTCCTGCGGAAACCCTTGAGGCTATTTCCTCTTCAACACCTACAGCAGCAATCTTTACATTGTTAATAAGGTGGTTCATCACAGAGTTCCATGCAGAAATCGTTTTATCCCACATTTTACTAAACCAATTCTGCGAAGGGCCTTTCTTCCCTTTTATGGGGTCGTCTTTTCTAAAGTTTTCTAACCATTTTGTGCGGAAACCCTCCCCACCTACTAATGCCGCAGCAGAGTCCCCCCCCCACGTAGCGTTGTTGTACATGTCCTTTATAAAGTCTTTTTCTTCCTTACGCTTCTTGTCCATGTCTGCAACAACCGCAGAGTCATCTCCAAGCACCCAATTCAAAAACCGCCCGATTTTGTGTTTTACGTAAGTGAAGCCTTTAACTATACCGAGAAATGCTTTTTTAACTATAGCTCCAAGCATCATTACTGCGTCTACTAACCACCCAAACACATTAATAAGGACAGGGGCGAGTGCGTCTGCAATAACATCAGTGACTTCATTAAACAAATCACGTAATGCACCGAAGTTCATCTTTAAAGACTCAAACGGCATTGCAGGAATGATTTTCTGAATTGCTTTGAAGATGCCAACAACAACAGTCGCCACAGCAGCAACCTTCACCAGAAGCCCCGCGAACATAACAATCTTGCCTAAAAACAACCCAAACCCTTTTAGCATGCCGAGAATAGCAGTCCCTAGGGAAGTGAGTGTTCCCTTTAGTGGTGCAAATAGCATTGTAAACATGGATTTAAAGGGGTTCATCATCCCCTCCATAACCCCTTGCATCCCCCGCATGGCAACTTCATTCGACGCAACAAATGGCATGCTAACTTGGCTTGTCGCACCCCGCATGGTTGCTAGTCGCCCACCAGTTCTGGGGTTCACTGCCCAGCCCCAATCAACAGCCCGTTGTAGCCTATTACCGCGGAATTCCCAAGCTTTTTGGCTAAACTCCATTGCCCCCATTCCTGGAGCATTCCTAGCCAGTGTTTGCGCAACAGCCTCCCCAGCAGGCAGCACCCCAGCACCTGCCCCCGCTGCGGACGCTAGCCCATGTAGGTGGGTCAAGAAAGTTAGGCTCTTAATAACCCCCAGCAACCCAGTTAATACTGCCCCAAGAGACGCAAGGGCAGTAACCAGCACCATCATCTTTTTCGTGCTTTCCGGTAACTCTGCTAATTTTGAAATAAAGTCTGCAACCTGGTTGATTAAATCAGCAATACTTGTGCTAAACGTGTCAAAGAAGGCAAGCTTAAGCCGTTCCATTGCACCAGCTACTGCCTCCATGCCCTTAGTAGTTGTGTTTTGTGCCTCCTCAAACTTCCTAATGAACTCCTTTGTGGCAACATCATATGCGCTGCGAAATTCAGCAACCCTTTGTATAGGAGCGTTCATCAGCGCTAGTGCTGCGCCAGTTTCCCTGCGCCCAAAGCCAAGCATCTTCCCTTTTTCAGTTGTACCATACCCAGCTCGACCAAGTGCCTGCATCATAGCGGGAAGGTCACCACCAAAGCCCCGCTCATACATATCCACAATGCCTGCAAAACCAGACTTCCGTCCTATACGGTTCATTAGGCTTGATTCTTTTTTGCCTTCATCGTATATACGGTCATATACTCCACGTAGTGCTACTGCTGCGGTTTGCCCACTAACACCGCCCTGCGTGATCAGTGCCATAGCAAGGTTCAAATCCTTAAACCTATCTCCTGCTGTAATGTTGGCAGCCTGTGCTGCAACGTGCCCAATAGTGGTTGCATACTGGTGCCACGAAATTTGCCCCTTATCCGTAGCAAACTTCATCTGCGCTACCGTGTCTATAATTTGGCCACAAGACCGTTTAAATGCATTTACGTTTCTGGCAAGAGCCTCGGAAACAATCTCTGCACTAGCATCCCCCGGCGCAATCGTCTGTGCCATAGTAACGGCTTTCTGAAACTCTTTTAGCCGCTTTGGGTCAGTTATCTGGGCTTGTGCTCCCATATAAGCAATTTTAGCCAAATCAGATGGGCGTGTTTTCATCTCTTTCGATAAAGCCAACTGGTCCTTAGCAAACTGCTGAAAGTCTCTATTGCTCATCTCGGAGACTTGCTTCACCTTCAACATCGCAGACTCATACTCGGCCCCAAACTTTACAACTGCGCGAGTAGCTAAAAGCAAAGGAGCGGTAATAGCAAGGTTTAGCGCACCACCAACCCCAATTAGCCCCCGTGCGCTACGCTGCATGTCTAAAGCGGTAGTACGGAATTCAGAAGAAGCATTACGAATCGCCAGATTGAACTGCGATGTGTCAGCCATCATTATCGTACGGACTACACCGAGATAACTAACCATTATGCCTCCTTCCTTTTACCGAACATTGCTTCTAACACCATAATATTCCACTTGTTTACGTCTGTATTCTTTTTAGGTGTTAGTTTACCACGGGGTTTATCGAATCGCAAGAGGAAATCAGACACTTTTGGCCGCTTTCCCTTTACCCCAAATGCCGTAGCAGCATAATAGCATGCTTGTGCATTTCGCCAGTCTTCACGTTCTTCACCCCATGGTTCAATCGCAGAATACGCTAGCCATTCGTGAAACTCTCTGACCGAAATGCTGGCCTCTAGCTCCTCAACCGTGCGGCCAAGTGCTAGGGCCAGTTTGTATTTGAACTTAAGCGTCGGGTTTTTGTGGAAATCGATCCTCGGCAGCAGCCAATTCCTCCGCAGTCAAAGAAAAGGATGAGAAGAACTTATTGAAGAATGCACGGATGAAGTCCACCGTAAGTGCTTCCTCCAACACCTTTTTCTCTTCCTCATTGGTCACTAGTAGTTTCCCATCTGCATCTGTAATCAACTTAGCCACAGCATCAATTTGGAACGCCCTAGTCTTCTCTACAGCTTCCGCAATCAACTTTTTATCATTTGAGGTTTTTGCTTCCTCATCCATTACGGACAACTCTTCGAATTCCTTCTGGAGCTCCTCCATCTGAAGTAGTTTTAGTTGCTTTACATAAACAGACGTATCTTCGTCCAACACAAGCAGCTTAGGCTTGGCTAGATGAAAGGCGAGAGTTTGAATACTAGTTATTTTCATTGTTTTCCCGTGTTATGACCAGACAGGGCCAACTTCTGTAATTGTGCGGTTAGGCCCAACACCGCTGATAAGTGTGTTTGTGACTTCAAATACCCCATCCATCTTGGCAGCGTCTCCAACTGTCAGTGCGGATGGGGTAAGAGACCGTAAGTATCCCTGCAACGTCAAAGAGCCCCAATTAGGAACAGTAATCGTCAGCGTGCCTTCCTTATTAATGGGGGCAGCAGCGAAAATACTGGGGTCGTAGTGCGCAGAAAACGACATCTCGCCGATGTTCTTTAGCGTAGGAGCCATCTTAGTGAAAAACTCCGTATTGCTAAGCGTAGTAATATCAATAGGGTCACCACCATCCCATGCAGGCGGCGTTAGTTCAATCGCAAACAAATCCCACGATTGCCCGCCCGCAATAAGACTAATGGTAGTTCCACTAGGTTCAAAAGCATTTTTTCCAATGTCAGCCATAAGTACTCCTTTTGGTTATCAATATATGTTATTCAGCTTTAGGTGTCAATACGAAATCTATTCAGGTCGCGGAATATATTTACACATCACCTTATATGGCTGTGCATAAATATACCGCCGCCTACTTTGTGTACCACCAAATCCAGATGTAGTAACAAACCTAGGGGGGGAAAGAGCTAATACAGCCTCGTATTCATAGTCCTTGTCCTTGTGACCCTTCATCTTGTCCAACTCTACCTGTAGTTGCCGCAATCTAGTATCACAGTCTTCAGGTGATAGTCCAATAACAGAAATATCCGCTATTACTGTTCCATACAAGATGTCACCACGGACTACCCGCATAAACTCGCCACCCTTTGGTTCGGAAAAGAGGTAGATGCTAGTATTTTGGTCTTCATTAAATGCCCGAACAAGAAAGAGAGTTTCCCCTATCTTCCCTATCCCCTTTGCTTGTGCATATTCCATCAGTCCTAGTGCTACACTCATAATCCTAACATCTCCATCGTTAATGGTGGTACACTCCCACTGCTAGATGAGTTTATAATATTACCTGCACGTTTGGCAAATGAAAACGCCTTTCGACTCGTTGCAGTGTTGAAGTCTAGTTTCTCCCGACTATACCCACGTTTAGCAACTGAAATTGCGCGGTTAATACCATGCTGTACTGCCTTATTGAAGTCTGCATGCGCTTGTGGAGCATATTCCTCGCTTGCACGCCGTAAATAGTGGGCACCCTGATGCTGAAACCCCATTGCCCGCTGCCTAGCCCCGAAGTCCGCACCCCAAGTGTGAACCCCCATCTCAACAAAGTGGGCATAGGGCATGTCTGCTTCCACCGTAGTCATCCACCCATCAGCACCACGTTGTTTTACGTCTACTATAGCAATACTGTTGTAAAGGCGGTTGGTTTCAAGGAAGTGTGGGACATTTCGTCTCGCTAACTCCCACACTTCTTTTGTGTTTTTGGTTGTAGCAGACCGTAAACTTATTTGAACACTCTTGGGTATCTCCGTCAGCTTAGCAAATGCCCTGTCCCAACCCAAATTAGCGATATTGATGCGAATATGGCCCTTGTTGTGAAACTTGTGATTGAACCACTGCTTACCAGCAACCTGTTGAAGCCCACCAGTGAACTTCCATTGTTGCCCCTGAAATGCCCTCCAATTTGCCATTTATAGCCCCAACGTTACAAACACTGCCGTTTGGTCATAGTTAGTCAGGTCCTTATTTCGCAAAACAGGGATTTTCTCCACTTTCCTTGCCGTATACGCACCTTTGATGTTTTGCGGGTCTGTCAAATCCCCAGAAATATCTTCAATCAGCCCAACTTTTAGCATGTCCCCAACGTCTACATGCCTATCTACAAGCACAGAGCCTATACTCGCAAACGCAACTCCATTAGCATCTTGTGCTTGTTCGGAAACTTCTTCCCATCTGCACTTTATCTGTTCTGGAGCTGAAAACACATTGTACCCATAACCAGTGTCTCCCTGATTACGCCACAAAACTGCATTATGTATCCGTGCTTTCTTTATAATCCTCATTTACGGCTCCTTGGTATAGTGCCTAGCCATGTAACCCGTGCTCTTGGGGATAATAGCGTATGCCCAGAAATAATATCCGCTTGTTGCCCATAGCGAGTGTTCAACAGCCCCAATCCTAGCTTGTATTGCACGCTTTCCTGAACCTTACCCGCACCTTCAAACGCCGTAGCTGGGTTAGTCACAACAACAAAGTGCGCAGCTAAATACAGTTCAACTAGCTTCAACCGTTCTGGACTCAATATGCTGCGCCCAGAGTATGTGTCGTAAACGATGGTGTGGGCATTTTGGATGAATATATCGGAAGACATATCATCTTCTAGTTCAATGCAAATCTTCCTAAGTTCCTCATCTGTTACTAATGGGGTTTCCTTCGTCATCCTCTTCCTCCGTGAACGCTAGTAGTTTCGTGTATGCAAGCTGCCGCCCCTGCCTTGTCACGTTAAATAAGTCATTGTCTTGGGTATAGTACGATGATTTAGCAATGGGTACATGCCTTATATTTACGTCCATAGTAACAAAACGCTCTAGGTCGGTCAACACAGATGCAGTCCAGCGCATTCCAAATACCATCGTTTCAAATAACGGCATAGAATAGTAACCTAGAATGTGCATCGTCTTTAACGGCATAATCAACCCAGAACAATGACTATAGTCTGTGCCCTTGTTTAGAATGCCACCACAGATTTTGTCAGGGAATTGTAGCTGGCTTACCGCTTCTTTCCCCCACCCTTCCTCTTCTATCTCCATGTTGGGTGGGACATAAACAACGTATTCTCCCCTAGCCCGTGCCGCAAGAATATTCACAATCGTAGTATACCCGAAATCAGGCAATACTAAATAGCGTGCTTTCTCCGCAACACAGACTTCTTCTAAACGCAATGATTCGGGGTCAGTCTCAATCAGTGCAACAACCAGCTCATACGCATAGTCAACTGTTTCACGGATTATTTTCACTTGGGCTGCAAACTTATCTGCATCACCACATGGAATAAACAATAAACTGATCATAAATGCAAAAAGGGGGCACACCGCACGGGAGTTTACGATGTGCCCCCTAGGGCGGTGATTAGCCTAAGGTAGCTTTAACAATACCCTTCGTCCCACCAGAGTCGGCGCGGATTAGGGGAACGTAAATGCCAGCGATTTTGTGGTCAATAACCCAGCCGCCAAGAGACTGCCACTCAAAGTCGCGGAATGGCATTCCAGAGATGACAGCAATGTTATTCTTGTTAGCGTCGATCAGAACCACGCGGTCTTTGCTGCTACTGTCCTGCGTGAAGAACGCAGAATACTCAATAGAATCAAGCATCCCAGTGTTCATCAAGCGTTCCGCAATAGTCAAGCCAGGTTTGGCAGAGTCATAGTCCAACGCCAAGGCGGTTTGGTACTTCTGCGGCAGCCACAACGTAAACTTCGGTCCGTAGTGCTTGTTGGAATTCATCTCACCCACCATGGCCAGGAAGTCCTGTAGGATGTCATTGCCAGTGATGGTTACGTCATCCCAGGCCTTGGTGAAGTTCGTGCCAGTGGTTAGGGCAGCAACGTTCGGGCTATCAAGCAAACCGTAAATTATATTGCCAGCGTACTTGAAATTAGCCGTACCCACTACAACCATGTTCTCGGCAAACTTAGTAACCTCACGCGCACACTCGCTAACCGCAAAGGTGTCCATCGGGATTCCCTTGTTACGGCTTTCAGCCAGATAGCGCAGATTCAGACGCCAGTTCTTAGAGATGATGGGCAGCGGGATGCTTCCCGGAGTGTACTCAACACGGTCAACGTCGGTCTGCTTCAGTCCATCCATGGAGAGGTCAGCACCACTCATCTCGCTGATGTCCTGCCAAGTGTACTGCGTAGTAGCAAACCCGTTGGGTAGGTTGATGACACAATCCTTGTCCAGCAGCCAATTCACAAAGCGCATGTTCTTCTGGCGAACCTGACGAACCTCCGAGTCGATGAACTCCCAATCCTCCTGTAGAAGAGTGGTGGGATTAGCATTGCCTACGCAAACTGCTGTGGGCTTGCCATCAGCATCTTTCACGGCATGGTTAGTATAGAACGCCTTGGAAGGGTTCTCCTTGCCACGCCAAACACGACGTTGTTCAATATCAAAGGGAATGTGCCCAGAAACAGAGGGAGTCCCATCTGCACCCAGATTTACTTCAAAAACATCCATAGTTGTCTCCTTACTCATAATAATCTCCTTTCTAATTAGACGCGCAGAACGGTCACGACCAAACGACGGTCAGCCCCAGTATCCGTACCTGCAACCGCAGTTTCAGCACGGAACAACGTCTTATCAACATCGCCAGGACCAGTATTTGCGATCACAGTGCCGTCCGTATGAGGACTCAATAGTGCGCCAACAGCAACCGTTTCACCCGCATAGCTGTAAACAACATAGCGCTCACCAACGCCCAAGTACTTCACACGCACATGATCTCCACTTGCGTACACATCGTCGATGGTCTTGCCCTGAAGCTCATCCTCGACAACAATTTGCGGAGGATAGTTCACATCGGCATTCACCTTGAACTGTCCCAGAGCTTGCGGTGTCTCATTTAGAGTTAGCCCACCAGCGGACTGATATACGAGAGTGCCAGGAAGCAACGTCTCCGAATCAGACGACGTATGGACAAAGTAGCCCTCATCCCACGCCTCAGTAAAACTACGAACAATAACAGAACGATTCTTAATTGCCATATTTATTCTCCAACATAGGGGGTTTCTGTTTTCGTTTTATTAGCCGCCAAGCCACCAGGACCCCCCAGTCCTTTATGGTCAGCAGGGATTTGCGCTTCACACAACTTACTGATGCTCTCTAGCATGTTTACAGACATGCCTTCAAAGTCTTCATCAGAAAATGTAGCATTTTTGTTTGCCTTGATTACTGAAACAAGCTTCGAGCGGTGGGCAGCATACACGGCCTTCATCTCTTCTAGCTTGGGATCAACCTCTACCGCAGGGGCTTCCTGTTCAGCATTCGCCTCAATCTCGGCAGCTGGAGCCCCCTCTATGGGGTCAACAGGCACCTCCTCTACAGCGGTAGGGGTAACTTCCACCTCTACTTCTGCATTGGTCTGCACCTCGTCATTTTTCTTTGTTTTCTTGTTTGAAGCCATATTATCTCCTTCTTGGATGGGAATGTACTCTATTCGTTTAAATACTGCAAGTGGTTTTTTCAATGTAACTACACCATTCTCTTCATTAATGGTGTACTCAACTTTTTCCGTTACCGCCGTGCTCTCAACATACACAATGATAAACTCGTCATAAACCTCGTCAATCCAAAACGCAAACTCTTTATAAACCCCTTGGTCAACCAGTGCTTTCCGTAGCAATAGCCGCTTGTCCCACGTCTCAAGGATATTCGCAACCATCTGTTGATTCACCCTAGGAAACCCTGCGCCTTCTTTGACGGAAAATGCCCCAATACTGTCGGGAAGTAGGGCAAGGTGATCAGGATTCAGGTTGTGCGCTACATAGGTGTAGTCTTTTCCATTATACGTACCTTCCTTTTCCTCTAGATCAAGCATTAGCCCCGTACTTACCTCTAACATCTTTCCATTGCTGATTGCCGTAGTAACAGACGGGAACATACTTAGCCGCTCTACATCTAACCACACTTCTGCCTTTAGCTTGGTATCGTTATCTACAAAGCTATTGAACAACATACCCACCCCAGATTTGTCTAGTACATCGGGAGAGTTAGCGGAAATGTAGCCATCTTCATTTTGAGGGTGGTCTAACACTACTGGACGACCATTCCAAGCGGTCTGACTGTGCTTCAAAACATCACCAGAATAGAAAATGCCATTCATCACAGTCTCTTTGGCCATCACCGTGCTTCCTACTAGCCACGATTTACTATTAAACTGCTTCAACTGCAATTCATTAGTATTTATCTTTAGTGCTGCAATTTTTTGTAACTTGTCTTTCATCTGATTCCTTTTCACGTATTATTGCTTATGGAGAAACCACTGTCAAGTATCTACCGTAGTTGTTTTCGTATTCTTTGGCGTTTGGATGCCTTTTGTTTGTGTCTTGGCTAACTTCTCAAACTTGGTAGCATCAAATCCATTGGACAGTTTCTCTGCATTCTGTTCGTCATATTTCCAGACGTTCACTAAATAATCCTTGAAGTCCATTACCGTGTATAGCCCAGCACTAGCGAAAGTAGAGAGGGCATTAGTAAAGTTCAACGCCGTCTCACTCGTATCCTTATCAGTAGGCAACGATAGTTTATGCCACTTCACCTCGTACTGATCATCTTTACATGCAGGAAGTATGCGGTTAGTCAGACAGAAATCAATAAATGGCCGCAATAAATCAGGCTCTACCGTATTTACTCGCCTAGTATCAATCTGTAATGCCCAATTTTCCGCATCCTGTACCGAAGCCAACTTACCCATTTCCGACCCAGTCAAAATACGCTTAGGAATACGGCTGGCAATAGCTACCATAGTAAGTTGTGCATCTAGGTGGTCTTTGGGAGAAACTACTGCGGGAGCTATGGGATTGGTTTTGACTCCCTGCAACAACATCGCCCTATCTAATCCCATCAGGTAGTTTTGAATATCTTCACGCATAGCAGCACGGTCTTCCTCACCCAACTCCCCATCTGAGTCTGCCTCAAAACTAAAGCCCTGATATGCTCCACGCCAAAACATCTCACTACTTCCCGCAACTACTTTCAGTATATCCAATAGTCGGTCATATACTCGGCGTAGTCTCGGCACTCCATGCGTCTCACTGTTCAATGCATTATCGGCAAAGTGAATTACCCGAGAGTGGTGCACCTTAAAACTAGCCAACACCCCAGGAGCCTTGCCCATCTTAGTGCCTTTAGCCTGTTTCAACTCATTCGGGGTTATCTCATACATCACTGGTTGCATATAACGGGGGCTAAACCGATTTGTTTCCAATTCGATTATCTTAGCCTCTCCTTCAGTATACGCACGCATGTAAGAGATTTTTAGTCCATCTCTAGGCTTTAGGGGCTGGTCTATTTCCTTACCGTCATTTACCCCAATAATCATTACCCCATATTCACCTATCCCAGCCAGCACGTCCAATGCACGTAGGCGAGAGAGCACCTTCTTATTGCCAAATAGCTTCCCAATGCCAATAGTAAACGGGGTGGTTAGCCCAGGCATCGTATCGGTAATAGTAGGCGCAGATAGCCACGTATAGTCTGGATACGTCTCAACCACACGAGTAGCGATGTCTTGCCGTTGATAGGCAGAGTAAAAATCATCAAATGTAATGTCGGTAGGATAGCCCGCAACTTCCCGTATATTGCGTGCCCCATTAAATTGACTATATATCCCAGCAGCTTCCCCCACACTCGCCCGTCGTCCTAGTAACGAACTATTGAAAAGCAGTGCCCGAAGTACCTCTGGGGGTAACTCAAACTTGTTCTTTTTCAATTCAGCCATATTATCCCCTTTGTGTGGAAAATATACTCCCACCACTTTATCCTGTCAACTACCAAACACCAATTCTACGCTGCTTACCCATCAATGCAGTAATAGCCCAAACCATAGCATCTAACCTGTCGGGGGATGGTTCGCCACTTGCAGGTGCCCAAGACGTTAGCTCATTTTCCAACTCTCCCCATTCCCCAACCAAGTGTAGCCTGTCTTTTTCACATGCGGTAGCTATTGGTTCTGCTCTGATCGCCTTCCCTCTTGTTGCCCTAACCGCCTTGTATGGGATGAATGGCATAATAGCGCGAAGGTTGCTCTCTACCAAATCCCCGCCTTGGTTCACCTCTGCCACCACCAAGTTAGCATCATGTTTTTCATACTGGTCTACAACGGTCCTAGCCCATAATGCGGGGGTTCCAGTAATAGTAGCATCTTCCAACACATAATAATGATCGAAGTCTCCAAGCCTAGCAACCCCAGCAGCACAAATACCCGTATTGTTGCTTGCCGCATTCGCAGTTACAGCAGGGTCAACCGCTATCACCACTTGTCGCATCTCTGGTGGGGCATTTACCCTATTCTTTGCCAATTGCTCATACTTAAACAAAGCTCCTTCAGCATCGTCAGTAAATTCCCCATGTAAGAATCGCCGTCTTTCTCTCTCGGATAACTGCTCTAGCGAAAGTTCAATGTAGTTTTCAGCTAGGTTTTCTATGTTATCTGTAGGGTTCATGCGCATAAAGCCATAGCTATTGAGTATCGCAGGTTTCATTTGTGCGCCGTCTACTGGGTTCTTACCTTCCAACCACAGCTTATATGTCCAGTGCCGCTTATTTGGGGGGTTACAGTCAAAATATAGCTTATTCACTAGCCCAGGTGATTTCATAGCTAGTCGAGTGCGGACAATTTCTACCGATTTATAGGCTAACTGACTGCTTTCATTAAAATAGATGGTGCTATACTCATTCCCCAATATCTTCTCTACCCGTTCACCGTCATCTAGCCCACCTATCCATATCTCACTACCATTCGGAAATGTATAAAACCAGTCTACCTTGCTCAATTTCACTTCAAGCCCAGGGAAACAGGTTCGCAATACTTTAGGAAATGTATCGTAAACCAAGCTCTGTTTAGCATGATTGAACCGTAAGCGAACAACCAAATGCCTACTTCCTGCCGACTTCAATGCCCTCACTATACAGGCATACACCAAAATAAAGGTCTTGCCACTACGAGAACCACCATAGAGTAGCACATTAGTTTTGGCATCATTCCCAAGCAGCACCATAGCTTCATCTTGCTTGGCTGTACGCTTAAATTCCATGTTTCCTCCGTATCAATAACCGCTTGAATAATGCCTTCCCATCTATAACAGGCCCAGAACATACCCTACTATTAGCCAACTGTACCCGCCTTATCCCAACATGTTCTCCACCAGCATTATTACCCCATATCCAAACCAATTCAAATTCATCCCAATTCAATCTGTTTATGGCAGTTATAGGCACCCCCATTAGCCCATCATAGTCATTCGGAATAAGCAGAGTCTTAGGTACTTCTATCGCCTCTAAATTATCATACCGCCTATATTTCCCTTCTTCATACTTTTCTACCAACTCCACAAGCCTATCTGATGTATGCGGAAAACTAGTATACCACCCACATGTAAAAACCCTAGCCAACCTAACCCCATCTTCAACGTGTGTACAGCTATAGTCTTCAGGCACCGTAAACTTCAAATCAACGTTATAATTAGCCCCAACCCAAACCCGACCCTCCATAATAGCTTTGGAAATCTCTACGTACCCAACCGCATTTATATTCCCTAAAACAATGAAGTCCTTATCAAATGCCAGCACCTTCTTCATCCAATGGCGAAAGAGAGAGAATGGGGGATTGGTTACGACTACATCCGCTTTCGCCAACATTTCATCTCCCCCAAAACTATCAAACCCAAGATAAGAAGGAAGTGGGAAAGTGCTAGCAACCTGACCATCCATCTCATAACCAACACCTTCCCCTTCCCGATTCAAACCACATGCCAATAACTTCTTCAGCCCCAATCGTTCAAAATTATCAGCAAAATATCTCACAAATGCACTCTCTGGTACATCACAATTACAAAGCACCACCCTATCCCTAAACGAATAATACTTCATCTCATCCGCTACATCCTCATATCGGGTATAGAACTCATCCTTGCACCCGACCTTAGCAGCCTGTAAATTGTCCCATAGCCTCATAGTTTACTCGCAGCAGAATCCAAATTTATCACGACAGCTACTTTATTCCCACCATCATCAGTAAATCTCTCGCGCTCCCTAGACGACAATATGAACTTGCCAATAGTAGCATCTGGCGGATAGTACACCTCATCTTCCTTCTCTATCACTTCCACCTTATCACCAACAGTCCTAGTGGATTTTGACTTGGTAACTATCTTAAACCCAGTAGCACGTTTCAACATAGCAGCTTCAACATCAATAGTACGCCCATCAATCCCACGCTGATATGCTTCCCGCAACTCTGGATACTTATTCAACATATTACGAACAGATGTAGGATGCCCCAATATATCCGCTATCTCTGCACTACTACGCCCATCAGCACCAAATTCCTCAAATAATACACACATGTCAGATAAACGCTTCCGACGCATCATCCCACCATCACGCCAAGCAACAACCAAATCCCGACGCTCTATCCTATCTAAATATGTCTCTCTATCACTCATTGTCTGCCAATACCAATTTTCGAATGTACTTACTAGGAGTCATACCACTATTACGTATCTTCTCCAAAACACTGTGCTCTAAATATACACACAACTTATAACGCTTGAACTCACCCACCTTCAAACCATGCCCGTAAAGCTTGTGTTTGTGCCCTGTAACACTATCAGCAACAGACCCTAGCCTACGTACCAACCCATACCTAGCCGCCCTAGAACACCACGTAGAACAATAAGAACGACTACGACCAGATAAACGAGCCAAGTCAGCAGCAGTCAAATCAGCACCATCAAAAAAAGATAACAATGTCTTACTCATAAAATACAATATAACATGACGAATCAAAATAATGCAAGAAAAACAGCAAAAATATCACTGACGGAAACTACCCAAAAACAACGAAAATACTAATGACGAAAGAGGCAGCTTTTGGTTTGGACTCGCGAATTTGTTAAGTGAAATGTCAAGAGGGGGAGCATGAAACCCTTACTGGCAGGGGCTTTTGTGGTGTTGAAAAATAATTCGTAAAATAGTGCTTTTTTGCTTGACGGGTTTTTCGGATTTTCGTAAGATATGAGTTGTGAAGCATGCGAACAACGAAATATGTTATAATTATAATATGATGAGAGAGCAACGAACAGCATATATATAATGTACTCGAACCACCATTAATCATTATTTATATTCTTTATTACTATATTCATTGTTAAGTGTAAAATGCCACAGTTGAGCGAAGCGAAAGTGTGGCTTTTTCTTTTTTTTTTTTTTT
>Ga0208694_1002503_pt1 | contig 19322 bp, 9 predicted proteins | sample AD_UKC078_MetaG_FD_184442 | JGI IMG/M metagenome (GOLD analysis project Ga0208694, IMG submission 184442) | Active sludge microbial communities of municipal wastewater-treating anaerobic digesters from USA - AD_UKC078_MetaG (SPAdes) (version 2) | ecosystem: Engineered > Bioreactor > Anaerobic >...
TTTCACACCATCCCTGTGTTCATCAAGGGTAATAAGGTCAATGAGAGCGTGTTCGGGTGCAATTACCATATAAGTTGCTCCGAAGAGGGTATCGGGTCGGGTTGTAAAGACAGTCAGTTTTTCATTCAGCCCATCAATTGTAAAATCAACTTCTGCACCTGTTGACCGCCCGATCCAGTTTCGCTGCATTTCCTTTATACCTTCAGGCCAGTTGAGCTTATCAATACCAGACAGAAGTCTTTCAGCATAAAGGGGTATCCTGAGCATCCATTGTTTCAGGTTCTTTTTTTCGACCCGGTTACCGCATTTCTCATGGGACCCGTCAAAGAGGACTTCTTCATTGGCGCAAACTATCCTGCAGTCAGGACACCACCACACCTGAGCGTTATCATAATAGGCAAGACGCCTTGAATCGATGTATTTCTTTATTCCTGTATTTCCGGAAAGCTTTATTTCTTCAGGAATCGGAAGTTCGGAAACAGGTCTTCCTTTCTGCAGTTTTTCATCAAACCATGTATTATATAATCTTATAAAGATCCACTGGGTCCATTTGTAGTATTTCGGATCGGTAGTGTTAATTTCCCTGTCCCAGTCATAGCTCAGTCCAAGTTCCTTTATCTGTCTTCTGAAAGTGTCGCAGTTGTTCTTTGTAGTTATGGAGGGGTGAGTTCCTGTCTGGATTGCATATTGTTCAGCCGGCAGTCCGAAAGCGTCCCATCCCATGGGGTGGAGTACATTAAACCCCATCATCCTTTTATACCTTGCATAGATGTCGGTAGCCGTGTAACCTTCGGGATGTCCCACGTGAAGGCCGGCCCCGGAAGGATAAGGGAACATGTCAAGCACATAGCATTTCTTCGGGTTGCTCAGGTCCTCGGGTGTTTTAAAGGTTTTATTTCGCTCCCAGTATTCCTGCCACTTCTTTTCAATCTCTCTGAAATTGTATTCCATCTTTTAAAAACAGAATTATTATTTATAAAATACTCAGCGTTCACAATAAGTCTGCGAAAATATGAAATCTTTGGGAAATATCTATAATCGGGAGCATAACTCCTCTATCCCCATCCCTAATTACCTGCCTCGCAGAGCTTAAAGAAATTATGATTGCATACCATATAAACCAGGCTGATGATTATAATTTTAAAAATAGTTGTAAAACCGCTCATATCGTTATAATTTTGAGGCATTGAAACTGGTCCCGTAGTTCAATGGATAGAATGACAGATTCCGGTTCTGTTGGTTGAGCGTTCGAGTCGCTCCGGGATCACAACGCTCGCTTTATTACCCTTATTCCCTGGATGCCGTATTATCCCACGGGAGCCTGTCCAGCTCATAAAAGCAGGCTGATCAATCAGATCATGTGATTCAGCAAAGGAAACTAATTCATTGCAGATATCCGGCACTGCTAACGATCCATTACAGATATCAGTTATGGAGCTTCCTGTATATTAATAAGTTGCTTAAATAAGGAATTTTCTCTGAAAGCAACCTTTTTCCAGTGAAATCCCTTGATATACAACCAACTAAGTGCAAACTTAACATTTTTTTAACAAATCTTATTGCATTTTTAATATTTTTTTATAATCTTGCGTCAAGATTTGGAAATTGACTATATTTTTTACTTAACCCTAAAACCCAATGCGTATGAACCATTTCAATTCTGGCTGATTTCCTGTTGGTTACCCCAAGGAATTAATCTGTTTTCTATTTCCGTTTTAAAACAGTCATTTTTTACACTGACTGCAGGTAAGACTGTAGGTTGGTGTATAAATTTTTTAACCAATTCTAAATTATGAAAAAAATCAATTATTTGCACCGGACAGATTTGAGGTCTTGTCCGGAAAAACCAAAAAGAATATCGAAATTCTGGATTCTTTTAACTCTGATTGCATTATTTGGTTTCTTCCAGGTTAACGCACAGAATTCTTCTGTTTCCGATGAAGGGCTTATTGCTTTAATGAGCAATAGCGACGGGCAGAACAAAGATGAAGCTGTCGTTGACCAGAGGAGGGTGACCGGTACAATCAGGAATGAGCTTGGCGGTCCCATGATCGGCGCAACAGTTCAGGTTAAAGGTACAACACTTGGTGCATTAACAGATGCTGAAGGAAGATTTTCGGTTGATGTTCCCAATGAAAGCGCCATTCTTGTTGTTTCTTTTATTGGTTATGTGTCTCAGGAGGTAGCGGTTTCAGGAAAATCGACTATTGATCTTTCCCTGGATCCCTCTGTTGAAAGTCTTGAAGAAATTGTTGTTGTTGGTTATGGTACACAGAAAAGGACAACAATGACAGGCTCAGTGAGTGTTGTCAAAGGTGACGACGTTGCTAAGGTTCCGGTATCTAACATTACAAACGCAATGGCTGGTAAATTATCCGGCGTTCTCACCAGGCAATCAAGCGGACAGCCGGGTGAAGATAACGCTGAAATTTATGTCAGGGGTGTTGCAACAACCGGTTCTGCTGTTCCTTTGGTTGTTATTGACGGGATTGTAAGGAGTACTTCTGTATATAACCCTGCAACTCGTTCTTATACGTTAAGCAGTAATTTAAATCAGATTGATCCATCAACAATTGAATCTGTAACAATTTTAAAAGATGCTGCTTCAGTTGCACCTTATGGTTTAGCTGGTGCCAACGGTGTAATATTGGTTACCACTAAAAAAGGACAGGAAGGATTGCCAACTCTTACTTTCAATACCTATTATGGCATTCAAAGTCCAACCTATTATCCTAATCTTCTCAATGCGGTAGATTACATGAAGATCCGTAATGAAGCTCTTCTTAATGACAATCCGAATACTACTGTTGATAAATTAGCTTTTCATCCGGATGTTATAGCCAATTACGCCCAACTGCATGCCGAAGACCCTGACAAGTATCCTGACAGCAGGTCAAGAGATTTGGTTGATTTCAACATTCCGATACAAAAGCATGATCTGCAAATATCAGGAGGAACAAATACACTCAGGTATTTTTCGAGCATCGGATATTTTGGGCAGGCAGGTCTTTTTGACAGGGTCAATTATAACAGGTTCAACTATAATCTGAACCTTGATGCAAAAGTTACAAAAACAACAACTGTTGCATTCTCGTTGTTAGGATCAAAAGAAAAGACAAATGACCTTGATGTTGCTTCTTCATCCGGCCAGATATTCAGAAGTGGTTATAAATTCATTCCCACGGAAGCTATTTATTTCTCAAACGGTTTATGGGGTCAGTTTGCAGGTAACTCACCTGTTGCTGTTCTGAATGGCGACGGATATGAAACAACCGACAGATACACACTTCTGACAACCGTCTCTGTTGAGCAGCAGATACCCTGGATCCAGGGACTGAGCGTAAAAGGAGCTTTCAGTTATGATATGAATAATAGTTTCAGAAAGGGCTGGCACACTCCGTTCTATTATTATACTATTGACCTCAATGCTAATCCTCGTACCTTTACTCAGGCAATATCGACACAGGAAGGAGGAGCGGCTGCTTATACATACCTTGAACAGCAGATTAACAGAGACCAGAGGTATAACTATCAGGCATATCTCAATTATTCACGTTCATTCGGTCAGCATGATATAACAGGGCTGGTTGTTGCAGAAGCCAGGAACGATGATAGATTAAATCTGTTTGCCCGCAGAAATAATTTTGCAATCGGCATAGATGAATTGAGCCTTGGCAGTTCAGATAAAAATGATTTTGATAACAGCGGTTCTTCCTCAGTCGGAGCTCAGCTTGGCTATGTTTACAGGCTTGGATGGACATACAAGAGCAGGTATATGGCTGAAGCCTCCGGGCGTTATGACGGGCACTATTATTTTGCCCCCGGCAAAAGATGGGCTTATTTCCCGGCCTTCTCGGTTGGATGGAGAATTTCGCAAGAAGATTTCATGAAGAATCTTACATGGCTCGACAACCTGAAACTTAGGGCATCATGGGGTAAATCAGGTAACCTTGCTGGTTCACCATACCAGTATCTGTCAGGATATACGCTTGCCGGTAACAGGTATGCTTTCGGAAGCGGAAAAATGGTGCAGGGAGCCCGTGTAACCCAGGAAAATAATCCCAATATCACCTGGGAGGTTTCACAGAAATCAGATATCGGATTCGAAGCCGGATTATGGAACAGCCTTTTAACAGTTGAATTTGACTTTTTCTACGAGAAAAGAGCCGGGATGTTGTTAAATCCTGAAGTAACTGTGCCTTTTGAGTATGGGTTAGATCTGGCTCAGGAGAATGCCGGTAAGATGAACAACTTCGGTTTCGAGGTCATGGTTGGATCAAGAAAACAGTTTCAGAACGGTCTCGATCTTAATGTATCAGCCAATCTCAGTCTTGCAAAGAACAAGATGATCGAAACATTTGAAACAGCAGCAACATACAACAATCCCAACCGCAGACGCACCGGCAGACCTATGGGTACTCAATTCGGATACAGGGCACTTGGCTTCTTCTCAACAGATGAAGATCTTAACGGTGATGGTATTATCAATACAGATCCCAATCTGGGACCGGTTGAATGGGGTTCATCACAGTGGGGAAAGCTTCGTCCCGGTGATATCAAATACGAAGATCTCAGCGGACCTGATGGTGTTCCCGATGGCAAGATCGACAGTCATGATGAATGTGTGGTCGGTTATCCAACTTACCCGCTGATGGCCTATGGATTGAATGCTGGTGCAAACTGGAAAGGCTTTGATCTTAGTCTGTTCTTCCAGGGCTCGGCAATGGTTTCAAGGAGTATTATGAATTTCCAGACATTCCCGTTCTTCAATAATAATAGTAACCTGGATTATGAATACTATAACAATCGCTGGACTCCTGAGAACCAGAATGCCAAATACCCGATTGCATGGCCTGCTCCTTCTTCAAATATGCAGCAGCAAAGTTCATTCTGGATGAGACATCTGGCATATCTGAGACTTAAAAACGTACAGTTCGGTTATACTCTTCCCAGAACAGTAATGAACAAGCTGAAGATACAGAGCATCAGAGTTTATGTTGCAGGACAGAATGTTCTGACTATTCAGAACCTGAAATTCCTGGACCCTGAAACAAGCAACCAGGTAGGTTACCCTGCTATGAAGACGTTTAACATTGGTGCAAATGTAACCTTTTAATTATCACATTTTTAAAAATTGTATATTATGATAAAGTTTAAAATAATCAGGAACATTGCATTTATGGGGCTGGTACTTCTCGGTACTGTTTCCTGTAACCACGCAGACTGGCTGGAAACCACAGATAAGGAGACGCTTACTGACGCTACAATGTGGGCAAGCGAAGGTAATGCAGATATTTACCTGAATGACTGTTTCAGAGATCTGTCTGCTAAAGGCAATTATCCCGATCCCCTCGATAGCTTTACCAGTGACAATGATGGCGGATGGTATTATACATCATATAACTGGAGGAAAGGCATAGTAAAAGCATCAGTCAACTCGTCGAACCATTGGGGAGGACAGGGAGGACCAAATTTTGATGCTCACTGGCCGAATATTTATACTTCCGTTAGAAAAATCAATACCTTTATTGCTCAGATTACTGCCAATAAGGCTAATTATTCAGATGCATGGTATAATAAAAGGATAGATGAAGCCAGATTTCTCAGAACATGGTTTTATTCCGAGCTCTTTTACCGCATCGGAGGTCTTTCGATAGTTACTGAACCTCAGGACAGAAGAACAATGACTGAAGATCAAATCTATATACCAAGAAGCACTTTTGAGCAGACTTTCAATTTTCTTGTAGCTGAGTTGACTTCCATACTTAACAACGGGTACCTTCCTGTAAAATATAATAATGGAAATGTTGATGCAGGAAGACCTACTCTTGGAGCAGCTCTTGCTCTTAAAGGATTTCTTCAGCTCTTTGCCGCAAGTCCTGCATATAATTCTGCCGACCCGGCTGTACCAAATGAAGCAGCTAATAAGGATATGCAGAGCTTTGCCACTCCAGACCCAACAAGATGGGCCGATGCTGCTGCCACTCTCAAACTGTTCATTGATACTTACGGACACAAAGGGACCAAAACTTATGATCTCTGGCCGGATATGCCAACATTCTGGCACGAAGCCAATGAATATAATTGTGAAGTTATCTGGGACAGGCAGCATGTTGCCAATACGATGGCACAGACCTATGATACATACGGTGGTCCGGTATGGATACATGGTGTATATTATACATGGGGGAACTATTGCCCGACACAGGAAATAGTTGATGAATACCAGATGGCCAATGGAGAATCAATCTTCCTGGAAGATGGGGTTACTGTCAATCCTGCATCCGGATATGATCCTCAGAATCCTTATGTTGGCCGCGAACAAAGATTCTATGATTTTATCGTATATGACGGCGCTGAATATAAACAGGATTGGATGACAAAACCGGATACCATTTATACCCGTATCGATCTTGTCAATCCTTCCAAGAACGAGATAGACTTTGGATCGGATGACGTTGGGAACACAGCATACTACTACAAGAAGAGACTTAACAACGCTAATCCGAGAGGTGGTAACCTTGATGGAAGAAATTATGTTTACTGGCGTTATGGCCAGGTACTCCTGGACTATGCTGAAGCACAGAATGAAGCCGTTGGGCCGGATGAATCCGTCTATGAAGCTATAAATGCAATCAGACAGAGGCCTTCAACCAACCTTCCTCCGCTTCCTGCAGGACTGACCCAGGATCAGATGCGTAAAGCCATCAAGCATGAAAGAAGAATTGAGCTGGTATTTGAAAATCACAGGCTGTTTGACCTGTGGCGCTGGAAAGACGCATACGAAGAGCAGAATAAGGATCTTCACGGTATGAAGATTACAAATACTGTTCCTTCCGACAACAGCGGAGTCTGGAAATATGAATATGTTTCCCTTAACCACCCGCATGTCTTCCATCAGTACATGTACTTCAATCCGATACCCCAGGCTGTAATAGACCGTAATACAAAACTTAAACAAAACTGGGGTTACGGAACAGGTAAATAATCTGAAATCCGGATAGATTTTAAAAAGGGTGTCTTAAAAGGCACCCTTTTTTATTTTCAATGTATAATCTCTATTTTTGATAAAATACTATTTCAATGACTCCAAGACATAAAAGCTTTGTAATTCAATATCTTATTCCGGGAGTGCTGTTCATTTTCTTGTTCTTGTATTTTGTCATTTTTAATAAATATCATATCCTTTACCTTGAGCAAAATCAATTATTCCGTTTTAATCTGTCCTATTTAAGAGATTTTATTTCATTGCCCGGATCCTTATCTCTGATAATTGGAGCATTCCTTACCCAATTCTTTATCATTCCCTGGCTTGGCGCACTGATAATAACATTGAACTGTCTTGCGCTTTATTTTTTCGCAAAGTATATCCTGGGTAAGTATAATATAAAGGGGCTTATTTTTCCTTTTATTCCTGTGTGCTTACTGGTTATTTTGCACAGCAATGAATTATTTACTACAGATCAGTCGGTTGGATTATTGTTAGCCCTGCTTTTTACGGTTTTTTATATTTCTGTCGGTACTCCAAAAATCAGGTATATCCTGTTTCTTACCTTATGGCCCTTATGTTTTTATCTCATAGGGGGTTTTTCAATGATTTGTGTGATCATATGCGCACTTAATGAGATATTATATCAGGGGGGCAGGAGAGATCGTTTTCTATGGATTGCTCTTTATATTGTGGAAGGAATTTTAGTACCCTGGCTTTTTTCACGGCTTTTATTTTATATGCCGGAAGATAAGATCTATACCTATCCTTTGTTTTACACATTCCATACTTTCGAACTTGTGTGTCTGATCTCGCTTTATTTCATTTTACCGCTTCTAATGGCTATGGGATATTTTATAAATAGAGCTAAGATCTCTGCAAAAAAACTTATCAGTGGAAGGACAATTAGAATATTAGCCGGGAGCCTGACGATAGTGTTGATGGTATTTGTTATATATAAATATGCTTATAATAGCAGGGCTGAAAAATTATTTGCAATTGATTATCATATCAGACAGGCTGAATGGAAAAAAGCATTGAAACAGATTGAGCAATACCCTGATCTGAATACTCTTGTTATTTATTATACGAACCTTGCCTTACTTAATTCCGGTCAGCTTGGCGAGAAAATGTTCGATTATCCTCAGACAGGGCCTGGCGGATTAAGACTGAGATGGGAGCGTAATTCAAATCTGTTTTTTGGAGGAGAAATATTTTATTACCTCGGCTATAATAATGAAGCCTACCGCTGGGCTTTCGAGGCAATGGTGGCGAAAGGACTGAATCCCAGATCACTTAAAAGACTTATTATAACGAGTATTGTGAATGGGGAGAATGATGTGGCAGAAAAATATCTTCATATATTGGGTCAGGCCCCGTTTTATCGTAAGTGGGTGCTTAAATATGAAAGATTACTATCCGATCCTGAAAGCCAGGAAAGCGATCCGGAAATAAAACGTAACCGGGATCTTTTAGTGACTAAAAATTTTATTTCAAATGCAAACGGTTTGAATCTGGACAATTTGCTGGAAAATCACCCTGAAAACAGAATGGCGTTTGAATATTTCCTTGCTACTTTGCTCCTTAATAAGGATCTGGATTTCTTTGCCGAAAACATCCCACGCCTGAAAGATTTCGGCTATACAGCCATACCTCTTTATTTTGAGGAAGCACTGATCTTTTATAACTTTTATGAGAATAAGCAGATTATCCCGGAAGGATTTTCATTCCGTCCTGAGACAGTTGCCAGGTTCAACGAATATGCCGGCATTTATACAAAATTCAGAAGTGACAGGGCTGTTGCCAGATTTGAACTTGGGAAAAAATTCAGGAATTCATATTGGTACTATCTTCAATTTGCGATTATTTGATATTATGATAACAGTAAAAAAAATACTGCATACATATTTTAAATTCAAGCATATTTCTTTACTGCTCTTTATAATACTTATCGGATGTGACCGGAAAATGCCTGAATATACCGAAGCATTCAAAGCGGCAGAATTGGAACCGGATTATACTTCAATTTCAATTCCTCCGAATATTGCACCCTTAAATTTCAGAATTGTTGATAAAGCTGATTTTTATCTGGCAAGATTTTATAATGATGAAGGCACTGAATTTATAATCAGTTCCAGGAAAGGAGAAATAAAAATACCGGACAGGAAATGGAAAAAACTTTTAGAGACATCCGGTTCAGGGGAATACAGAATTGATATTCTTGCCAGGCATTCAGGAAAATATACAAAATACCAGGCGATCACAAATTATATCGCTCAGGAGCCTATTGATAAATATCTTGTTTACAGGTTGATAGAGCCCGGATTTGAGACCTGGAATGAGATGGGTATTTATCAGCGTGATCTTGAGAATTACAGGCAGACACCTATCATGCTGAACAGCCTGAGCGGAGGCAATTGTATGAATTGTCATACTTTCTCGAGGAATTCAGGAAAGGATATAATGTTGCATATGAGGGGAGAAAATGCAGGAACTATTATTTTCAAAGATGGTGAATATTCAAAAGTCAACACTAAAACTGACAATACGATCTCGGTAGGAGTTTATCCTTCATGGCATCCTTCAGGTGATTTTATCGCGTATTCCGTTAATAATATAGTCCAGAGTTTTCCTGCGATTCCCGGAAAGAAAATTGAAGTTTATGATACTTTGTCAGATGTCGTTGTTTACGATATTAAGAAGAATTTAATGATTACCACTGACCTGTTGTCCAGACCTGAGGTTCTTGAAACTTACCCGTCATGGGGGCCTGATGGCCGCTCTTTATACTACTGCAGTGCTGTGAAACAACCAATTGGAAACTATGAAGAGATCCGTTACGATCTTATGAAAATACCTTTCGATCCAGATAATTGCAGCTTTGGAGATCCTGAAATAGTAAAAAAAGTATCAGATATAGGAAAAAGCATTTCTTTTTCAAGAGTATCGCCCGACAATAAATATCTGCTTTTCTGTCTGTCCGATTATGGCAATTTCACTCTGTGGCATCCTGAAAGCGATATTTACATGCTTGATCTCAGTACGGGAGAAGAAACATTGCTTCCTATAAATAGCGACCGGGCGGAAAGTTTTCACGGATGGTCATCTAACGGACGATGGGTGGTTTTCAGCAGTCGCAGAGATGATGGTTTATATACACGCCCTTATTTTTCATATTTTGATCCCTCGGGAAAAATGCATAAACCATTTATCCTTCCTCAAAAAGATCCGGGATTTTACACTGATTTCATGAAAACATATAATCTTCCGGAATTAATTACTTCAAAGGTTGAATTAAATCCCCGGAGGCTTGAAAAATTTGGAAAACAAAATCAGATAATCCAACCAGGATTTGTAACTGATTAAGGTTTTTTAACAGAGGCCAGGCCGGGAATTAATTTATGATTATTAACCGTTTAGTGGAATAATTATGATCTTACATCTGCTAATTGATTTTATTACCTATTTTGATGCCGAAGTAAATAGTTCTCGGTGATACCGGACCATACATATAGGCAGGGTCCCGCTCAATACCGGAGTCAAAATCGGATTGGAAAGAATTGAATATGTTTTTTATTCCGCTAAAAACCTGAAGAGTAAGGCCATTAAGTTTTATATTATAGTGAATCTTACTCCCCAGGTCAAAAAACGGATCAGACTTTCTTAATTCTCCAATATCAGGATCTGTCAGCGGGCCGAAATACGGCACTAACATTTTGCCTGTATATGTTCCTGTAACAGAAAGACAAATATTCTTAATAAAATCCCAATCCAGGTTAAAGTAACCATAATCTGAAGGTGTGCGAAAAAAATCCCTTGTATCAAATTCCTGTTCAATATCATATTTGCTTGACTGGAAAGTAAACCCTGAGGTAAATGAGAATTCTTTCAGCGGCTTTATTTTAAATTCAATGTTGACACCTTTAACCACTGCCCCGTCTTCTGCATTCATTCTTGTATATAAGACTTTCCCCTCTTCATCCGGAACACCAATTTCATTAACAAAAGGATCATTGAGGCGTGTATAAAACCCTTCTATCAAAAGCCCTGTTGAAACATTACCAATTTGTTTGTTGAAATCCAGTGAAGTCATTATACTATGACTGGTTTCATGTTTCAGGTCAGGGTCATTTACATTGATCACCTGGCGGGAACCAGAAGTCTCAATATGGAGGTCCTCGTCAAAAATCTGCGGAGCCCTGTATCCCTGAGAATAACTTAAGCGAGTCTGTAGAGATGGAAACAATTCATACATCAGGCTTATTCGCGGACTGAAGACATTTCCTTTCTTTGCTTCGGTGTTTTTAGCATTATCGATAATGCTGTAATGATCCAGACGCCCACCCAGCCCAAGCTTTAACCTGTTGATTTTCAAATCATACTGTAAGAAAGCACCGGTAGTAACTGATGACTGGTCGGAGATTAAAATATTGTCAGAGTGTGATACATTTATAATAGTGTCATTAACAATAGTGACATTATTGTAATCAGGATATCCAAGTTTTTCATCTGTTAGAAATCCGCCTGTATTCTCAATTCCTGCAATTAGAGAAGAGTTGCCCAAAAATACTTTATACTGTATCCCCGTATTATATGTAAGATCTTCCGATCTGCCGTAATCTTTAAGCGACCGATTGGCCCCATAATATGAATCCCTTATAAGATGTTGGGTAGAAGCGAACACAGTAAGCAGATCATAATCCCTGAAGTACTGTTCATATGTAACCGCACCGGTTTTTATATCATGTTTAACTGCTTCAGCAACATCTCTTTCGTGTAAGGGATATTCCTGTCTGTTACCTCCGTTACGTTGCTCCTTAATATTGAAGAAATCAATAGCTATTTTACTTCTTAAACCAAAGCGATGAAAAAAACGTGTTCCGACTGTCAGATTGCTCATGGGGGCTATTTCCGAATAAGCATCATTATTAGCATCGAACATTTTTCGATCGCGGCTGAATCCATAAAGAGAAATACCGGTCTTGTTGTCACTGGAGATAAGAGATGTATTCAGGTTAATACTGTTATCCGGAGCCATACTGCCAGCCCCGCTGATGCCCACTCCTGTCAGACTTGTACTGTATCCTGCTTCATAAGAATTTGATATAGACTCTTTCAATATAATATTAATTACTCCTGCAATTGCATTGCTACCATAAAGAGCAGATCCACCGCCCCGTATAACTTCGATTCGCTCTATCATATTTGTAGGAATAAGCTCAAGTCCGTATACTCCGGCAAGACCACTGAAAATAGGACGACTATTGATCAGGATCTGGGAATATGGACCTTCCATTCCATTCATTCTGACCTGCGAAAAACCACAATTCTGGCAATTGTTTTCAATTCTCAGTCCGGGGGAGAAGGTCAATCCTTCAATTAATGCAACAGATTGTACTGAGGAAAGCAATCTTGGAGAAAGAGTGTTAACAATGGTTACCGATTCTGTTCTCTTCATTTCACTTCTGTCGGCTGTAATTACAATCTCTTCAAGATTCAGGATATCTTCCTCAAGAATAAAATTAACTTCTTTGGTTTCTCCTGACTTTATGGTAATTTCTTTTTCAACAGGTTTGAAGCCTATGGCTTGTGCTTTAATTAAGTGAGTTCCAACAGGCAGGTTTACAAGCATATAGTGACCGGTTTCATCTGTGCTTGCACCATACGTGGTACCTTTAATGAATATGGTTGCAAAAGGTACATGTTCGTTATTGCTGATAACGTGTCCTACTATATTTGCGTCAGTTCTTTTTTGAGATTGAATCGGTGATGTAAATAACATAGTTATAAACAACACCCATATGAATTTTTTCATGAATAATACTTCTAATGTTACACACTAATTTATTACGCACGGAAAACCGCCATAACAAAACTTAATCAAATTGCTTTTAATAATACTTAATGTGTAACTATACGGCAGGTGCCCGGGGACGGTTAGTTCCGGAAAGGGAAAAAACCGGAATTGCGGTTTTGTTCTGATTGAAAAAGAGTTTCTGAAAAAATTTTAGGATGATGATAATTCCAAAAAATAATCCGGAAAGTGTAGTGATAAAACTCGAAATAAATTGAATCAGGAGAAATTCATTTTTTGTGTGGTGATGATCTGCAGGATCATTTTCCGGAAGCGATTTATACGGGTGAGAATGAACAATAGAAACACTGTCAACTATGTGGGTATGAGGAAAGAATGTGACTGATCCGAGATAACCGCAAAAGAGTAAAACGAGAAAAAAACCTGAAAGCCTTTTATAATCCTGATATAAATTACTTTGTCTCACACACTCTTTTTTATAATTATGTGCAAATGTAGCAAATTTCTCTTTCTGTTATTTTATTGTCAACTTTTCATATTGTGAATAAAGACTTATTCAGGCTTTTATTGGTACTCTCCTTTCAGGTTTTTCACAGCATCATTATCTTTAAATGATTATCACACTTCTGCGGATAATTATTGTCCATTATAAACCTGATTAAACTGAAAAACAGACTATCTGAATTCTTTGATAAAGGCAATTTTATAATGAAATTCGAAGCTGTCAGTTATGGTAATGTGTTCTATCTTATTAATAATGAGCGCCAAATGTCAATCTGGGATTTTTTCCCCAACTGATTACGCAATAATTAAAAAAATATTATACTTTTGAAATTCGTAATACGAAAATAAAATTTAGTAACACGTTGGCAGTAGTAAGGTTTGGTATGTCACCCGAAAAAGAAGCACTTGTTGCTTCAGACAATTATATTAAAGACAATAAGATCAAGAACAGGTCAGAGACAATCAATCATTTAATCAGCAATGATCTGCTTGAAAAGAAATGGCAGTGTAACAATATTATTGCAGATTCAATTGCATTGGTTTATGATCATCACAAATTTCATCCTGTTTCCTCTTAATTTTTTTACCTGTTAGTAACACGAATACGAAAATAATAACACCCAAAATAGTTTAATCTTATCAAAATGAAAAGCAAAACAAAAGTTGGATGGATGATAATTCTGCTTGGATTAATTCTTTCATTAGACATGTATTCACAAGGAAATCTGATGGATACTTTGAGATTAAATGAAGTTGTTGTGGCAGCCACAAAAACTTCACATAGCATCTACTCGGTTCCGGCAAGTATTTCTATTGTTACTAAAAATGCTATAGAAAACAGTCCTGTAATATTTGCCGATGAAGCACTCAGAGGGATTGCAGGTATTTATGTAAAACGGAGCAAATTGGCTGATCGCACTTCAACTGTTAACCTTCGTGGTTTTTCCGGTGATTACAGAACACTTGTTCTCTTAGATGGGATTCCTCTTAATGACGGTTATAACCAGAGTGTTAACTGGGGTGGCATACCTACAGATGCGGTTGTTAAGGTTGAAGTTGTTAAAGGTTCCTTTTCTTCCCTTTATGGCGGTAATGCAATGGGTGGAGTTATTAATATCCTGACAGAAGTTCCAAAGGAGGAAACTTTTACCTTGAAATCAAGTTACGGGACATATAACACCTTCATAACATCTGCAAGTTACAGTAACAGTTTTCTGAAAAGTAAGAAGCTCTCCGTTTTTCTGAATGTAACACAAAAATCATCAGATGGATACGCTTCCAACTTTTATCAGGCAACTGCAAAAGCAGGAACAGGTACTTATCCGGTAACAGGCTGGCAAAAAACAACCAACAATAAGGGAACGGAATATTTTCTTTTGGGACATCTTGGTGACAACTGGATGAAGCAAACCCAATTAGTAGCAAAGATTTCATATGATTTTAAGCCGGGTACGGTACTTGATTTCAGTATTAGTTCGGCATTTGATAAATATGGTTACAGAAATCCCCAGTCTTTTCTGAAAGATGCATCAAACCTTCCATTTAATAATGGATCTGTCACAATAGATGATGGGGGTATTCTTAAAACACTTTCAGTACGGTCGCATAGTTTTCAGAATGGACCAGGTAATGCCTATACAAATGCTTATAAACTGCATTATAAAACAAATATTAAAAACATTCAGATTAATTCTTATCTGGGTTTTCTCAATGACATGAACGAATATATAAGCTGTACAACCGGAGCAACAGAAGATGGGGGCCCCGGAAGCATTAATACCACAAAGCCAAAACAAACTTACATTGCAAGTTTACAGGCGGATATCCCTCTTAGAAATCACGTATTAACTTTAGGAGCAGACTATAAAATGTATAATGCTATTGGTGAAGAATGGTATTTATCAGATTGGGTAAATGCCGACTCGAAAACAACCATGAAGTCATCAATGGCAGGTAAACAGAAAATTTATGCTCCTTTTGTCCAGGCTGAGATTAATATTTTAAACGGGCTGAAAAGTTATCTGGGTCTCCGTTACGATTACTGGAACAATACTGATGGAAGAAGTAGTTATGGTACTTCCGATACTACTTATATGAATACATCAAGCAGCCATCTTTCGCCGAAAGCCGGGCTTGTTTATACTCCCGAAATGAATTGGAACATTTTTAAAATTAAAAATATCAGGGTTTCAGCAGGCGAGTCGTTCAGAACACCTAACCTTTACAATCTATATAAGACATGGTCATACGTTACAACAACCTATCTCTCAAATCCTGATCTGAAACCGGAAACATCCTTCTCATGGGAAGTTGGTCTTACAACGGCATTATTTAACGAGAAAACTATAATCAGTTTCGATTATTATCAGAGCTACATCAAAGATATGATGTACAATTCCGAGATATCAACAGGGGTGAAAAAATACATGAATGCAGGAAAAGGTGAAATAAAAGGATTTGAGGCTGAGATAAAACAGAGTATATCTTCTTTTATGGATCTGAATTTCAATATAACCAAACAAAAGACTAAGAATACTGAAAACTCAGCTGATCCGGTATCTGTCGGAAAAAGTTTTACTAATGTGCCTAATCTGCTTTATAATATAGGATTAAACTTCTACAAAGGGCCTGTAAATCTCATGCTGTCTTACAATTTTACCGATAAAATATATACATCATCAGATAACAGCGATATTGTACAGGGAGTTTATGGTGGTTATGATGAGCAGAAACTTCTGGATGGAAAGATATCTTATAAATTTAATAAATATATTAATCTATCTTTAGCAGTTAATAATATTTTGGATCGTGAGTATTACCTTTATTATAAAGCTCCGGGAAGAAATTATTCAGTTGGATTAACTGCAAAGTTTTAAATTAATTGGAAGTCCTTTCTAACTCTCTTGTCTTTTGTGCTCGCACTATCCCCTCAATATTTCTGGGGATAGTGCTTGTTAATATCCTTGAAAATATCGGATGGACAAGACGTATAGGATGGCTTGCAAAGCCATTTACAAAGTTAGGAAGGCTTAAAGATATAAGCGGTGCAAGTTTTATAGTCAGCTTTGGTTCCCCGTCGTCGGGTAATGCAATGCTGATGCAGTTATTTCGTGATAAAAAGATTGACCGTAAGGAAATGTATATTGCGTCGCTGGCTAATACTTTTCCGGCAGCGTTGATGCATTGGAGATCAATGCTGCCGGTGCTTATACCTTTACTCGGACTTACAGGGATAATATACTTTATGACATTTGTTTTAATTGGTTTTATTAAAACTATTGCAGTCCTTATTGTTGGAAGATTTATATTAAAGGGTAACACGGAGGTTCTTCATGTAGAAAAACAGAGTTATACTAAACTCAAAACGCCAGATCTCCTTAAGAAAAGCGTAAAGCAAAGCCTCCCTCTTATGAAGCGAGTGGTTTTTATTACAATCCCGGTTACTGTGCTGGTCTTTTTCCTAATTGATAAAGGGGTTTTTGACTGGTTATCGCAACATATTAAGGGTGTTACCAGAATATTCCCCATTCCTGTTGAAGGACTGAGTATTACAGCAGCATATTTTGGTCAGACTGTGGCTGCATATACAATAGCAGGAAACATGCTTGCTGCAGGTGCTATAAGTACTAAGAATATCGTATTGTCATTGCTTCTCGGTCAATTGCTAAGTTCGGTAATATCTTCATTCCGCTATTCGGCGCCATATTATATTGGCATATTTGGGGCAAAAATGGGTGTAGAACTCCTTGTTTATTCATCAGGTTTACGGATTCTTTTTACAATTCTGATATTTTATGTAATATATTTTTTTGTTTAGATTATGGATGATGTAAGAAATATAAAGCTTACCGTAATATCATGGGACAGTTATGCCCGGATGTTCCGTAGAGCTGCTAACGAAATATCGGATATTTCTCTGGAATTATTTTCGCCTAAGAAACTTGAAAAATCGGAGGAAGAGATTCAAAAAGCGCTTAAAAGTCTAAGGAATGCTGATATTGTTTTCTTTTACCGTTCCTCAGAGACATGCTGGGAGACTTTGGAATCTGAGATTAAGTTATGGAATAATAAAAAACCTGTTATCTCAACAGGTCACGATCCTTCATCATGGCTTCAATCTACAGTAAAGCCCGATATTGTTGCCACTTGCTTTTTATATATGACTCATGGAGGTCTTGAAAACTATAAGAATCTCTTACGCTATATATTGCATTCCTTGTTTGACATCGGAATTATACCTCCTTCTCCGGCAGAAAATCCATGGCAAGGTATATATCATCCGCTGAGTAATGTTGTTTTCAATGAAAAAGATGCTTATCTGGACTGGTATACAAAAAAAGAAACCTATAATGATTATATCGGAATTCTGTTTGCGAGACATTATCTGCTGACAGATAATACTGAAATGATAGATGCTCTTATTTCAGATTTCGAACAAATAGGAATAGGTGTTATACCTGTATTCACATATTCTGTTAAGGATAAGAACCTTGGCAGTTTAAGCGGAAAAGAAGTTATTGAGAAATATTTTGAAAAATCCACACATTCGGCAAAAATCAGGGCTCTGGTTAAGCTGACCTCACTTTACAGTAACGATATGACTGAAAATAATGCTGAGGATTCTTCACAGTCAGCTAATGTTTTGAAAGCTTTGGGAGTGCCTGTATTTCAGCCCGTTCTTTCAACCTATAAAACACATTCGGAATGGGAGGCCGATAAACATGGCCTTGGTGCCATGACTGGATGGTATGTTACCCTTCCTGAATTTGAAGGAGTAATTGAACCGTTGATGCTTGCTGTTGCCGGAGAGGAAAGTGACGGAACACGCAAAATGATCCCGGTTGCTGATAGAAGTAAAAAAATAACGGGTCGTGTGGCAAAATGGATCCAGCTTCAGAAAAAACCTGTTGAGCAACGTAAAATAGCATTTATTCTTCACAACAATCCATGTGCCTCTGTTGAAGCATCTGTAGGAGGAGCAGCAAATCTGGATTCTCTTGAAAGTGTTGCAAGAATAATGGCTCAGATGAAAACGGCTGGTTATCTTTCTGACGGACCAGCAACAGGAGAAGAACTAATTAAAAAGATCATGTCGAGGAAAGCCATATCTGAATTTCGCTGGACTTCTGTAGATGAGATTGTTAAAAAAGGCGGATGTCTGGATCTCCTCTCTGCGGATCATTACAAAAAATGGTTTGATTCTTTCCCCGAAGGTCTGAAGGAACAGGTAAATCAGGTTTGGGGAAATCCTCCCGGAGAAGAAAAAGATGGTGTCCCGGCAGCTATGGTTTATAAGAATCAGATTGTTATCACCGGAGTAAAATACGGTAATATTGTTATTTGTGTTCAACCAAAAAGAGGATGTGCAGGATCCAGATGCGATGGAACTGTATGCAAAATATTGCATGATCCCGAGATTCCTCCACCTCATCAGTATTTTGCAACTTACCGCTACCTTGAGAATGATTTCGGAGCCGACTGCATTGTTCATGTGGGGACTCACGGAAATCTCGAATTCCTCCCCGGAAAAGGAGTAGGGCTTTCATCTTCCTGTGTTCCCGATGCTGTAATAGGTACACTTCCGCATTTATATATCTACAATGCCGATAATCCTCCTGAAGGTGCCATTGCCAAACGCAGGAGCTATGCCACGCTGATTGATCATATGCAGGTACTGATGATAAAAGGAGGACTTACACAAGAAGTCGAAGAGCTTGAAAGATTATTGTCCGAATATCAAGTGGCTAAAGGAACTAATAATACCAGGGCACATCAGCTTGAGCATCTGATTTACGACAGCCTTAAATCAACAAATATCGCTGCTGATATCGGATTTGATCAGGGAATGGCATTTGATGAAGTGGTCCGCTGTGCCCATGAGGCTATTTCTCTTGTGAAAAACAGCCAGATAAACAAGGGATTGCATATTATTGGCAACATTCCGGAAAATGAGGACAGGGTAAAATATATTGCTTCTATTTTCAGAGCCGATACTGACAATGGCCTTTCTCTTCG
>Ga0208694_1002508_pt1 | contig 19275 bp, 11 predicted proteins | sample AD_UKC078_MetaG_FD_184442 | JGI IMG/M metagenome (GOLD analysis project Ga0208694, IMG submission 184442) | Active sludge microbial communities of municipal wastewater-treating anaerobic digesters from USA - AD_UKC078_MetaG (SPAdes) (version 2) | ecosystem: Engineered > Bioreactor > Anaerobic >...
AGTTGGATTGACAACTAACGTTAGGCTATACTCTTGGTAAGCTAATGTTTTATTAATTGTAATATTTGCTCCATTAACTACAGCATTGCCTGTTCCATTAACAAAACCTATTTTAGAGATTGTATAGGGATAGGTTTCATTAACAAGGGAAATTGTCGCAATACCTGAAGCATTAGTTGTCAGGGTTTGTGAATTTATAGCAATACTTGCACCACCAATCGGAGCGTTGCTAGGATCAACAACTTTAAATGTTACGGTATAATATTGTGGGTTGATTGTAATTGGATCGGCATAAACGATTGCAGATGAGCCCGAAGAGTAAACCGCCTGAACACCAACATTGTGAGTACCAGCAGGAATATTAGTTATTGTGTATTCTTTTGTTGTTAAACCTGAAGCCTTTACCTGATCATTAAGATATACTTTATATCCCAAGAATGCTTTAGAGCCATCGTATCTTAAACCTCCGATAAAGATATCATCTACCATTAGGACAAATGAATCATTTGACACACAGTTGATAGCCAGATAAATTTGCTGTCCTGCGTATGCATCTAAGTTATACGTATATTGTGTCCAAGCAGCAGGAGCTTCAATATAGTTTGAACCAGTTAAGAATGTAAAGTTAGCCGGCGCTGTACCTGTAGTAGAAACACCTACTTTAAAACGATCTGCTCCCCATTGGGTCGTAAGCGATCTTGCCCAGAAAGAGAATTTCATTCCAGGAACAACATTTACTTGATGCGTTATTAACCAATCGTTATTGGGCGGAGATGTCGCTGCAAAACAGGCTAAATACTTGTTCCCACTATGCGGAGCCCAAGCACCTGATAATGCAGGAGTAGCTACCGATGGATTAAATACAATATATGAACCTGTATAACCACTGTTCGTGAATGAAACGTCTTGGACTCCATATGTAGATGAGCCATCAACATCAACAAGGGTATAATTGCCAATATTTGAGATTATGAAATCATTATAACTTTCTATATCATCGCTAAAGACAGGGTCCCAAGTAACTTTTGCTTGATTAACATTAATAACTGTTGCTTCTACGTCATATGGTGCAAAAACTTCATCTTGCAATGTTACATTAATCGAAAGATTTGCTCCGTTTACCACAGCATTTCCTGTTCCATTAACATAACCATCTTTAGAAACTGTATATGGATATGTTCCATTTGCAAGGGAAATGGTTGCTACACCTGAGGCATTAGTTGTTAATGTTTGTGAATTAATTGCAATGTTTGCACCAGCAATTGGAGTATTTCCAGCGTTAACAACTGTAAATGTTGTAGTATAGATACTACCTCCTCCTCCCATAAAATTGAAAGTAACTGTTTTGTTGGTTGTATTTCTTACTATATTAGTTATGGGTTTGTTTGTATTATTGCCTGCCCACGATTTAGAACTTGGAAGAGTATTGTCAGTAAACGAAGTTTTAGTAGTACCATAGGGCCAAGCGCAACCCAGACTGTTAATGCTTCCATACGACGAAGGAGTTGACGTTGGATCACCTGTTGCAGAGGCGCAAACGGGATACATCCTTTGTGGGTGTGTTGCATTAATTTTATTTCCAACTTGATTTACACCTGAGTGAACATGATAAATGATCATACCATGACCTGGTATATATGCATCAAATCCCTGTTGCTGACGATTCTCAATTAAAAAATACTCGTTGGCAGTCGTTGTATTTATTTGATAAAAACTATTTGAGTTGAAAGTAGCCTGTTGAAGCGTAACTGTTGCAGGCTGATTTAAAGTAACTACTGGAGCCCAATTGTACACTTTAGTTTTTGTATAGCCATTATGGTGTGCCGGTGTGGCTCCATCGTTATTCCATGAACCGCTCGCCATCATATCCCAACTGCCTGTTCCTTCGTATTGACCTCCAGTTGAATAATCAGTATCATAATAGTCAGGAGCTCCCAAAACGTGCCCAAATTCATGACATATAACACCTATATTTGTAATATTTGTACCGGAATTGCCTCTTAGTTCAGCTGAACAAGAGTATTTTTGAAGTTTTACACCATCTTTTGTAACCGCAGTAGCTAAAGACCATGCGTGCGCCCAAATTGCATCAGCTCCACCCCCTGCCTCTTCACCATAGCCGGCGTAAATAATGTAAACACCATCAACCCATCCGTCATTGTCATTATCATAGTTAGCAAAATTAACATGTGGGTCGGCTAAATTTATTGCTTCTAGCACTAATTCTCGAGGTCTAATATCGTTGCCAGATGCATCATTTGCCCCATAATAAGCCATATTTCTGCTTGCAGTGTATGGACCAGCCACATCAACTGTTAAGTTGAATTGATTATACGAATTTTCTAGATAATAGTGTTTTACACTACCTGTAGTTCCATTAAAAAGGGTATTAAACTCAGCTTGAGTTTTTGTAAAAGCCTTGTCGGTAAATCCTATTAGTATGCAAATCAATTTGCGATTTCCTGTTGTTGGAAACGCTCTGCTTGCTTTTTCGTTCTCGGCTTTTCTAATTGCAATTGCCTGTTGCACAATTGACATTTGACTTTCACTATAAAACATTTTAGGTTCTATGGTCGATAAAAACAGTAATTCAGCCTTTGATCTTGATTCTGGATCGTGTGCAATCACTTTTGATAAAACCAAATCGCCATCGGAATCTTTTACCATATAAACGTAATCACCAACGTCATTAAGTTTAATTGTATATTCATCTGTTGTTCTTGCCCAGCTGAAAAACTCATCTCCAAACAGATAATAATTTAAAATTGTGCCATCAGACTGTTTTTGCTGTATTATACCAGGATAGGCCGGCGCTGCCTTCAGTGTACTGAGAGTTGAAACCCCAATAAGTGTAAAAACCAACAATTTAATTAATCGTTTCATAGTTAATTGGTTAAAAGTTAAAAATTGAAAGTTTATCAAGTTAGTTTGACGTGTTCGTTGCATGGTTCCTTGTTATCTGTTTTTACGTTTTTGAACTTGTGTAAATATACTTTATAATTAATATCTTTCCAATACTCTTAATATAAATTTTTACTCCACAAAATAATACCGATTGTACATGCACTATAGTCCAAATCTTTAATCATTTTACAATTTAGTTAAAAGTTTATAAAGTTAAAAGTTTTTCCCGTTGTTTTTTATTAGGGTTGCTCATTGCAATATGGACAACCACAAGGGTCGCTCTACTTTTAACTTTTAACTTTTAACTCTGTCTCTGTATTTCAAGTGTGCTATAACAACCCTAATATCACCATATTCAACACTGTTACCTAATGCCTGCTTAATTTCACCAACACCTTCAAAGATATTATTGGAAACAAAATCGGATATAAGATTAATTTTGTCAATAGAGATCAGCTTATCGGCTGGTATTTCGCCTGTCTCGACGTATGAAATCAGATGTCCCAAAATTGTTGAGACAACAAGACCTCTCTTAGTTGCAATATCTTCGACACTCAGCCCCAGTTTGAACATATCATAACTGATCTGTTTTGTGCTGATTTTCTTCTCTTTAGGTTCAAACTCAATTTTCTCGGTTTTCTCGTACAGAGGTTTTAGATCGTTGTTAGCGCAGTACTCTTCAACAATTGATATTATATCGATACCAAATTTTTCGGCTTTCACTTTACCTATTCCATGAATTTTTCTAAGCGCGGCAATATTTGCAGGTAAATAGTTGGAAATCTGAACGATAGTCTTGTTTGGCAATATTGCATAAAGAGGCACATTAAGATTGTCGGCTGCAATTTCACGCCATTGCCTCAACAATTCGTACAGTTCGGGGTTGTCTGATTCCTCGTTTTCTCTAACTATTATTTGACCGACACGCATTTTTTTCTTCCGTCTATCGCTCGGCGACTCTATGGCTGCCTTGGCTTTTGTCTGCATAAACAGCTTAACGTCAAAGCCCGATGCACATGACAACATGCTGTCGTTTTTTATTTGCAAATCCCACTCAATTTTAATTTTAACATCGGTAAGCATTTTGCTCACTTGTTTGTTGTCGCTCGAAATATCAATGGTTTCAATATACTGTATGAGTTCACTCTCCATTTTTGGTTGAAAGTATCCTACAGCTTTTTTTATCCGTCCTTGTACTAATTCCGACTCCTCAATTAGTGATGTAAGTTTTTGTGCGTGACGTAAAATCTCGTTATTAAATTTTTCTCCCACATCATAAAAGTCTTTATTTAAAACACTTATAAAATCCTCCGTTTTTTCAGGCAACGTAGTACTAAGAATAGTGTGATTATTTTGAATGGTTTTTCGTAGAAAATACGCGTTTTTTCTAATGCTACTAAAATCAAAAAGATCATGCAGTAATTCTATTTGAAACTCTAATTGTGCCTGTTTAAGTTGATTGCTGTCAGGCTGATTGCGCGAAATCTTATTATTAAAACTGATAATACTCGAATCACTTTTAATTCCGTAAGTGTTAATTGGCGAGCTTAAAATCAATCCTTCCAAAGATGTACATCGGCTAAGAGCGACATATACCTGACCGTGTGCAAAAGCTGCTTCTGCGTCAATAATTACTCTGTCGAATGTCAGCCCTTGGCTTTTGTGAATAGTAATAGCCCATGCAAGTTTTAGAGGTATCTGTCTAAAAGTTCCTATTACTTCTTCTGTAATCTCTTTAGTCTCTTGGTCAATAGAGTAACGGTTATTCTCCCACGTAAGCTCAGTTACAGCCAAAACATCCTCTTGATCTTGACATTTAACGAAAACAACATCGTCCTCGATATCAACCACTTCGCCTATTTTGCCGTTATAGAATAGTTTCTCGGGCGAGGGGTCGTTTTTAACGAACATCACCTGTGCGCCAATCTTCAAAACAAGGTTATATTCTGTAGGGTAAGATGTTTCAGGAAAATCGCCAGAAACCTCTGCAGTAAACATTTCCGACCTTCTATTTAGTTTTTTAAGTTGTTTGTCGTTAATGAGTTTTGCCTGGTTGTTGTGCGTTGTAAGTGTAATATATCCTTTATCGTAATTATCAAGTATTTTGGGTTGATAGCGTGCGTTTAATTGTTCAATATCATTTTTATTCAGTCTGTTATCGCGTACATTGTTAAGCAGATTGATGAAATTTTGGTCCGATTGTCTGTAAACTTTTGTCAGTTCGATGCTTACGTAATCGGTTTGACGTAAAGCATTGCTTCCAAAAAAATATGTCGATTGGTAGTATTTTTCCAAAATTTCACGCTCATCATCTCTGACAACAGGTGCAAGTTGTTGTAAATCACCAATTAAAAGAAGTTGAACGCCTCCAAATGGTTTGGATTCATGTCTGTATCGTCTTAAAACATCGTCTATTGCATCTAACAGGTCTGCTCTAACCATGCTCACCTCATCAATTATTAAAAGGTCGAGGCTTCTGATAATATCGATTTTGACCTTTGAAACACGTTTTTGGGCTTTTTGCTCCTCTTCTGATTGGTTAATATTCGCGCTGGGAAGAAAAAGTCCGGGAGCAATTTGAAAAAACGAATGTATTGTGACACCACCTGCATTAATTGCAGCAACGCCTGTCGGAGCGACTATAATATTTCTTTTTGTTGTGGTTTTTGTGATATTCTGCAAAAAAGTTGTTTTTCCTGTCCCCGCTTTTCCAGTCAAAAAAACATTTCGCCCAGTATATTGAACAAATTCGTATGCTAATTCTAATTGATAATTTGTGGAAAAGTTCATGTGCTCTTAATTTTGCAGCTAAGATACTAAATCATAACGAGGTACTAAAAAAAATGAGACTCTCTTATAAAAACAAATAGAATCTCATCTTTTTTTGGTGTTCAATAATCCTACAGAACTATCAATGTATTTCGTCCAGAGGATAGCATTGAGTTTAGGATTTATTGTCGCGTTTAAAACTTATCATTCCACTTTGCAAATGAATCGATAAAGTTTTTTAAAAACTTCTCAGTTTCAACCACCAAATTACCTTTATCGTCAAACAAAGTATGTACGTTGCCTATGTATGCCTCAGGGTTTTGCATAAGCAAAACATTCAAAAACATCATCGGTTGACGAAGTGCAAGGTTGGCGCCAAAACCACCAAGTGGACTTTTCGAAACGCTAACGATAGCGCCGGGTTTACCACTCCACATGTTCTTTCCGTATGGGCGCGATGCAACATCAAGTGCATTCTTTAATACTCCTGAAATAGTACGATTATATTCCGGTGTAACAAATAGGAAACCGTCAGCTTCTCCTATTTTTTTACGAAATTCCACGTATTCTTTATTAGGTTGTTCCTGATCAATATCCTCATTGTAGTGTGGTAAATTTCCTATTTCTACTATTTCCATTTCTAGATTTTCGGGCGATAGTCTTATCAATTGTTGAGCAATTTTTCTATTATAAGACTCTTTTCTTAAGCTGCCTATTAAAACTGCAATTTTTTTCTTATTCATAATTATAAAACGTTTGTTGTGATTTAACTTAAACAAAATCGGATACTATACTGCTCCGAATGTTTCGATATCAACAACAAAATCAATATTTTGTTCTATTTAAAAAAAACATGAGTACGCAATAGTAACCTAAGAGATACAAGTTTCTTGTTTTATAGCAAAAAACAGTTTAAGCAACTTTAAATATTTATAATTTTTCAGTCTAAGATTGCATGAAACTCAAGTATTTAATAATCATATACTTGCGTTCTTGCTTTTTTGACATGCTCGTTTCAAATTGAATTTTCTAACGATAATGTAAAAAACCAACAATATTATCAGAATTAACAAAATCTGACTTGTTAACTTTGATGGATTGTTTAAAGTCTCATTCTCAGCAACTTGCCAGGGATTATCCCATACTATATTCTGTGACGAAATCATTCCATCTAAATCGTTGATATTGTCAGCCACAATATATTTGTCTGAGGACGGGTACAGATATAGATATTTAAGCGCCGAATTTTCCTTGAATTTAATTAGATAAGTATTCTCCAAAACCGACATCTCTTCAACATTCTCAATTACTGTTTCATAATTGCTATTGCTTTTTTTGAGGATAGAGTATTTTGAAAAATGGTCGATTTTATTTAGGTAAAAGTTTTCAGTTAGTTTGTAGTAATGAAGCTCGCTTGTATCGTAATATCTGACCACTCCATATGCTACTATAAGCAATACCAATATGGAAAATAAAAGTATATTCAGTTTTGTTCTTTTCATAATCAAATCCTTATTTTTTAAAAAAGTTATTCATAAATTCAATTTCTAACGTGGAGGCTGTCTCAAAAGTCTCATTTAACAAAAAAGTGGTAAGGTGTCTCAGAAGTGTCCAAATGCAAGGCGCTGAGATTGAGGGCGAAGGAGTGTACATGAAGCGGTGCGCTGAGCGTAGCCGAAGTGTACATGACTGAGCCCGAATATCGAAGTAACGTGGTTGCTGAACTTGTCGAAGTACAGCAGTTGGACGCTTATGAGACACCGCCTACTCTATTATTTCTGCATTTCGCTCGCTACCTCTTCTGCTGTCTCAGGGTCAATTAATATACGTCCGCAATATTCACAGTCAATAATTTTTTTGTACTGACGAATATCAACCATTCTTTGTGGAGGAATTGCATTGAAACAACCGCCACATGACTCCCTGTCAAAAGTAACAACAGCCAAACGGTTTTTTGCATTATTTTGGATTCTTGCATACGCGTTATATAAACGCTCTTCGATAAGTTTTTTAACTGATTCTTTAGAAGCCAATAGTCGATCTTCTTCAATTTTAGTTTCTTCAATTATTGAATCAAGTTCAGGTCGTTTGTGCTCCAAATCAACTTTTTTCTCTTCGTAAATTGCCTTTGTTTTTTCGTATGCTTCTTGATTTTGCTTGATTCTTCCAGTAAAATCACGTATATCTTTTTCACGATGTTCAATTTCAAGTTTTTGATATCTAATCTCTTTTGCAATGGACTCAAATTCACGATTATTACGAACATTCATCTGTTGTTCTTCGTATTTTTTAATTAAGGTTTGAGCGCTAACAATCTCGTTCTTTTTATTTGAGATTGTATTTTCTTGCTCTTTAATCTCATCTTTGATTTTATTTAAACGAGTTTCAAGACCTGCTATTTCATCTTCGAGATCCTGTACTTCAAGAGGAAGTTCTCCGCGTAAAGTTTCAATTTTAATAATCTCGTTATCAATGCATTGAAGTTTATACAATGCTCTAATTTTTTCGTAAACCGTTTCGGCTATAGGTATTTGTTTATTTTTTGCTGCCATAGAGTTACAGATAATTAATTGGGTTCAAATTTGTTTTTGATTTGAGGACTGCAAAGTTAGGGAATTTTTTTGTAAGACAATCGTAAAAAACATTCATTGCTATTTTTTCACTTCCAAAATGCCCTATATCTGCCAAAAAAAGTTTGCTTTCGTAATCAATATAAGTGTGATACTTAATATCACCAGTAATAACGGCTTCAGCGCCTAATGACAAAGCGGCTTCAATAGCCGATGAACCACTACCTCCGATAATCGCAACTTTATTTATGGCTCTATTATTAATCCGACTGCACAATACATTATTTAACGATAATTTCTCTTTTAAATATTCAACCAATTGATTTTCTTTCATCTGTTTTGGCAACACTCCTATACGACCAAGCCCGACACTTTGGAGTTCATTCTCAATGGGATAAATATCGTATGCTACCTCTTCGTACGGATGAGCGCTAATCATATTATTAATAGCCTTGTGCAAATTTCGGCGCTCTACAACGGTCTCTATTCTTGTTTCAGGTTCGAAATGTATCTTCCCAATTTCTCCAACAAACGGATTTGTACTATCGTTTCCTCGAAATGTTCCACTACCCTGAATGTTAAAGCTACACGAATCGTAATTGCCGATGTTTCCAGCATTAGAATTAAACAGAGCTGCCCGAACTTTATCGGCGTGCTCATGTGGAACAAATGTCACAATTTTAAATAGTTGTGATTTCAGTGGCTGCAATACTTGTATGTTTGTCAGATTCAGGGCTTTAGCCAAATAATCATTCAAGCCGCCAACAGCATTATCTAAGTTTGTGTGTGCGCAATAAAGAGCTATATCGTTCTTAATCAGTAATTTTAATATCGAAGCTGTTTTGTCAGTTTTTACAATTTTTTTTATGCCACTAAAAATTAATGGATGATGAGCCACAATTAGATTTGCATTATCGGCAATCGCTTCATTTACAACATCTAAAGTGCAATCTAAGCAAGTTATTATTTTTGATATTGGTTTATCTGTATCAACCAATAAACCAGAATTATCCCAACTTTCCTGATATTGCAGCGGAAAGCGCTGATTTAGAAAAGATATGATTTCGTTCAAATTTAGTTCCATACATCTATAAATTTTTCAGTTTAAGGTTGTATGAAACTCACGATAAACCAATTTAATCATTCTCATGTTCGTTTCATACGCTTAAATTATTAGCTTTTTCAAACTTGTAAAGATAATAAAAATTTGCTCCTTTTGTTTTGAAATTATAAGTCAAAATCTTAAATTTGGTAATTCATATTTTACAATTTATTCAAAAACAACAACATTATGAAAATTAATTATGCTCTTATAATTGTACTTCTTTGTGTATCAATGACTTCACGTTCCGAAAATTATAATAAAATAACTTATAGGATTCAAAACATTTTAGCCAAACAACCCGAAACGCAAAATATCTCGGTTTGGATATATTTTTCTGATAAAGGCGATGAAAACAAAGTTACAAATGCATATCGAAATATAAACTTGCCCCAAAACTCAATTAAAAGGCGATTGAAAACATTTAACAGACAAAAATCTTTAACTACTTGGTACGATATTCCCATAAATGACAGCTATATTACTGATATACAACCATTTGTATTAAGTATTCGTAAAAAATCAAAATGGCTAAATGCCATATCTGCCGAAATATCTGTTGAGAACCTCTACAAAATAAACAAGTTGCCATTTGTAAAAAAAATCGATTTATTAGCTAAAGGAAAAATAAAAAAAGATCACTACAACAACGTAACTAATGTAGTATTACACGAATCAAGCACATCACAACGAGAGCACAATTATGGTCTATCATACGCTCAAAACCAATTGATAAGAGTTCCTGAACTGCACGCTTTAGGACTTACAGGTAACAATGTTATAGTATGTATGATGGACGCTGGATACAACAATCTGGCACACAGTTCATTACAACACATTATCATATTAGGAACGTGGGATTTTGTAAATAATGACGCAAATGTTGGCGACGAAGATGATTTTGGCACAGGAATTCACGGCACCTTAACACTCAGCGCTTTAGGAGGATATAAGTCCGATACGCTTATTGGACCAGCTTATGGAGCAAAGTTTGTTTTGACAAAAACCGAAAACACAGAGTCGGAAACACAAATCGAGGAGGATAATTGGATAGCTGCAGTAGAGTGGGCTGAAGAAAATTTTGGACCCGATATTACCTCAACATCTTTAGGTTATATTGACTTTGATAACGGATTTGCCTACACGCCAGATGATTTAGACGGAAACACAGCAGCCATAACCATTGCAGCCGACATTGCTGCATCGTTAGGAATTTTAGTTATAAACTCGGCAGGAAATTCAGGACCTAATCCTACTACATTAGGCGCTCCTGCTGACGGCGACAGTGTATTGGCAGTCGGCGCAACTGATTCAGCTGGCGATGTTGCCGAATTTAGTTCAAGAGGTCCAACAGCAGACGGACGAATAAAACCAGAAGTTTGCGCTCAGGGCGTTTATGTGCTTTCAGCATCACCCTTTGGCGAAGGATATGTTTATGCCAACGGAACATCATTGTCGTGTCCAATGGTTGCAGGTGCAGCTGCCCTATTGATTGAAGCGTTTCCACAAGCAACAAATATGGAGATATTCGAAGCATTAAAATTAACAGCCAGCAAATCATACGAGCCTGATAATGCAAACGGCTGGGGAGTGATAAATGCATGGGCAACACGTAATTACTTATCTGGAAAGCCGCATATTTCACATAAACCCATAACAGTTGCCTTTGACTTTGATGAAAGTTACAATGTTGAATGTAAGACATTTGCAAAAAATAGTGATATAGATGTTATAAAAGTTATTTACAGAGTAAACAACGGTACGTGGCAAAACCTTCCAATGACAAATGTAGGAGAGCATAGTTTCGTGGCACAAATACCTCGAGCAGATGGATTTGATATAATTGACTATTATATTTACACTGAGAACTCAACGGGCATTTGTACATTTCCCGAAAACGCGCCAACAAATTTTGTTTCATTTACAGTTGCCATAACAAATATTAATGAGCTAACTAAAATAAAAGATATTTTTATAACCCCAAACCCTGTAAACAACGAGCTGATTATTAACGGGATAGACTTAACATCAATTACTAAAATAGAGATTTTTAACAGTTTTGGACAACTTGTACTACAAAAACGAGGCAACTTGCAAGAACATGAATTTGATGTTTCAAACTTAGTAAGCGGAAGTTATTACTTGAAAATAGAAACAAATCAGACAACAAAAGTTCTGAAATTTATAAAAACTAACTAAAGTCGTATAACCCTAACAACTAATACTACTTGGTCTAAAGCGATTAATATCAACTCACTCGTCTATAATGATTGTAATCTACATGGCTTTTAACTTTATTTTAAATTATTTTTGATTTAGACAGGGATTCGTGAAAATTTCTCGATATTTTTCTTAATATTGAAAGAGTTATTGATCTGCTTATTTTCATCATGATATTAGAACATCTGTTCACCAGCAAGTAATTAAATCAACCCTTTTGCGATATAACATATTTATAATTAGTGCCTTACAACGTAATTAGTGTTTTAAAACGTAATATAACCATTAAAAAAAAATGATTTTATGTAAAACTTACCTTATATTTGCGGAATGTACGTTGTAAACACAAGTTCGAGATTCGAATAGAGTGTATAACGTGTAATGGAAGGATAATTTTTGGCGCCTTTTGGTGTGCTTTAGCTTGATAGGATTTTTTTAAACAGATAAATACTTTGAGAAATGAGAAAAAATTTATTAATCTTTTTGTTTGTAACTCTTTGTTCTGCGGTGCTGTTTGCTCAGAATGAGGAAATTGAAGGTGAATTGTCAATGGAAAGCCTTTTAGAGCTTTCACTTGAAGAACTTATGGATATTCAGGTAAGCGTATCAACCAAATCGTCGCTCAGCATTCGTGAGACTCCTGGTATTGTTTCAGTTATTACAAAGGAAGATATTGAGCGAAGTGGCGCTCGTGATATGATTGACCTACTACAACGCTTTGTACCGGGTTTTGACTTCGGTTCTGATGTGGAAGGTATGGTGGGACTATCTGTACGCGGGTTGTGGAGCTATGAAGGCAAGGTACTATTACTTATAGACGGTATGGAAGCAAACGAGTTAATGTTTGGAACTTCAACTTTTGGTAACCATTACCCGCTTGAAAACGTTGAGCGAATAGAAATTGTGCGTGGACCAGGAAGTGTAATATATGGTGGCTATGCCACAATGGGGGTAATAAATATTATCACTAAGCGATCTGACAAAACCACAGGAAGTGTGAGCTACTTAGCTTCGCATACGGGCAAATCATTTTCACACAACAATATGTCATTTTTTAGTAATTTTGTTGAAAATGATCTACAATTGAGTTTTTACGGTGACTACGGTAATGGTACGCGTAGCGACAGATTGCTAAGGGGAGTGATGGGCGATAGTCGCACAATGCAGGGCAACTCAGGCTTGAGAGTGAGACGTAGTGGAGTACAACTCAATTATAAAAAACTAAATATAAATGCGGTGATGATCGATTATTGTGCCCAAACCATTGATTTATGGGATTCTATTTATCAGGGTAGGGCATTTAACTCCCAATTTTCGGACTTTTTATCGCAAGCTAGCTATAAGTTTAATATTAGTGACGGAATTACAATTACCCCACATGTAAGCTATAAATGGCAACGTCCGTGGAACCTAAACACTCCATCACTTGAATATGCTAACAATAAAACTGCTAATAAAACTGTGGCAGGAGTTATGGGAAACTATAAAAAGGGTATGTTGAATTTTCTTTTGGGCTTCGATTACAACTATGAAACCCTTAATCAGCCTCTTTTTATTGAACCATATGCAGAGATATTTAAAGATTCTTCAGATATGATTAGTTACCATAATTTCGATGTTTACGCACAAGCAGGACTAAACACCAAATTTGGTAATATTACAGCCGGCGCAAGATTTGACAAGTCAACACTGTTTGGGCAAATGCTTGTCCCTCGTATCGCCATTACCAAGGCTTTTGAGAAATTTCACATTAAAGCTGCTGTTAATAAGGCATTTAGAGCTCCAGGGGGAATCCTTCCAAACCGACAGTACGATGGCGCTGATCCGATTAAACCAGAGGATGTACTTACATACGAATTAGAGACAGGGGTGAAATTACCAGCCAAGTTTTATTTTACGCTAAATCTTTTCAATACCGATTTTAAAAAGATAATTGTGTATGAAGTACAACCTTCAGGTATTGGAACCTATAAGAATGCTGGAAATATCGGAACTATGGGCGCAGAAGTTAGTTTGAGACACTCTTCACGTTATGTCAATAGCGAGCTAAATATAGCTTATTATCAACGTAAAAAAAGCGATGGTGACACACTACAATATGTGCCTCTTGATGAAAAACATTTTTTAGGCTCCGCTCCGATTAAAGTTAATGCAGTGGTAAGTGTAAAGTTAACTGATCATTTGAGAATTACGCCTAGCGTTTCATTCTTTGGACGCAGGTATGCCTACTTGTCCTTTAATCATGTTACCAACGTTTTGGAGTTAGAAGAGATAAAACCAACTACACTCTTGAATGCTAATATAAGCTACAGCGATTTCCCCTTGCGTGGGTTTATGTTAAGTGTGGGAGTAAATAATATACTGAACCAAGACTTTAGGTTCTATTCTGGTTCCAAATCAGCACACAGCCCGCTACCCGGATTAGATAGAAGCATTCAGTTTAAAATCACCTACCAATATTGATTACAGGAGATGGATAAGTAAAGTCAGGTTAAAATACTATTCAAGTTATAATTACTTGATTGTATGTTATTTTAAAATTAACCATACAAATATGTGTTGTACTCGAGCTTAATAAAAAATATTTGTTATACAAAGCGTATGTTGACAATAGTTTGTACACACTATCCTTATCTGTTACTTATTTTAACATAGATGAACAATTTAATTTAACACAATGAGAATATTATCAAACAAGTTAGCGGTACTAATCTTAGTCACCCTATTCTTTAGTACAGCAGCTATGGCGCAGGAGGCAAAGTTAAAAGCCGCATTTATCTACCAGTTTACCAGACTACTTGATTGGTGCCCCGATGGGAAAAGTGGTGACTTTACAATAGGTATTGTGGGCAATGACGATGAAATAGCACGTGAACTAAACGCCCTTGAGGGACGCAATGTAGGTGCGCAAAATATTAAGGTACTGAAGTTTACATCCACAGCCGACATTACTTCATGTAATATTGTGGTAGTGCCAAATAGTCAGAGCAGTCAGCTGCCACAAGTCGTTAACAAAACCAAGTCAATGAGCTGTGTATTAGTGATATGTGATAAAGAGGGTGCAATAAACAATGGTGCAGGCATTAGTTTTGTTTCAGACGGAGGAAAACTGAGCTTTGAGGTAAACACAGAAATACTTAAAGAACGAAAAATTAAAATCAGTCAACAACTTCTAAGACTAGCTCAAAATACAATATAAAATTGAGATAAAGCAATAGGGTATTCGAACTGATAAAATTTAATAAAAGTTACCGTATTTTCAGACATGTCAATACCGATTGTACACATACTAAAGTCAAAACATCATTATCGTTTGTTTGGACTATGTATCTGTAACATCGGTATTTACCTCTAACTCCACTCTATGCGTAGTCTGGGGTGAACAAATGTAAAATTAAAAAAATATTGGACATTTTTTTAAATTACAATTGGTATAAAATATGGTCAAAAGATTGCCTAAGTCAGGAGTAAGCGGAAGATGTTGTTTAAAGATAGAATCAAATCACAAAAGTTTTAAAGTTTATTAAAACCTACTAAAGCTGCGTAAGCCTCGCAATTACTATAAATTAATTTAATAACAACCGATGTTATACACTCTTGTCCATCTTGAGAGTTGTGTAATCCACAGAGCTTTTAGCTCTCTTTTGTTCTGTCTTATCGAATGCTTTGGCGCAAACAATACCTCTTTTGCGCATCTCTTTGTTGTGTCCAACGTGTGTATCAGGAAAACGTCCCCCCTTAACAATTATAATGCGGATTGCTAAACCTGCAACTGCAACACCTATCAAAATCAAAGCAGCTAAAAGAGTATGAATTGTCAACACTTTATTATTTTACTTACTAATATCTCAAACTTTCACAAAAATAATGTTATCATTGCGAAAAACAAAAAAAACAGAGATTTAATTAAAAACCGACAATTTTTAATTTATGGCATGTCCCGGAATAGGTTTACGCACAAAAATTAAAGTGCAACTGATTTTCTGCGTAGAGTAAACGACTATATGTTAACAATATGTTTAATTAAATAAGAGTCGAATGGCAAAATAGTTGCATAAAAATGTACTTTCCTAATCGAAAAAATAGTATGTTTGTAATTGGTAAATAATTGATATTTCAAAAAAATGCTTTGGTATCAATACGAACAGAAACAAAATTAATAAAATATTATACTAATGAAGAAGTTCAGATTTTCAATAGTAAGCCGTTTGTATTTAGGTTTTGGAGTAATAACATTAGCAGTCATTTTCAGTAGTGTTCTCACTTTCGTAAACTTGCAAGCTAACAAAAAGGCAAACGAACAAATATCAGAAATATATGCTCCTTCGATTTCATATTTGAACGAACTTACAAATCTTGTTAATGATTCAAAGATGTTAATAAAAAACTGGGTTTTTATCGAGCAAAAATCAGGAACACCTGATAAAATCAGTCTTCAAAATATACACTCCAAATATTATCCCCAAATTATTGCAAAGTTGAATGAGTTGAAGAAGCATTGGGATAGTGATGATATCGAATTATTCAATAATATTGAAAAATCCCTGTCCGACACTTTGTTCAAATCGCACGCACAGATAATGCAACAATTAAATTCTTTTGAATCATACGAAGACCCAATGATTGTTTTTCAAATACGTCCTATGGTAGAAGGAGACGGAGAGATTATTGTTATTTCTGACAAAGTAATTGAAGAAATTATAAAACTTAAGACAAATATAAATCAAAGACATGACGAAATAAATACTAGAGCCATTGAAAAAGCTGACAATTTTCAACGCACAGTAGTAGTTATGGGTTTTATTTTAGTTGTTATCTCTTTACTTACATCTTACCTTATCTCTCGTGTTACTGTAAGCCCAATCCTCAAACTACGTGAATTTCTATTGCTAATGACTAAAGGTGTTTTACCCGACGAACACCTGAAAGTATCTAACGACGAAATTGGAGATATGTCGCAAGCCCTGAATCAGTTTGTTGATAATATGAAAAGAACCTCGAATTTTGCGTTGGAAATCGGGAATGAAAATTTTGAAGCAGAATATAGCGCCTTAAGCGAAGATGATATACTTGGCAATAGCTTAATCACAATGCGCCAAAATTTAAAAACAGCATCTGATCAAGAACAGAAACGTAAACAAGAAGACGAAATTAGAAACTGGACAACAAAAGGACTTGCGGAGTTTGGTGATATTCTAAGACAGAGCTCCAATATAGAGTCTTTGTCGTATGACGTTGTTGAAAAAGCCATTGAAACTTTAGGCGCAATTCAAGGAGCGCTATATATTTTAGAAGACAGTGACGAAGATGATGTTCATTTCAAGATGACCGCAGCAATTGCCTATGGTCGAAAAAAACTTGCATCGCGCCGTGTCGAACTAGAAGAAGGACTTGTAGGACGTTGCGCCTTTGAACAAGCTCCAGTTTATTTAAAAGAGGTGCCACAAGATTATGTAAAAATTACATCTGGTTTAGGCGATACTAATCCATCAGTTATATTGTTGGCGCCACTAAAAGCTAATGAGACAATTTATGGAGTTATAGAAATAGTCTCTTTCAACCAATTTGAAGAGTATCAGATAAAGTTTTTAGAGCAAGTAAGCGAAAACATTGCAGGCACATTGGCAACGGTAAAAATTAATGAGAAAACAGCCCGATTACTTGAAGAATCACAACAAAAAGGGGAAGAGTTATCATCTCAAGAGGAAGAGATGCGTCAAAATATGGAAGAACTTCAAGCCACTCAGGAAGAATCAGCAAGACGTGAGCTTGAAATGCGCGAAATGCTCGAAGCCATTAATAATAGTGTCGGGAATATCGAATTTGATTTGTTTGGGGTAATTCAAAATGTGAACGAAAAATATGCTCAATTTCTAAATCTAAATGAAAATGAATTAATAGGACGTGAACACCGTAACTTACTGAAATTAACGCATAAACAAGATGTGCTTTATCGTGAAATGTGGGAAAGTTTTGCTTCTGGCTCTTCAGTCGAAATGGACCTATGTTATCTGACTTCATACGGAGATGTCTGGCTGAGAGAAACTTATACTCCGTTAAAAGATGCAAGTGGCGAATATAAAAAGGTTTTGAGTCTTGCGGTAGATATATCTGACAATAAAACAAAAGACAGAGCAATACATGCTTATAGAAGAGAGCTTGACGAACAAGGAGAAAATCTTAAAAATATTATTGATCAATTAAATATACATAAAACTGAAAGCGAACAACGAGAAAATGAGCTATTAAAAGAAAGCGAAGCTACGGAAGAGGAAAACAGAGTCCAAATTGAAAGCATGAAACTACAAATTGAAGATCTTGAGGAAAAATTACGTAAGCTTACTACAGGCGAATAATGGTGATTGGTGGATGGTGGTTGGTGATTGGAGAGAGGTGACTGGTGAAAGTCCAAAAAAATATAAACTTTTAACTCAATTACTAATTGTAAAGGGCGCTTCGACACTTAGATGGTTATTGAGCTTATCGAAATACTTCGTTCAGTACAACGCTTAGCTCAGTGTACCACGTTTTGAATCCACTTAACGCACAGCCACCTACTTTCGACTTTTAACTTTTAACTTTTAACTCAACTAATGACCCTTACAATATTTAACAGAGTTTTATTTATATCCATTTTACTCTATGTCGCCACGACATCGCTAAGCGCTCAAAGATGTGAGAAGAAAAAACTTGCACCAAGAGAATGGCTTGGAAGTTACTCATATTCAAGCCAAACAACATATACACAATTAGCCGTTGGCGATACAATAAGAATGAAAACAGTTGTATATTCGCAGTACAATTATAGAATTTTTGTTGTAGGAGAAAATAGGCTTGGAAGACTGAAATACAGAATACTTGTACCTGAAAAAAAATTCGAGCCGGTTGTTGGTAAAGTGATAGATAAAGAGGTAACACTGTATGAAAGAGATCAGAACGGATTTCTCATATATGACGAAAACGAAGAACCAATACCTATAGGAACAACCACTGTTAAAGATACTATTTGGTCAAGACGATTAACAACCTCAGAATCAGTAATATTTGAAAATGATAATATCGAGAATTTTTATTGGGATGCAAAAATACAAAAGACACGACTGCTAATAGTGGAAGTAATTGTACCTAAAAGTAATAGATACTTTTTTGGTTGCGTTTCGCTTATGGTTGGACGAATCCCATTCAGTGAAATTGAAAATGTTAATTCTGAAACGAACATGACAAAATAGAGGTACAAGGTAAAAGGTGCAAGACGATGCACTAAGCGAAGCGTTGCACTGAGCGAAGCGTTGCACTGAGCGAAGTCGAAGTGTCGAAGTGTCGAAGTGTCGAAATGAAGTGTACAAGGGAAAAGGGAAAAGAAGTCAGCAGCTTTCAACTTTTACTTCTATAGAGACAGGGCATACCCTGTCTCTACTTTTAACTTTTAACTTTTAACTTTTAACTAAAACGTGTAACTGTTTAAATGTCAGCAAACAACAATAAAACATGTCAATTAGACAATAATGTTATTTGGTATTTTGTTTGTGTCAGCGCTAATAAGTGTCATAAATTACGAGCATTTTTTATACTTTTGTGAAGTGCAATAGTTCGTTAAGTTTTCATGCGATATTTATGCCATAATACAATAGTTCTCTTATATTCTTTTTATTTTTAGGTATGTTTGGATTTATACCATACATTGTAAAAAATCTTTCCAGTAGTAACGCG
>Ga0208694_1002512_pt1 | contig 19254 bp, 16 predicted proteins | sample AD_UKC078_MetaG_FD_184442 | JGI IMG/M metagenome (GOLD analysis project Ga0208694, IMG submission 184442) | Active sludge microbial communities of municipal wastewater-treating anaerobic digesters from USA - AD_UKC078_MetaG (SPAdes) (version 2) | ecosystem: Engineered > Bioreactor > Anaerobic >...
AGCTATGGGAACAAATTGAACTATTTGTGTAGTAGGATCAATATCTCCTTCTGAATGAGAGAATGGAAGGTTTGTCCAGTCTACTAGATTGGGACTGCACTGTAACTTAATAGTAACTCCTGATGAAAAATAATCATAATAATGCTTAAATGACAATTCAACTGCTGTTGCACTATTAAAACGAATTAAAGGAGAGATCAAACGTGAAGTTCCCACAGTATCTTGCCATAAGGCCATCATCTCTCCCGTAGCCCCTCCAACAAAAGCAGTCATGGAATGAGACCATCTATCTGATGTAACACCTCCAGAATAGGTTTGTGTCCAACAATTAGGGAAAGTTGTAAACTCCTCTAAATAGGGTAGTTCTTTTGGTAAACATACTTCTTCAATAGAAACATCATCTATATACCAATTATGCAGATGAGATCCATCAATTACCCACGCAAAATAGAGTGAATCTGCTATGGGAACAAACTGAACCGTTTCTGTAGTATCGATAATACTACCACCTGAATAAGAAAATGGAAGATCAACCCATGATAATAAGTTCGAACTACACTGTAATTTAATTGTAACTTCAACATTATTAGAATTGTAAAAAGAATATTTAAATGATAGCTTACCCATTGCTACATTATCGAAACGAATGAGCGGAGAGATCAAACGTGATACGCCGCTATAACTAGAACTCGGATTGGACATCATTTCACCCTCAGCTCCTCCGGCTTGAGTTCCAGAAGAGGAATAAAACCATCTATCTGATGTAACACCTCCAGAATAGGTTTGTGTCCAGCAGTGAGGGGAAGTTGTAAAATCTTCTGAATAGGGTAATTCTTTTGGTAAACATACTTCTTCAATAGAAACATCATCAATATACCAACAATTAATATGAAAATGATTTCCATCAATCACCCATGCAAAATAGAGTGAATCAGCCATGGGAACAAACTGAATTGTTTGTGTAGTATCATAAATATCACCGCCTGAATGTAAGAATGGAAGGTCTACCCAATTTTCTAAATCCGAACTGCACTGTAACTTAATCGTAACATTGGGACCATCATTATCATAATAGTGTTTAAACGACAAACCCGCCGAATCTACATTATCAAAACGAATTAAAGGAGAGATCAAACGTGAAGTTCCCACATTATCTTGCCATAAGGCCATCATCTCTCCCATAGCCCCTCCAACAAAAGCAGACATGGAATGAGACCATCTATCTGATGTAACACCTCCAGAATAGGTTTGTGTCCAACAATTAGGGAAAGTTGTAAACTCCTCTAAATAGGGTAGTTCTTTTGGTAAACATACTTCTTCAATAGAAACATCATCTATATACCAATTATGCAGATGAGATCCATCAATTACCCACGCAAAATAGAGTGAATCTGCTATGGGAACAAACTGAACCGTTTCTGTAGTATCGATAATACTACCACCTGAATAAGAAAATGGAAGATCAACCCATGATAATAAGTTCGAACTACACTGTAATTTAATTGTAACTTCAACATTATTATAATTGTAAAAAGAATATTTAAATGATAGCTTACCCATTGCTACATTATCGAAACGAATGAGCGGAGAGATCAAACGTGATACGCCGCTATAACTAGAACTCGAATTGGACACCATTTCACCCTCAGCTCCTCCGGCTTCAGTTCCAGAAGAGGAATAAAACCATCTATCTGATGTAACACCTCCAGAATAGGTTTGTGTCCAACAATTAGGGAAAGTTGTAAACTCCTCTAAATAGGGTAATAGTTTTGCAGGACAACTTTTTGGAACATTTTGTTGCTCATTTTGCATCAAGCAATCAGCCTGTTGTGCTTGTAATCCAAATGAAAATACGACAAGTAACATCAAATAGATCAATGATTTAAATACTGTTTTCATCCTATTATATTTTTTTATGGTTATTAATAATCAAATCGATCTGCTAATATATATATAATATGTATACACTTTTCATCTTTTGTTAATTTTTTATTATTTTTTATTAACAAATAAAGAAGTGCCAAATTTTCACACTTAAGTTATTGTATCACTTTCATTCTAAGGTTATTAGATCAACTATTAGAATATTAATTGTAAATAGTATAAATCAAAACTCCAACTCCTATTTTTTCCATTCCTTCTAGAGAAAAAGGTAATTTAGAGATAAAACAACTGTTTTTATTTGTTAAAAACAAATTAGATTTCACATTATTAGTAATTTTTTATTAATTACATTTTTGCGGAATGCGGAATGAGAAAATGTCGAAAGGCGGAAGGCGGATTTTTTTCAATTACATTCTAAAAGTCATAATATTCCAGAAACCACCCCGCCCTTCGGGCACCCCTCCTTCTTCCAGAGGAGGGGAGTTAAAATAACCAAAGAGACACCTCAAATCCTGCCCCCCATTTATTTAAAATACCAAATAAGAAATAAGAAATAAGAAATTGGAAATAATTGAATATCAGTAAGATATATCCTAAAATCACAAAATCTTAGTCAAATTCCGAAATCCGAAATCATTATCCCTCAATGCGACACGTGAAAATGCAAAAAGCTGCCCGTTGTGAGCAGCTTTTCTTCATGGTTAAAAACTCAAGTTATGAAATAATAAATAATCAATAAACGATCTTTATTTCTTTTTTACAACCTTGCTTAATACGGTCTCTTTGTCTAATTTCTTAGTACAGAAGAACCAGTCGTAGCAGGTCATTTCGCCCTCTTTGCCTTCCATTCTGTTTTTTGCAACGCCGCAAGAACCGGCAGTTGGAACAATCACGTCATCTCCCGGATGCCAGTCGGCAGGAAGCGCAACGCCGAACTCGTCTGAAGTTTTAAGTCCAATCAGAACACGATACAACTCGTTGAAGTTTCTTCCCATACTGATTGGGTAATACAAAATGGTTCTGATAATTCCCTTAGGATCAATAAAGAACACCGCGCGTACTGCTTTGGTATCACTTTCTCCAGGCATAATCATACCATATTTAGAAGCTACTTGCATGGTGATATCTTCAATCAATGGGAAAGTAACTTCCACATTTTTCATTCCTTTATATTCGATTTTTTCTTTAATGGTTCTCAACCAGGCAATGTGGCTATATAATCCATCCACTGAAAGTCCAACCAACTCAGCACCTGCCTCATTGAATTGCTTTTCCATAGTTGCAAAAGTCATAAATTCCGAAGTACAAACGGGAGTAAAGTCAGCAGGGTGACTGAAAAGAATAACCCATTTTCCTTTATAGTCAGCAGGGAAGTTAATCTCTCCTTGAGTTGTAACAGCTTTAAACGCGGGAGCAGGCTCACCAATTCTAGGCATTGATACTATTTGTTTTTCTTGTAAGTTTTCCATAATCATATTTTTTTTTGTTATTAATTTATTTTCTTTGTTTGTGATGCAAAAATAGTATCATTATCTGAGATTCCAATCACATTTTTATCTATCTTTGCGATTGATATTATCAATAGTAAAAATTTTCAAGCATGAATTTACAGCAGTTAGAGTACATTGTAGCGGTAGATCAATTCAAAAACTTCAGTAAAGCGGCAGAGTATTGCTACATTACTCAGGCAACACTCAGCACTATGATCAAAAAGTTGGAAGAGGAACTGGATATTGTTATTTTTGATAGAAAGAGTAATCCTATCATCACTACAGATGAAGGTCAAATCATTGTAGATCAAGCCGTTAAAGTACTCCAGGAGACCTATCGTCTAAAAGAATTGGCTCAAAAAGAACTCGAGCATTTCACCGGAACAATAAAGATAGGTATTATCCCGACTATAGCCAATTCATTACTTCCGGTTGTTTTACTTCCTATTTTGGAAAAATTCCCTGACTTGCATATTGAAATGTCTGAAGTTACAACCGACAATATTATCAGAAAACTCAAAGAGGGGACGATTGACATGGGAATTTTGGCTACTCCGTTAGATATAGATGATTATGAGGAGGAGATTCTATACTACGAAACATTGATGGTATACGGAAAATTTGATGAGGATACTCATTTTGTTATTCCCGATGAGATTAAAAATCACAGGGTGTGGCTTTTGGAGGAAGGGAACTGTTTGAGAAATCAATTCATCAATCTTTGTTCATTAAAAAAGAGTCAGAACATGCCATCCAATCTTGAATTTGATGCTCATAGTTTTGAAACTTTATTGAATATGGTAGATCAACTGGGTGGCTTAACCCTGATTCCGGAGCTCTATTTTCAATCTTTAACAGAGGAGCGTAAGAAAAAGGTTAGAAACTTTTCTGCGCCGGTCCCCGTTCGTGAAGTGAGCATTGTCTATTACCGTCCTTTTGCCAAACGGAAAGTGATTGAAGCCTTAGCTAAGGAAATCAAAGCTCTCATTCAACCTATTTTAATGGCGAAAGAGTTTAAAAACAGCGAGCTTGAAATCGTTAAGATATAAAAAAAGGGTGTTTTCAACACCCTTTTTTTTATCATTATATGCTTGAAAGTCATTATATTACATCAGCTGAATTTTTATATTCATCTATAATGCCTTTCACATCATCAGTTGCCAAACGACCGTATACTTTCTCCCCAACGAGTACTACCGGAGCCAATCCGCATGCACCCACACAACGGAGAGAAGCCAATGAGAACAATCCATCAGGAGCAGTTTCACCAACGCTTAAGCCTAGTTGTTTCTTAAATTCATCAAGAATTTTTTCAGCTCCACGAACATAACATGCAGTACCCATACAGATAGAAATTGGGAATCTACCTTTAGGAACCATAGTAAAGAAGGAGTAGAAAGAAACCACACCATACACTTTAGCAGTTGGGATGTTCATCTCTTTCGCAATCACTTCTTGAGCTTCTGCAGGAAGATATCCCAAGTACTCTTGAGTTTTATGAAGCACATTGATTAACTCACCCTGTTCATAATTATAAGATTTACAAATCTCTTCGATTTTCGATCTTGTATTCTGACTTATTTGTATTTTAATACTTGACATAATTTATTAACTTTTTAAAATTGTATAATCCGGTTAGTCCGCTTTAATTTCAATAACTTTTTGTTTATCAAAATAGTGAGTATGGAGTAATTCGTGTGACTTATGCCCACAAGGTTCACCTAAGAACTCTTTATAAAGAGTCATCACTGATTGATTTTCATGTGATTTACGTACAGGGAAGTTTCTGTCCGCTTCATAAAGAGCTGCCCAACGTGCTTTAATAATTTCAGCATCACCATGATTCAAAGGTTGACCACCACCGTTAATACATCCTCCGGGACAAGCCATTACTTCGATAGCATGGAAATCAGATTCACCTCTTTGAATTTGTTCTAATAATTTACGAGCATTACTCAAACCATGAGCGATACCGATCTTCAATGGGAATCCGTCCACATCGATAGTAGCTGCTCTGATGCCTTCGAGTCCACGAAGTTCTTCAAAGTCAATTCTATCGAGAGGTTTTTTAGTGATAACCTCAACTGCGGTACGGCAAGCGGCTTCGATTACTCCACCGGTTGTTCCAAAAATCACAGCTGCACCGGTAGATTCACCGAGTGGGCTGTCAAAATCAGTTTCCTCAAGAGTTTCAAAGTCAAGGTTAGCTTGTTTAATCATGTGTGCTAATTCACGAGTAGTAATTGAGAAGTCCACATCAGGATTTCCATCAATGATAAACTCTTCGCGAGCACACTCATATTTCTTAGCCAAACAAGGCATCACTGACACAACAATCAAATCTTCTCTCTTCACACCAATTTTATCTGCAAAATAGGTTTTAGCAATAGCTCCAAACATTTGTTGTGGAGATTTTGCTGATGAAGGGATATCTTTTAAATCCGGGAAGTTATGTTCGAAGAAGTTAACCCACGCAGGACAGCAAGAGGTCAATAGAGGTAATTTAACCGTTTTATCACCATTGAGGTGTCTTGTCAAACGGTCGATCAACTCGGTTCCTTCTTCCATAATAGTTAAGTCAGCACTCCAGTCTGTATCAAATACGTAATCAAAGCCCAACTCTCTCAATGCTGTTGTTAATTTTCCGGTTACGATAGAGCCCGGTTTCATTCCAAACTCTTCACCAAGAGCTACTCTTACTGCGGGAGCAACTTGAACCACAACAGTTTTCTTATCATTAGCGATAGCACGCATTACTCTAGGAGTATTATCCACTTCTGTCAATGCACCAACGGGACAAACAGCCACACACTGACCGCAGAATGTACAGGGTGAGTGACTCATTTTCTGATTGAATGCAGTAGTTACTACAGCCTGGAATCCTCTATCAACAGCAGAAAGTGCGCCTACAGTCTGGAATTCGTTACAAACCAATTCACAACGGCGACACATGATACATTTGTTATTATCTCTGATGATTGATGGAGAAGTTTCTAATTGATATGTAGACATTTCCCCTTGGAAAGGAATCTCTCTAACACCAAAGCGGATAGCTAAATCTTGCAATTCACAATCTCCACTTTTTGCACAAACCAAACAATCGGCGGGGTGGTCACTCAAAATCAATTCTAAAACTGTTCTTCTTGCGTTATACACTCTCACTGAGTTTGTTTTCACCACCATACCCTCCATTACTTCGGTAACACATGCGGGTGCCAAATTTCTTCTTCCTTCTACTTCAACAACACAAATACGACATCCACCCGGTTTATTAGTGATGTTCATCCCTTTTAATTCAAAATAACAAAGGGTTGGAATATGAATACCTATTGTAGCTGCAGCCTTAAGGATAGTAGTACCTTTTGGGACAACAACTTCTCTTTTATCTATAGTTAATTTTACCTGATCCATTATTTATTTCCTTTCTATTTAATAAAGATTGCATTAAATTTACATTTTTCATAACAAGCACCGCACTTGATACAGGTCTCTTGATTGATTTCATGTACCATTTTCTTTTCACCGGTAATTGCTCCTACCGGACACGCACGTGCACAAGCGGTACAACCAATACAAGCATCCGGATCAATCATATAACGTTTCAACGCTTTACATTGTCCTGCGGGACATTTTTTATCTACTACGTGAGCAACATACTCATCCCAGAAGTTATCTATAGTAGAAAGGACCGGATTAGGAGAAGTTTGTCCCAATCCACACAATGAAGCATCTTTAATCACACCTGCTAAGTTAGATAAATTTTCAAGGTCTTCCATAGTTCCGTGACCATGAGTAATTTTATCCAAAATTTCACACAATCTCTTATTTCCAATTCTACAAGGAGCACATTTTCCACAAGATTCTTCCACTGTAAAATCCAGGTAAAATCTTGCTACAGAAACCATACAATCATCTTCATCCATCACGATCATACCTCCTGAGCCCATCATAGAACCGGCAGCCAATAAGCTATCATAATCGATAGGTGTATCCAAGAATTTTTCAGTTAAACATCCACCTGAAGGTCCTCCGGTTTGAACAGCTTTAAACTTCTTACCATCTTTAATACCACCACCAATTTCATAAATTACTTCACGAAGGGTGATTCCCATAGGAACTTCAATTAATCCAACGTTATTAATTTTTCCTGCTAAAGCAAAAACTTTTGTTCCTTTTGATTTTTCAGTACCAATTGAAGAGAACCATTCCCAACCTTTAAGAAGGATAACGGGGATATTGGCATAAGTTTCAACGTTATTCACGTTGGTAGGTTTTTTAAGGTAACCTTGTTGTGCAGGGAATGGAGGTTTAAATGTAGGTTCTCCACGATTTCCTTCCATAGAGTGAATCAATGCTGTTTCTTCACCGCATACAAACGCACCGGCACCATATTTTAATTCAATAGTAAAACTAAAATCGGTTCCCATAATATTTTTGCCTAACAATCCGTACTCAGTAGCTTGTTTAATAGCAATTTGAAGACGTCTGATTGCTAGAGGATACTCTGCACGAATGTAGATTAAGCCTTTTGATGCACCAATACAGAAACCGTTGATAGCCATAGCTTCCAACACTGTATGTGGGTCACCTTCAAGAATCGATCTGTCCATAAATGCACCGGGGTCACCCTCGTCCGCATTACAAACAACATATTTTTCATCTCCTTCGCTTTTAGCAGCCAATTCCCATTTTAATCCTGTAGGGAAACCGGCGCCTCCACGTCCGCGAAGACCTGCTTTTTTAATAATTTCTATGGTTGCTTTAGGATCATTTTGCTCTAACACTTGTGCTAATGCAGCATATCCGTCTCTTGCGAAATACTCATCAATATTTTCAGGATCGATAAATCCGCAGTTTCTCAAAGCAACACGAAGTTGTTTTTGGTAGAAACCCATATGTTTTGAATCCTCAATATGTTCTTTAGTTTCGGGATTCAAATAGAGTAAACGATTAACTTTTCTACCTTTTACGATGTGCTCTTCAATAATTTCACGACAATCCTCAGGTTTTACTGAAGTATAGAATGTATTATCGGGCAACATTTTCACGATGGGTCCTTTTTCACAAAAGCCAAAGCAACCTGTAGTTACCACTTGTACATCTTTTGACAACCCTTTATCGGCTAAAAGCTGGTTGAAATTAGCTATAATCTGGTCACTATGCGATGCGCGACATCCTGTCCCACCGCAAACTAAAATGTGATACTTAAAATTTGACATGAGAAAACCTCCTATTTATGTTATTGATCTACTTTTCCATAATTTACCGGAATAATGCCGTCAAGCAATTCATTTCCAAGTAAATATTTAGTAACTAACTCTTCTGCTTTTACAGGTGTAATATACCCGAAAACAACAGGGTCCTCGCCCGGTTTTTTTACTTCCACGGTAGGCTCTGCATAGCAATAACCCATGCAACCGGTTTGGGTAACCACAGCTTGAATCCCTCTCTTGTTACACTCATTAATAATAACTTCCATAACTTGCTTTGCTCCGGCAGCAATACCGCAAGTAGCCATAGCCACTTTCACTTGAATCAAGTTCTCGGTATTCTCCCCTTGCTCGCGAAGTTTCAGAGCAGATTGAAGTTCTTCTCTCTTTTTCTTCAAATCGGCTAAAGATCTAATCTTGTCCATTTTAAATTTAATTAATTAATTAATAGTACTTTATAATTATAAATTGGTTTTTATTTCAGGGCTTTAAATCAATCTGCAAATATACAAAAAAGATTCCAAGAAACAGCCTTTTAATACAATTATATTTGGAATTTATTTTTTTCAATCGATTTTACATTTTATATTCCCTATTTTTTGTGTTTTTATTTTTGAAATAAAAAAAATTAGGGGGCAGGATTTGAGGTGTCTCTTTGGTTATTTTGATTTCCCCACTCTGGAATATTATACCATTTGGAAAATGTGTGATCAATTACGAATTACGAATTACGAATTACGGGTTTACAAGGTAGAAGGTAGAATGGATTTGCATTTATTTGAATATCAGTAAAATAAGTTAATTACATTTTTCAACTTTCAACTTTCAATTAATAATACTTTCGACTTTCGCCTTTCGACTTGAGACTTTTTTTTGTATCTTTGTTGCGTAAAAGATGTACACTACACAACCTGAACAGACTACTACTAAAACTAAATATTATGCTTAAAGACAGACTACAGCTTTACAAAGAAATTGAGAACGAAAGAAACTCAAAACTTTTAGTGTTTATCACAGGTGATAGACCAAATCTTGAAACGCAAATTTCATCTGAAATGCAAGACTATTTCGTTAATCACCTTGATAAATTTAATCTTCCCGATAAAATATCATTATTTCTCTACACTCGTGGTGGAGATACGATGGCAGCTTGGAGTTTGATAAACTTGATTAAGCAGTTTTGTAAATCTTATGAAGTTATTGTTGTTGCAAAAGCACGTAGTGCCGGAACATTAATAAGTCTGGGTGCGAATAAAATAATAATGACTAAACAAGCTACTCTTGGTCCTATTGACCCAAGTCTAAACAGTCCATTAAATCCGCAAAATCCTGCATTTCCTCAAAATCCACATGCAAGGGTACCCGTTAGTGTGGAATCAATAAAAGGATTTTTTGAGTACGCAAAACAAGAGTTGAATATTTCTAATCAAAATGATATGACAAGGATATTCAATGTTTTAGCAGACAAAATACATCCCATTGTTATTGGCAATGTATTCCGTTCACGTTCACAGATTCAAATGCTTGCAGAAAAGTTGCTAAAACAGAACTTTAACGATAAAAAGAAAATAAAACAAATAGTTTCATTTCTCTGCTCTGATTCTGGGAGCCACGATTATCCGATTTATCGAAGAGAGGCAAGGGATGATTTAGGACTAAATATTGAAACACCATCAATGGATTTTTACAAAAAAATTAAAACTGTACATGATAGTATCCATCACGAATTGGAATTATCAAACAGATATGATCCAAATGTTTTATTAGGAAATCAAAATTCTTTGAATTATTCATTTAGACGTGCTCTAATAGAAAGTATTCATGGTGGAACTTATGTTTTTGTGAGTGAAGGAGTTATTAATAAAAAGCAAATTCCAATAAATCAACCGGGATTGCCACCTTTAACGAGGACCGCAATAGAAGACCAAAGAGTTTTTGAAGGTTGGAAATATGAAAATTAATATTAATTTTGCAACATTTAATGTAATATTATGGAATCAATAAATAGTACAGTATTAGTAAATTATGAAACATCTGACACTTCTGTAACGGATAACGTTTATCAAACTCCAACGGAACATACAGACAATCTTTCATTTGCGTTAAAGAATGATATCATTTTTGATTATTCATTAGCAGAAATTGAAGTGTCTGATGTTAATGAGAATTTGCAACAGAAGATTTTAAAGGAATAAGTGGCGCGCACTATATCCTTCCGACTTTCGACTTTCGACTTTAGGCAATGTTTTCCCGGAACATCTCGGTGAGGTACTGAATAATCTCCGGTTCCTGGATGGAGATGCCATCGAGGGCTTCATTGATCTCTTGGGTGTCAAAAACATAATCCACCTTGGAATTTTTATAATTTACGATAAATCTCACATCAGGGTAAGCAGAGGCGGTCAGGACAACAGTGCCGGCCAAATCTCCCATGGGAGGACGGTCGATACTGCTGAGTCCAAAAGTTACTGTTACAACAGTTCCTTTTCCCAGTTCCGACTCAATCTCCAAAGATCCACCGGTTTGTTCCGCATTTTGCTTGATGAGCGACAAACCCAATCCCACTTTACGTGTGGTTCGGGTCGTAAAGAACGGATTCAACACCTTTTCCAGTGTTTCTTGCGACATCCCTGTACCATTATCTGTAAACTTTAGAATCAGTTTATCATTTTGTTCATCCTCCTCAACTAACAACTCTATCACTGTTGCTTTGGCACGTGTGGAGTTTTGTAAAATATCCATGATATGGAGTGAGATATCTTTCATGCTATTCCAGATTAAGTGTATCCAAACTGTTTTTATTCACCTTATTTTCGCCCCAGATTTTCCTCGTAATCTTGATCGATTCCATATTGGTCAACTTATCTCCTTGTTCCAGAACCCTTTGCACAAATATACAGTGCGTCAGGCTTGCTTTTTGATTGACAATCGCGATAGCCAATTCTTTACAACTTTGATATCCGCAAATACGACAATCTACTTGTGGAAGGTGGGAGTTAATCTCATAAGATTTTTTCATTTTCCTCATTGCCACAGCAATATCATCATCCAACTTATCCATGGAACGGGGTTCCACTTTCCCAACCACGATATTTTCCAAGAGATACTCTTTATATTGAGTCATCTCATCGGAATGTTTTTTCCTGGAACTTCTTTTTAATCTGTTACGCTGTCTTTCAGCCGTCAAAAAACGATCTCCTGCACACAATATTCCTCCCGCGCAGCTTTCATCACAAGCTCTGAGTTCCAGAAAATCGATATTATCGACATACTCATCTTCAAGTTTTCCCAAAAATCTGGATACGTTATGAACACCGTCAATTGCTAAATTCCTCCCTCTATCCATCAAACGAACCTCTCCTGCAGTTAGTGAGAAACGCAAACTATCGTTAGACATAGAGTGAAAGTCTTCCTCATCAGTCACCAGCTTGTATTCCCCCTGTTTTATAATTCTTAAAACCTTGTTATACATATAGTTCATATTGATAACTCCATCCACAACCGACTTATCCTCTCCAACCGGACTTTTAATAGCTGCAATTTTAGCAGCACAGGGTGAAATATAAAAAACACCAATATCCTCTATTGGGATTCCTGACTTTTCTAATGATTTCTTTATAAACAGTGCCGTGATGTCCAATGGAGGTCTAACCAAGGAAAGATTAGAAACCAGGGAGGGAAACTTCACTTGAATCAAGCGGACAATCGCCGGACAAAATGAAGAGATGATAGGTCTTTCCACCTCCTCATTCCGCATCATTTCCAGGTATTTTTCTTTTAAAATATTAACGGACCTTTCCACTTCATAGACTTTTTTAAAGCCCAGATGATAAAAAGTAGAAAGAATCGCTTGATTACTAAATTTATCCTGAAATTGAGAACTAAAAATCGAGGGAACCAGCAAAACAGGATATTTATAATCGTAGATGGTTTGAAAGTCATCCTGTTCAATATAGATTGCATTCACAGGACAAGCGTTGTAACATCTTCCACAATCGATACAGCGATTGGGATTCAAAACCGGTCTTCCTTCTTCAACATGAATGGCAGCAGTAGGACACACGCTGGTACAGTGCGAACAACCGATACACAATTCATATTTAAAACTTAAGGCATGATGAAAATCTTCCATACTATTCTTATTTTTGAAAAAGGTTTGAAATTTCTACCGTAGTTCCTTTCCCCACCTCTGAAAATACATTCAGTACATCCGTATTGGCTTTGATGTTAGGCAGCCCCATACCGGCACCGAACCCCATTTCTCTCACTTTCGGTGAGGCTGTGGAGTATCCTTTTGTCATCGCCTGGTCTATATCCGGAATTCCGGGACCTTCATCCACCAATTTAATGTAAACTCCGGATTCGTCAATATCAACAAAAATATCACCCCGGTAGGCATGAGCAACAATATTCACTTCAGCTTCATAGAGTGCCACTACAGTACGTTTAATAATGGCTGCATCAACACCCAATTGTTTCATCATTTTCTTTACTTGACTGGAGGCTGTTCCGGCATTGGTAAAATCGCCTCCTTCAACTTCAAATTTAAAATTCATAGAACGCAATTTTTAGTAAACGGGTAATAATCCGGCATTATAGAGTATTCCGGATGTTTTATATAATGAAATCGGAGTCTCAATCAAAACCATATCGTCATCTTCCGCTAATTCAATCATCTCTTCAGTAGCCTTTTTTCCCCGAGCGAATAAGATGATTTTAATATCCGACATTTCGCATGTCCTGATGGTTTGCAAATTGGCTAATCCTGTGATGAGCATAATCCGCTTATTGGTAGTGATCGTCAAAACATCGCTCATCAGGTCTGATGCGAACGCACAATCAATTTTAGGATACATTGCAGGATCTCCCGCCACAACCGTTCCTGAAACATGAGTTATAATTTCCTGTAGTGTCATATTCAAATTTTTGTGCAAAGATACAAAAAGAATATATATCTTTGTCGTTCATTTTGATTCAACCGATTTAGTAAAAAATAATGCCGACTTATAAAGCTGATTTACATATTCACACCCTACTCTCCCCTTGCGGAGACTTAGACATGACTCCGGAATATATTGTTGAAACTGCACTCCGGAATGGGATCGATATTATTGGAATTACGGATCACAATTCCACACGGCATTGTCAACTGACTGAATTTTACTCCAAAAACAGAAATATTTTTGTACTGTGTGGTGCAGAGGTAACCACTAAGGAAGAAGCGCATTGTCTTGCTTTTTTCCCAAATCATGAAAGACTGGCTCAGTTTCAGCAACTTTTGGAGAAACATCTGCCCGACATTCCCAATGATCCGGACTTCTTTGGGGATCAGATTCAGATTGATGAGGAGATGAATATCATCTATGAAGAGCCCCGACTGCTAACTTCCGCTTTGGACTTATCGATTGAACAGATTGAGAGGGAGGTTCATGCTTTAGATGGGATGTTTATTCCGGCACATATTGACAAATCGAAGACCAGCGTCATTTCGCAGTTGGGATTTATCCCTTTTGACCTGGAATATGAGGCGGTTGAAATCACCAAGCACACCACTAAAGAGGCTATGATTCAGCAACATAAGTATCTCAAAAACAAACCGTTTATTCGCTCTTCCGATGCGCACCAGCCGGATCAAATAGGAACCAATACCACACAATTGACGATGCCTACCCGAAACTTTGAAGAGATCAAAAAAGCTATCTTGGCTTTGGCAAACGATTAATTCCCGTATAACTGAACGATTCTGTATTTGAAGAGATAATCGTACTTGGCTTGCACCCATTGTGCATGAGCCTGATTGTATCTATTTTTTACCTCATTGAACTCAAACTGCGTTGAAGCTCCCGCATCAAAACGAACCTTTTCGTACTCAAAAGAGATTTTAGAGGCTTCGTAAAACTCCTTCGCTGCTTTATAGTTCGCTTCTGCCGCAATCATTTCCGCATAAGCCTGTTGAACCTCTTTGGTCAATTTGCGAATATTCTCATCGTACTGCAATTGTTGATCATGCAGTTGCAATTTGGCTATTTTTGTCTGATGATATGTGCTTAAACGGTCAAAAATCGGGATATTGAGTGAAAGTCCAATCACTTGTCTTGAATGGTCTTCCAATTGATTAAAGAAAGGAGCATTGGGAAAAACCGGATTTTTTGCGTAGGAATAGTAATATCCTGTTCCATAATTGGCGTATAGTGAGAGAGATGGGTACCATCCCGACTGCGCTATTTTGATCTCTTTTTGACTTTTTTCTATTCTGGATTGAGCCGCTTTGACTGTTCCCCGGTTGGTTGTAGCGTTCTGAATTACAGAAGCGATATCAATATAGGGCATCTCATGATTGAGAAATTGATCAATATCACTGATTTCACCCACCTCATCGATCTCAAAAAGATCCGGATTGGGAACATTGATGAGTTGAGCCAGTTCCAGCTTTGCCAGTTTCAGATTATTTTCAGCCTGAATCACAGAGGTACGATCTTGCGCATAAGTTGACCTGGCATTATAGAGCTCCGTTTCGGAACTTTTCCCATTTTGAACCAAAAGGGTCACTTTTTGAACCATTTCTTGCGAAATTGCTTCCTTCAACTGGGCTATTTGCAGCATCTCTTTACGGTTTAAAATCTGCAAATAGTAAGCCATCACATTGAGTTCAATATTTTCTCTCAACTGTTCCAATTCATACAATGAAGTTCGGATATCTATCTCATCTGCTTGCATTTGGTGGTAGTTTCGCAATCCTTCGAACAGAGGCATAGAGAGTCCCAATCCGATAGAAGTAGCTGCCTGACTTCCCGAGCTGATCAACGAAGAAGCATCCTGCGACCGCCCTATATCGAAGTTTTGTCCTACACTTCCGGAAAGTTGAGGCGCCATCCTCATCTTGGTTTGTTTTGCTGCAATCTCTTTGTACTGAATACTCAACAGCTTTTGTTGTACCTCAAAACTATGCTCATAAGCATAAGAGATACACGAATCCAGACTCCATGGCGTTTGAGCCTGAAGTTTCGGGGTTTGCAATAAGAAAAGAGAAAGTATCAAAGTCCCCACTAAAGAGCGAGCAAACGGAAGTTTATGACGCAATAAAATCTTCATGTTGTACAAATTATAATCAGAGCGCATTCGGTTCTCTAATAACCTGCAAATGTACAAATAAGTTTTAAGTTGAAGGGGAATAATCATATAAAATTTCGCATAATATTCAAAAGTAATGATAAAATACTTCCATTATCTGAAGATGACTCACTTATTACTTTTTTATAACCGCTTTGATCGGATTGATAAACTTGTCTAATAACCGTAAATCTTCCGTAATAATCTCAGCACTTCCTGTCATTTCTTGTGAAAAAGTTAGTTTTTTTCCATAAGTAGTAGTGAAATTTTTAGGAAACTCAACCTCTAAAATGTACGCTTTTGTTTGTTCATCTACTTGTACCGGAACCAAAGAAATATTTTGAATTGTTACTTTTATCATTCCGTACTCCATGTACGGGAAGTTATCCAACTTAACATTCACTGTTTGACCCACTTTTACTTTTCCCGCACCTTGAGGTGGTAATGCTATTTTGCCTACAATCCGGGTTTCCCCTTGTGGGACTATAGTGACTACCACTTCTCCGGCATTTACATTTTGGTTTTCTTGCCAGTATTTGGTAAAGGTTGCCATACCGGAACAAGGAGCAACCAATAAAAAATTAAGTTCCCACGTTTTAATTTGTGCTTTTAATTGCTCTAAAGCACCATTTAAACTAACAGTCAATGAATTCAGTTGTTCTATTCTCTGTTGTTCCAAATCAAATATCGTTTGTTCCAATTGCAAAATACTCATTCTTTGATTATCCAATCCCATTTTTGAGGATTCAAATGCTTGTAAATGTTGCAAATAAGTATTTTTAGCTTGCTCATATTCCAATAATGAGATCGTTTTCTTCTCATATAACGTAGAATCGATTCGGAACACCTGTTTTGCCGTTTCTACCTGTTTGGTACTGTATGAGAGTTGTTGTTCCGTTTTCTTAAGTATCGACCTTTGAGTAATAATCTGTTTCTCTAGTACTGCAATTTTCTTTTGGTGATAATTGGCTGTGATAAAATAACGTAAATCTTCATACACTTTAATAAAAGCAAAGTAAGTAGATTGAAGATCACCCAATTGAATGTTTGGAGAACTTAACTCATGAAAAGGTTCGTAAGTAAGATTGTAAATGGAATCGATCCGAAAATCTTCAATTTTCTCTTTCAATAAAAGAATATGATTAAATTGAGCCGGGTTTTCTATAACCGCCAGCAAATCCCCTTCTTGAACCATACTTTTTTCTGAAACCAATAGGGTGTCAATCCTTCCCGAAGCTCTTGCTGTCACACCTGCCGGCAAATTTTCTGTAGTAACAACGATGGTTGACTCTAAAATATCCGGATATTTGATATAGTAACTTCCTATAAATAAACCGATTACAATTACAAAAATAACAGAAATACCAATACGAATAATTCGTTTAGGGGGTCTTCCCAAAATCTCTTGCACCTCTTCACTACGAAGCTCTATATTGATTCCTTCTTGTACCTTCTTTTCCATCTAAGTTCCCAATTCTAATTGATTTTTAACCAACTGATAATACTCCCCTTTACGCTCAGTCAACTCCTGATGTGTTCCGATTTCAGTAATTTTCCCTTGGTTCAACACCACAATCTGATCGGCATTTTTGACCGTACTTAAACGATGTGCTACAATAACAACCGTTTTACCATGAAAAAACTGGTTTAAATTCTCCATAATCACCTTTTCATTGTTGGCATCCAATGAATTAGTGGCTTCATCGAAGAAAAGATAATCGGGATTTTTATATACCGCACGAGCAATTAAAATTCGCTGCTTCTGCCCCTGACTAATACCTGAACCTTCCTGACCAATTTTGGTATTGTAGCCTAATGGTAAAGAATCGATTAAATCTTGAATGTTGGCTACCTTTACAGCATGAAACAGTTGGCTTATGTCAATTCTTTCCACACCCACAGCGATATTATTGGCAATGGTGTCTGAAAAAATGAAACCGTCCTGCATTACAGCACCGCATTTTTCTCTCCAGAGTTTATGGTGGATGTTTTGTAGGGCAATCTCACCCACTCTAATATCACCTGACGCAGGAGGATAAAAACCTAACAGTAGTTTTACCAATGTTGTTTTTCCACTTCCACTCATCCCGACAATAGCGGTGATTTTACCTTCCGGAATCGTTAAATTGATATTTTGCAGCACCTCTGAAGATAAAGGATTATAGCGGAAAGAGAGGTCACGGATTTGAATTCCTTTATCCTCAGAAAGAAGGGTTACCTTTTCCACTTTGGGGTCATCCTCATCCTCTTTGTTGTGAATTTCTCCCAATCTTTCCAAGCTAATTTTGGCATCCTGGGCTGATTGAATGAACCCGATTACTTGATTCAAAGGAGCGTTTAACTGACCGATAATATATTGCACCGCCATCATCATCCCTAAGGTCATCTCCCCTTTGATTACTGCATAAGCCGAGATGAAAGAGATCAAAATATTTTTGGTTTCATTGATAAAGAAAGCACCTGATTGTTGATACTGAGAGAGTGCCAATCCTTTAATGCTCACTTTAAACAGTTTAGCTTGAATGTTTTCCCAATCCCATCTTTTCTGTTTTTCACAATTATTCAATTTAATCTCCTGCATTCCGGTAATTAACTGATACAGTGTACTTTGTTCAGCAGCAGCTTGTGCAAACCGTTTAAAATCAAGATCACGTCTCCGTTTTAAAAAAATTAAAATCCAAGTAACATACAACACACTGGCTATGAGAAAAACGACCAACAACTTCCAATTGTAAAATGCCAATACGCAGGTGAAAACTACAAAACTAACCAAAGAAAACAGCGTATTTAATGTTGATGAAGTGAGGAAATTTTGAATTCTACCGTGATCCCCGATCCGTTGCATAATATCTCCAATCATTTTGGTATCAAAGAAACCCAACGGGAGCTTCATTAATTTAAAAAGAAAATCGGAGATAATGGAAATATTGATTCGGGTTGTGATATGAAGTAAGATCCAGGAACGGATAAACTCCACTGCTGTTTGAGCCGTATAAAGGGTTAACTGAGCAATCAGGATAATAATGACAAAATTCAAGTTATTGTTCCCAATTCCGTAATCCACAATGGATTGGGTCATAAAAGGGAAGATCAGTTGGAGTAACGTACCCACCAACATGCCCAAAAAGAGTTGTACAATCAGTTTTTTGTAAGGACGAAGATATTGCAGAATAAAGGAAAACTTAGTCTTATCGCTTTTCTCGTCTTGAATAGAGTAAAAATCCGGGGTTAATTCAAAAAGGAGAGCTACCCCCTCATCTCCCTCCAATGATTTGGTACTCAACCACCCCGAAAGAAACTCCTGAATTGAATATTTTACAATTCCATGAGCTGGATCTGCTACAGTAACCGTACCTTCGTAAGAGGATGGAACAAAGATATTTTGAGTTGAACCCTCCTCTTGATCGATATGGGTGCTATTTTTTGATCTCTTTCCTGACTTGTCCCTTTTAGTGCGGTAAAAATATTTTTTCATAACTTTTAGCTTTTGGGCCTAATTTAACTCTCATTGTGACTTCTTTTCCGGTTATTTGGTTTAAGATCCTTGCATCGGTTATCTT
>Ga0208694_1002513_pt1 | contig 19253 bp, 33 predicted proteins | sample AD_UKC078_MetaG_FD_184442 | JGI IMG/M metagenome (GOLD analysis project Ga0208694, IMG submission 184442) | Active sludge microbial communities of municipal wastewater-treating anaerobic digesters from USA - AD_UKC078_MetaG (SPAdes) (version 2) | ecosystem: Engineered > Bioreactor > Anaerobic >...
CACTTCTGATGTAATATCTGCCCTTATGATATCGAGATTTGTTTGCAACCGCTCTCTAGTCTGGAAATACTCATCAATGCCTGCTGAAAGAGCTTCGTCCACCTCTGGCGGCAGATGTTCCCGTAGTGTTGCGAGAATGGCTTGTGCCTGATCACCCTCCAATGCCGCTTGCGTTGTTACGTATTCTGCTACTTTCTTTTCTAGACTCATAATTACCTCCCTGTGTGTTGTTCCTTACCTGTATATACCAACTCGACCGCCTGAAACCACTATTATTTTCAAACTATTTTTAGCCCCCCGTCAAAGCCGCCCAGGAAATAGGAAATAACGGCTCAATCGCCGCCCCTAGAGCCCTAGCGAACTCCCGAGCCTCTTTTTGCGCTCCGGCCCCTATACGATTATTATACACGCGGGAAAAGAAATATAGGCTCCCGGTCCAGTAAACATTCGACATCGTATTCAGCGGCAGCACAATTCTCGCCTGCTCCGGACAAACGCCCTCCCTGCGTAGGGCCCGATATATCTCCAACGAGCTTTTAGTAGCGATCTCGAGTTGTGTTGCAGGCCAAGACTGATACAGCATATCGCGCCCGCTACCCTGCTTATTAGATGCTGCGCGCCTACGCCAGGACCTAGGCTTCCAGAACTCCGGATCGCTGTCTATATACCGGCGCGACTCCTCGGACCACACCCCGCCAACCTGATGCTTAACCAGTTGCCTCGCCAGAAATATAGGAATCGTCATACGGATCGATATATGAGGGTGCGCGAAGGGAGTAAAATGCTGCGGCTCTCTCTTGAACTCCCGCATACAGTCCTCGTTGTCGCAGTGTTTCAGATTGTTGCTATACACCCCCATCTCATGCGAAGTCAGCCCATCCGCAAGCATCCGTATCAAGTCCCTATCCCGCTCCGTAATCTCGGTGGATTCCTTAGCGAATGACACCCGCGCGGCATTTACGACAGTTAGATCGCTGCCCATCGACTCCACAATCTCTACTCGTATTGAACTATACTTTACCATCCCCGCCCCACTTTACTCACCCGTAGCATATCGTCCGGCCATATAGCGAGGGAGGCATTACCCACACTCACAAGCCAATCACCGACACACCCATTCAACACATCATGCCCGACCGTGAAGGTGAATCGGACTATTTCCCTGTCCCGAATTACCGCGCCGCTTATCTTGCTAACATCTCCGTAATGCTTCATATGCCCGCCTCCCTATCCGCTAAAGCCTTTTGCACCCGTTCCTTTGCTATCTGAAAGTATTCATCATCCAGTTCTATCCCGATAAAGCGGCGGTTCAGCAGCTTGGCCATCTTGCCAGTCGTACCACTGCCCATGAAAGGGTCGAAAATCGTATCTCCTTCGTTTGACCAGCTTAGAATGTGGTCTTCGGCTAGTTTTTCAGGAAATGTTGCACTATGGTTTGTTTTATCATTTCCAGCACCAACAATATATTCAAATATATTTCCTTTTATTTTTTCCATTTTATAAGTTAAAACTTCACTTCTGTTGTGCCTTATACTGTGGTTATCATAATCTCTTGGCCTCTTAGGATTATACTTTTTTCCGCCTAGTTTTGTTGGTATTTTAATTGGATTAAAAGTGTTAGGTTTTCCTTTACTAAAAACAAACATATATTCAAATTCTTGCTCATATCTATTATGAGTTAAAGGTATAGGGTTAGCTTTTTGATATATCATCGTATCGTGCAAATTAAAACCACACTCCATAGCCCAAAGCGCTTGCTTAAAGCTAGTACCTGTCTCGCTGCCCTTAATCGTGGCGTCTCCAACAACCCACACCACAACACCACCACTGGCTGTTACTCGGTATAGCTCTCTAATAGCTGCTTTCCAAACATGCTCGCCCCACTGCTCGTTATTCCCGTTGTAGCTGCGTAGATTGTCGTATGGCGGGCTTGTTACTGTTAAATCAACACCACCATCGGGTATTTCTTTCATCCGCTCAAGGCAATCGCCGTGTAGTAGTTTAATGTCCATGCCGGCATTCTCCATCTCCTTCCGAACCAGCCAGTTCAGCGTGCGGGATACCGACGCTGATCTGTGCGTTCGGGAAATAAAATGATCCGCCGCAAGCCATATCGTTCTCGAAGGTATAACCCTCCCATCCGGGTTTGTTGCACCCCATGTTTGACGGTTCGTCTGCTCGCTTGTTGAAGTGCTTCACGTAGCAACAAGTGGAGCATTTCTTTTTGATGACTTTCCACTGTCCATCGACATAGAACTTCCCGAAAGTGTTTTTCATATCTTTATTCTCGTTAGTCATGAGTCACCTTTGACGTTGATTGTGGTTGTGGTCATTTCGCGCCCTCCGCGCAGAACTCCTTGTAAGACTCGACCGCCAGCTTTGCGCTTGCAAGCTCATCCTCAACTTCATACTCGCTTCCGTCCGCATTCGCTTGTCGCATTGCATTTCCAGCAAGCTCGATTAAATCCTCAAGCTCTCTCACGGCGGCCCTTAATACTTCCAACTCGCGAACGATGTCTTTCACATCGTCCCAATAACAAAGTTTCCCGTCTTCATCAAACTCGGTTCTCCCTGGAGAATATGGCGGCGTCTCTATCGTGTATCGCGGTATTTTGGGATACAGCACCCAATTCCCTTTCTGTGCCGCTGCATAGCTGTACTCGTCCTCGCTGACTACTTCGCCGGTCAGCGTGTTTTGATAATGTCTCATACTGTTCCCTTTAATTTCAACCATTCACCAAACGACTCACTACAATCAGCCATTAGGTAAGCCTGATACCGTGCGGCACTTCTTGATGGCTTGCGGATAACACCCATTCCAAGATACACAACTTCCCATGTAGGATGGGCATTCTTAATCACACCTGGTTTATCGTCATCAAAGTTAACCCCGATGTAATGCCCTCTGTCTTCCGCTATGATTCCGGGCTTGCCATCCACTGTTACACGCCTACCGATGCAGGCAGGCACACCATAGTAAGAACAAGCATATTCACAACTCATATTGTTCTCCTTGTGGGGGCGGTCGTTGAATTGTCCTTCTTCTGGCTTCTGCGTTTGTAGTTTAGCCGATTTGCTTTGTTTTGGCACTCTTGACACATCAACCGATTTGCTTCCCGCTCTTTCCCACAACTGGTACAACGGCCTTCAACTACCGCGAGTAATTGATGCCTCCGCTGCCTAGATACTCCCATGCTTATGTTTGCACTAGCTAAAATATTACCCAGAACCTCACTTTGTTCTTGGATTTGTCTAAAGATTGGTTCTCTCTCGGCTAGTATTTCTACGGCGTTTCTGTCGCCTAGCTCTTTGTTTTTTCGTGCCCCCCAGCGTTGCGCACGGGTTTCCAGTACAGCAACTCTTTTCCACATTAAATTTATTTCCCGAATCATGCGCTCGGTCTTTACCAACATCCCCTTGGCTTCTTGCTCTGTCATAATCTCCCTATAGTAATTTCAGTTGTTTGTTTTCAGCATACAATCGTTCACAACATTATCTCGAAACCGCCACCGTTGAACAAAAGGTAGAAAAACCTCATGCTCTTTGTGTGCCACGGGCGACGGTAAACTGCCCATCCAAAAAACGTTGAAGTATGTTCTTTGCACCATTCACGTCAGCATCATCCGCATGACCGCAAGCAGTACACTTAAATACTTCTCCATTCCTTGACTTCTTGTCGATTGCTCCACAAGAATTGCACGTTTGAGACGAATATGCGGGTTCAACGAAAACCAAATGCACACGGTGCATCTCAGCTTTCTCCACCATCCGTCTATAAATCAAGTCGATATTCCAATTTCCAAGTAACTTTCGAGTCGCCTTTCCAACGCGTCCTCTGGTCTTCTGTGTTATGTTCAGGATATTCTCCATCACCACAACATCAGTATCCCAAGGGAATCTGTTGGTCACGAATCCGATGTAGTCTTTAATCTCCTTCCTCGTCTGGTTCCAATTACGTGAGTTCTGTTTTCTCCTGTTCAGCTTGTCCAGCTTTGAACGTAACTCCGTTCCAAGCTTTTCTCCATCGCTGGTGGTCAGCAGTTTGTTTATCCCGATGTCTACACCAACAGCTTGCCCCTGCTGACCTGCCTTTGGGTCTTCCTTCTCCCAAAACACATCAGCATAGTATCTGCCCTGACTATCTCGTCGGAGGCATATGGACTTCCGCTGCGTCCACCCTGCCTTCTCAAAGTGTCTGCTTCGCTCGTGATGCTTCGTTGGAAGTATGAGACTTTCCCGATTACCGAAGATGCTACCTAAGCGTATCCATAAATCAAATTCCGAAGACTTGTCCGCATCCTGAATACGCACAAGGTCGGAGTTCAGGTCAATCGTGTTTCCATTGAACACCGGCATCTTTATTCGGTGCCTAAATGCCATTCCTTTTGACCACTCAGACCATCTTGCAGACAGAATACCGAGTATATCACGATTGCGCTCTTTAGCTTTACTGTAGGCTTTCTTGTACGCTTGATAAATCTTCTGCTTATCCCTCTTTGCTACAGACTTGAGTATCTTTATCGCTTGATTGGCAGCACATTTCCGAGCTTTGCCCATCATCCAAGAATCAATTTTGCCGTAGACCTCGGCATTAGCTTTTCCGGGCAGCTTGTCGGAATTCCAGTACAATTCGATGAAGCCATTGACGACACGAGCATACTCGGCAAAGAACGAATCCAGCTTTTGCCGCTTCGCCGCCGTAGCGAACTTCAATGTATGCTCTACACGCCGTATCATTCCTGTTCCGCCTCTTTTTTCTTCGGAACAAATACCCAGCGAAACCCACCAGCAGATTTATATTTACCACTTATGTTGAGGGAAATAGAGGCATTACGCACACCCGTACATCTCTCTGCCTCTCTTGCTGAGCTATATACCACCCCTGTCTCCACACACATAACCGGCTTACCATTTTTCAATCCTATCTCTCTTTTAGCTTTTTCCGACATCTGTTTTCCATACATTCCATTCTTTTCGCCAGTGTTGCATTCTGATATTCTTTGTTTGACCTCATCTGTTTGTTTTTTGCCGTACATGGGATTCTCTTTGCCGAACCGATGGGTTCCATACATTGGGTTACGCTTCCCTTTTCGCATCTCAGACAGTTTTTGCTTTGTAGCATCAGATGCTCTCATTTCCGTATGTTTTTGTGCTATCTTTTTCTTTGTTTCTTCAGAGTGTTTTTTCCCATACATTCCATTCTTTTCGCCGGTATTGGCAACAGATATTCGTTTCTTAACATCGTCAGAAAAGATAAATTGGTCTCCACCGGATTTCAGATTTACACAGTTAGTGTCTGTCTCGAACAGGTCGCCAACATATACCTCTTCGAGCTGATTAAGGACTTCAGGGTTGTCAGCAAAGGCTAACACTTCTCTTGTAAATTCCGCCAAGGGGTATTTCTTTAGAATCTTTTTCCAGACAGCACCACTGCCCCAGTAACTCTCATCTATTTTCCCGCCCTTTCTACATACCCGCTGCCCAATGTAAAATCTTCCTGAAGGTTCATGGGTAACTTTGTAGATATATCCGTAGCTCATGGAACCCTCCTCCAGTGATTCCCCCAATCGTCCTCAACCAACTCGTTCTCAAAGCTCTTTGGAAAGACCTCTTCAACGCATTCAATCTCGACACCGTGGCTGTTGAAGAATGCCTCAAAGACCTCAAAGCAAAATCGAGTTAATCGGTCTTTATATTCAATCACAACCAAATTGATTTTATGGTCTGCCACCAATTTGAACAGTTTCTTTAGATGTGGTCGCTTGGCTTTCATACCTGAACAAACGTCTACCAACACTGCCTCTACCTTGTATTCCTTTACCGCGCAGTGTTCGAGAAGCCTCACCTTTTGGCGGTCGAGGTCACCCTTCTGTTTCTGGTCTTGGGAGGAAACTCTGGCGTAGACAGCCACTTGGTTCTGAGACGCTGATTCTCGTACAGTGCCTTGAAGTTTCTCTATATCAGATTGGCGATAACGACGGTGACCACCTGCCGTGCGTAGGGCGATTAGCTTCCCGTCATTATCCCAAACTTGGAGTGTCTTTTTAGTCACTCCAAGCCTCTGGGCTGCATCACTAACTGTTATCAGTCTTTCCATCTTCACTCCCAAACATCTCCTGAAACTTCTTTACCCATTCGTCGTACACTTCTTGAAAATCTTCAAGAGACGGAACGTCTTCAAGTTCGATTGGGTGGTCATAAACTCTCCCGCCCTCCAACTCGAACTCTGTTTTCGTCACTCGAACAACCTTCATAGATTTCACCTTCATTTAGTTTTCTCCTTTAATATACGCCATAACGGGGCGATTGTCAATATCGTTTCCCTACTTTTTTCAACTTTTGTTCATGCTTTGGGCTACTGTTAACCAACCCGCTACACGTATAAAATTACCCATCAATCTTTCTTCCTTCGCCAAAAACTATTCCTAACAAATTTGCCAGACTCAAAGCCCTGTAACAAAACCACCTCTCGGTTAGGTGGTGCTGCCTTCTTTCTAGCCATGATGCAATGAACCCGTGTTATTCTGTAGGCTTTTTCATCGTCTGTCTGCGAGATACCAAATACGGCGGTAGCATGGTCTAGTTTGCGCCTATCTTCGTTTACATGTACTGCCCCCACGGATGTTTGACCATATGCTGATCTATTTGCTTGTGTGACGGTTACTATGCATGGCCTGTCCCCTGTTTGTGATAGCTTCCGCAGTTGTTTCCATCGTGCATTTTCTTTATGCCGTTCTTCAGATGCTTTTACTCCCGCTTCTAGTCCCATAATATCCGCATAGTCGATTAACACTATATCTGGTATAAAACTCTTTGCTTTATACACCTCAAGGATGCGTTCAATTTCGCTGCATGTTAGTGTGTCTGTCGGGTATGCTCTGATGATAAACTTGTTCTTGCCATTGCGCCGTTTGCTTATTTCTTTGTGACGATTTAGTCCTGTCCAACCCTTATATTTTACCGAGCGAGTTTCATAGTACCATGTCGGAGTAAGGTCGGCATGCTTACGAACTGCTGTACAAGGGGTGTATCCTAGGGGCATATCTCGCAGCATGTCTTCTGGACTAGCATATTCTGTCATTAGCTCTTCAACCGTTTTAGGCAAGGCAATGTTGTTTGTGCAATATGGGCATTCTCCACGCTGATGTTCTTTGGAATCTAGTACGGGGTAAGCAAAGTCACCTGAATACTGCTCTTCACTGGCAATATCACCAACCGACATGATGTGCCCGATTCTATTTGCCGAATCTAGCTTATCCATGTCTCCAGCGGTCAACAATAATACGTTCTTTCCTGAATTATACGCCACGGAAGCTAACGTAAATAGGCACCATGTTTTGCCTACTTTCGCTGTAGCTAGGAAGAAAACAAGCCCACCTCTTTTTATGTGTGGAGAAACTAAACTTCCAAATGCCCCACCCATCACCACTAGGGGTTCATCGTTCGCCATAGACGCAGCCATTAGCAAATCGTCCATATCTAGCACGCTGAATTCCTCTGCCCCAACATCATCTACAGGGGGGGCTGACCGTAAAGCTTGCTCGGCCCTCGAAACATCACCTGAATCTAGTGCGGAAGATAGGCTTGATTTGGTTTTCTCTAATGATTTACGCTTGAGAAAAGTAATTGCATTGTCTATTTCGTATGCTGCATTGAAAATCTCCCCAAGCTCTAGCCCGTCAATAAAGTCTATGATATCCCCTAAATCCTGATCAGCTAGCACAAACTCTTTTTGGTTTTTGTCGAGAAAATCCAGAATATATTTTTTAGATGGCGCGGTCTTGAACTTCTTAAAAAACGCCAAAGCTGCGGAAATAATGGAATCTGCCCACGGTACAGGTAATAGCCCCTGCCAATTCGGGATAGTAGCAAACGCCCTAATATACTCATCCGAACAAATTACGTTACGAACTATATCTCTGGTTAGAACAACATCTAACGACACATCTTCAATTTCTAGTTCCATTATCGGTTCCTAAACATATTGAGCACATCGAACACATCCACAACCGCAGCCCATTCCTCGATTGGAACAAATGTCTTGTACGAATACTTACTGCGGTATGCTGCGCACAAATCTGGGATGGCGAGTGCAGGTAAAATCTTATTGAGTATCGAATTCTCTTTATCTGCCACGGGTAATTGTACAAGGGCATCAATCGAAAATGAGTCACTGTGCCTGCAAAATAGTGCCAAAATCAATGTTGTGGTGTACTCATTTAGCCAGCCTAGCTCTGTGCTTGTTTCTCCCTTCGTCCGCAACATAAGCAAATCAGTTATTACATCAGAAATGCAAGACTCAAACGGAAACATCACGTTAGGAAAATATATTGTGTTGCCCCTAAAAATAAAGAACTGCGCAATGCTCCCCACTAGCTCCAAATCATAGCTATGCATCTTGGAAGAATTGTACTTGATGCGTGAAATCTCTTCTTCCCTCTCGGCAAATCTCTCTTCACGAATCTTCTTTGTTTCTTCGTCTAATTCAGATGTCCGTTTGCGTTTTGCTTCTTTCTGGATTGAGTTTTCTTCAATGGCGGCTTCCCATCTTTGTTGGTTTAGCCAGGTTGTCATCATTGGGATATAGCCACTTAGCCACTGTCTTGTTGTTTTCTGGTGCTCGATAGCGGAAATAATTACATCGATAGGTGGTAATACACCCTTTTTGCGTAGCCTTTCCCATGACTGAAATGGCTTCACATATCCCTGATGCCTGTCTTTTGGATATGCCTGATAAAAAGCTAAAAAGTCTGCGGAGTATTGTGCTTGCAGCTTTTCTTGTCTTGTTTGTTTTGCGTTCATAGCCTTACCCATATATACCAACTCGGATAGCTGAACTCACTATTATTTTTGAATTATTTTAGTTGAACAGAGCACAACTGAACAGAGCGGAACACCTACTGAAAACAGCACTGAAAAATAAAAACATCTAGATGGCGCCCGAAAATGTACACGGTTTTTATTTGCGGGGAACTATAGTTTTTCGCCCACCAAAGATGTGTGTATTTTTGGCGGGAAAGTATATATAAATTCTTGTTTGTTTCGGGAAATATATTGCATTTGGTCATGGTCTTGGACATGGTGAAAATACGTGGTTTATGTCGGGAAATATATATTCTGGATAAATTTAGTTCAAAAGTGAAAATTCAAAGAAAAAGAAATAAAAGGTTTCTCTCTCTCCCCCTTTCTTCCCCCCTTTTCTCTTTCCCCTCACCCCTATCTCTTAACCCCCCTATAATCCCCCCTCTCTCTTTTCCAAAACAAAGAAAAAGAAAGGTGTGTTTTTAATATCTTTTTAATTAGAATTGTATGTTTGCTACTAGAAAAATTTATTATGCGCGCATGCGCGTATACATGTGTGCGTGTATGCCAGAAAAAACACAAAAACAGCAAAAAGTGCCAAAATATAGTTTGTGATTTTCCATATACTCGCTAAAACGCCCAAAATAGCCCCTAGAATCGCTTTTGCCCCTAAAACCATACTTGCCCATAGACCCACCCCCCTAAACGCAAAATAGATAGCAAAGAACGCCACTGCGCCCCACTGTAGGAACTTACTTGCTCTGTGTTTGTCAGTTTTCCCCATCAATAGCCCCCAGTAATCCGCAAAAACGCCACAAATGCCCCTAGAATCGCTTTGAGTAATAAACCTATGCCCGCCTATAGCTTCCGACGCAAAAACGCAAGGATACCCACAAAGAATCGCACCTTGCCCTATAACAGCGGCATGTTCTCTCGGGTTTTCTGTAGTCTAGCCTTCGCCATAGTGCAATATTCGGCATTTTTCTCTATCCCGATGAATTTACGATGTTCTAAGATGGCTGCCTTACCCGTACTGCCCGAACCAGCAAATGGATCCAAAACTACACCATCAACATCGGTGGTTAGCCTGATGAGCCAACGCATAAGTGATGTAGGCTTCACCGTAGGATGTAGATTACCAACATCATCATCTCGGTCGGCTTTTGATGCTTTTGGACGTGAGAAGATGCGTGATTCAGTAGTTCCCGCAGCAAATATTGTCCCGTCATGTAGTATATTTGTAGGCCATTTGTCGTCATCAGTCTTGCATGCAGCGATGTTCAACCCACCAGTCCCATGTTTGATAGTATTGCCGGCGACTGTCCCTTCAATAGGCTTCCGACACAACAAAATTGGTTCATAGGCAGGTTTTAGCGCTGTCCCCCACCCGTGATACTTCTTTGCTAGCTCGGATACAGGAATACCACCATCTTTTTCGTGATAACCTCTCTTTCTCGCATTGTCTAACCATGGTCGAGTGCTGCCTGGAATGTCTACTTTGCCATTTCCCCGCAAAACAATTCTCGCTTCTGAAAATGGCACCCTAATTTGTTCTCGCTGCATTCCTAGTTCTTTGTCAATACGTTTTGAAATATCTTGGCTACGTGGAAACCCTGTATTAAATAACCACATCAGGGTGTCGCGTAGTTCAAACCCAGCATCTTCTAGCGCAACTGCCATCCGATGTTGAGTTCTAGTAGCCGCAAAAGACACCAAGAACCCGCCTGGCTTTAGTACTCGCAAGCATTCAGCCCAAATATCAGCCGCAGGAACATCAGAATCCCACTTTTCACCTAAAAACCCTATCCCGTATGGTGGGTCAGTAACAATGCTATGGATGGAGTTAGCGTCCATCTTAGCCAGCTCATTAATGCAATCTCCAAGTATCATCATAGGTCGTACTCATCTGGGTTTAGTAGTGTTTGCAGTTTTACGGGAAATTCGAACTTGCCCCGCTTATTTTTGATGTATCGCATGGCTTGTTGTGCGTCTAAGTGTTCTATGTGCGGCAAAATAAGTGACTCAAACAACTTAGGTATGCCTGTAATTGGAGTAGTTATCATCATTTCTACCCCTCTCCGTAATAGTTTATATACGATTTCTCCCTTCTTTGATAGTTCAGGTACTTCATCAACGTTTTTGTGGCTGACGATATATTTCATTTGCCACTTGAATATTTTACCTAGCTCTTCATCGCTAAGTTTCATTGCTTCTGGGAATAGTACATGCGGCATAGATAAACGACTATTGCGCATATCAGATAATAGCCGCTTCCTAATTTTAGCCGCATCAAGTTCTACCTTGTGCCTTCTTGCTGCTCGATTCCCCGCCCCAATTCTTGCAAGTGTCATTTTAGTCCTTTCTGTATACAACTGTTCCTGTGGTGTTTGCCAACGAGTATTTAGGCGCAATTCGGCAGAAAATCTCAAAACATAGGATTGTGCCTTTGCTGCTTTCAATGTAGATAGCCACCTTCTTGCGTGCCTTTGCCGCTTGTACTTTTTGTTTATGGTCAGCATCTTCTGCAAAACGTACTGCTATAGAACGCATGCCGTACCCCTGTACTTCGATCTTCTTTTGATATGGTATGCCCAAATCATCACTCCACGCATGTACAGTGAAAATGCCCCCGGTTGATTTAGTTTGCTTTATTGGTACTGCTTTTTGTGTATTAGTTACTTGCATAGTTTCTCTTCTATTTTATTTATGATGTCAAAAATATTTTCTACCATTTGCTCATGCTGTACCCCCGTCATGTCTGGCTTGAGTAGTTGCTTAAGCATAGCGTCGATTAGTTCTAGTTTCTCCCACCTAGCAAGCTTGGATTCGTCTTGTGTATCCTCTGCTAGTTCCACCTCAATTACATCCGCTAAATTTGGAGATGGTCTATATATTAAGCCGCCTTCTGAATAACGGGATGGGAGTGGTGGGAACTCTACGTTGTTTATTGCTGTTGTCATTGTTTGGATTCCTTTTTATTAGGGGTTCAAAAGCGTATTTCTGACCTTCTCTACCATCTCATCGGTAAATTCACCTGGGTCTTTGAATTCAGCCACTCGGACACGCTTGGAGTTACCACCTAACGATGTAACTGTTTCCGCTAGTTTTCTCCCTGCGTCTTGTGCCTCATCCGTATTGTCGAACATAATATAGCTTTGCTTGTACTTGGCTATCTCTCTCGCTTGCTCCATAGTCCACGCCATACCCAACACGGCAACAGCACCCACGCCTATTCTAAGTGCGTCAAAAATGCCTTCTACGACTATGATTGTGCCGCCCCCTACTCGGTTAGCCCCCCACAAACAGTGCTTGGCTTTGCGTACTTCTAGTTCATCTTTGCATACCAGATACCTCAGTGGGTTATCGTCTACAGCCCTAGCAACATAACTAACCGCCATCCCTTGGTGTATTACGGGGAACACTACTCTGTTTTTTGGGTATTCATCGATGGTAAATTTACAATCGTACTCGTCCGCTAACTGCATAGCATCCAAGTTTCTGTCCATCAAATACTCAATGTGGATGTCTGATGGTGTCCTGCTTCCTGGGATTCTTATATCTGTCGGGCGTTCAAAAGTTATCTCGGGCAACTGAATGCCATTTCCTGGGTATCGCTGCATGGCTAACCGCACTGCTTCACCTTTCGGCATGTTCATTATCCGTGCTAGTACTTCACCAACTGTATGCTTGCCACATCTCCAGCACGTAAATACCTTGCTTTTGAGACTATAACCCATGTGATTCCCTACCCCACCAGAACAGAATGGACAAGGCATAGAGAGCCAGCCATGTCGATAGTGCCGCTCACCTGTTCCTGCGATATGTACTCCGTATGCATCCAACAAATCCTGCATATTGATGTCTATTCGCATTTTCCCCCCAATATCTTACTAAACGAAACATCACTTGCTCCGTCCAAAACTTTATTTGCCATAGTAGCTTTCCGTTCTAACATCTTAATTAGCTTTTCTTCTACCGTGTCCATAGCAACCAGGAATGTATAGTTGCACACATGGTTCTGCCCAATGCGATGAATACGGTCTGCCATCTGGTGTAAGTCTGCTACGGTCATTGGCAACTCAACAAATAGCAAGTCAGATGCATTCGTCAGCGTTAGCCCTGTCCCAATGGCTTTGATATTCCCAATTAGGATTTGCTTGCTGCCGCTTTGAAACTTATCTAATAACCGTTCTTTGTTTGTCTCCCCACCAATTACCATAACCGATTTGTCTGGAAACGCTGTATGAAGCTGCGACGCTACTTCACGATGCCACCCAGCAATTATTAGGGGGCGATCGCTTTGCTCAATGAAGTCTTTTACCCATTGAATAGCTGCGTCCACTTTCGCCATTCCAAGTTCTGTATAAACCAGCCCAAAGCTTTTCTGAACATCTCCCTTCTGGAATAGCCCCGCATTTACCGCTGCTTCAATCTGCTTATTCATCTTGCTAGCACCCAAAATAGGCACAGGAACAATAGTCTGTATCTTCTCGGGCAACTGCGGCAACACCTCGGCTTTAGTTCTACGAATCATGCACGAAGACGAAAGCGCAACACGGAGTATATCAGCATTTTTTACCCCAACTATCTTTTCGACATGCCTTGTGAACCGTGCCCCATTTTTTAGCTTTACCCGAATTGGAAACTTACGGATGACTGCGCTGTACTCCAAGAATTCCCCTTTGGACCCTAGTATCTTCTTATCTATTGCATCCACTAGTGCCCATAGGTTTTCTGGTGAGTTGATGAGTGGAGTCCCTGTTAGCATGTAGCGAATTGGGGATTTGCCGATGGATAGAACAGCCTTGGTGGAGTACGCATGCCGATTCTTTATACGATGCGCCTCATCGCACACGATTATTTTGGGTTTGCGGCGATTTAGTTCCCCATGCCAGTCATCTGCGATCTCGTAGTTGCAGATCAGAACATCCGCAGTAGTCTCAAATGACGTGCGACCATTCAGAATCTCGTATTTGATCGTAGGTCGCCATTTTGTGAATTCCCTAGCCCAATTATGTTTCAAGTGGGCAGGACAAAATACAACCACCGGCCATGTATTTTGAATGGCTATTGTGGTTATCATCTGGAGCGTTTTTCCTAGCCCTTGTTCATCGGCGAGTAGTGCCCCATGTTTCACAATGAGTTTACGGACAGCTTCAGCTTGGTATGGCAACAATACAGATGGCAGTTCCCCATCGTAGATTTGCTTTTGCTGTATCGCGCTCTTTTTATTTAGGAGCTGCACAGAAAACACACATCCGTATTTGTGTGCGATGGCCATGTTCAGTAGTGTACACGGAACTACAAACCCATCAGTGTGTGTCTTCGTCTTCGGGAATTCTCGCCTTATTTGCGTAGAACTCTCCCCATGAATCCAAATCAGATTCTTCCCCCGAATCATCACCATATCGGCTTTCATATAATCCTTCTTCCTTCAAAATATGTCGAATTAGGTTTTTGGACATGGTACGGCGAATTCGTTTATTACGCACCAATGGCCTCTTGTAGCCCAATTCTTTTAGAATGCGGTTCGTCTCCCGATCCTCTGGTAGTGGGAATCGATAGTGGAGCAGGAACAGCACTTGCATCACACGATTTGCCTGACGCATAGACAAATCATGTAATCTGGCACACTGCCCCACCAACCTGCGCATTTCATTCATAGGGGAACGTTATAGCAGGCTGATGGGGAACATGTCAACTATTTAGCGCAGCTCTAATTCTTGCCATTGCACGTTCATATGACCCGCTACCAGGCGCTATGTGCGACCTAAACCACCGCTTCATCGCCCGACGTATACTGTTTATCGAATCGTCAGCAGCCCCAATTTGGTTCTCAAGCACAGCGATCACAAGCCGCCTGTCTATACTCCGCAGCTTTGCCAATTGCCGGTGTAAGTACTCTTCCAAGTCATCTCGTGTAGGACTCGGTAGCTCGGCAATGGAATCTAATGAAACCAATCGCTCTTTATATTCATCTCGTACATAATTGTGAAGTTTCCATTTTGCAGCATGTTTCCATAGTGGCAGCATCTCATCTTCAGGTAGATCATATTTCCCTGTTATACTCAGATAAGAATCAGTTAGTGCGTTTTCGATTAGGTCATCGTCGTAAACCGTATATAGGCGTGCTACTGAACGTTTGACCTCATTTTTTAGTTTTGCGTACATCGTTGTCATGTAATCATCTCCCATTTATTTATTGTGACAGTGTCTGTGCTATATGTTTGTCGGTTGATCTACTTTTCATCCAACAGTCTGTGCATTTTATTACTTCGAATCCATCTGCATAGCTGGGTAGCATGTGTCCTGGAGCTCGCCCACACTCCATGCAGTTTTCATACACAGGTGTTGTTGCTTCTTTTAGCCGCCGCAGGAATGATTCTACTACAGCATTCCTGGCTTGTAGCTCTTTTCCGTAATTCTCCCACATCTTGATACCCTTTTCTAGTGTAGCCCTGTCGAGTAGTGGCAATGTTGGGTCATCAGTAATTTCCACGATTAGCCCCATCCGAGCTTCCATCAGCGGGACCAACTCATCAAGAGCAACGTGTCTAGGAACGTCATCGTCTAAAACATAGTGTAGCATCATTTTCTCCTATATCTCAATTTTTACGGTGTCATACTCTACTGCGTCATCATCTATCCAGTGCACTTCCTGGTTTACACACCAGACAAGTGTTTCATCGGGCAAGCAATATAGTTCACCATCAAACGACTTGTCAGCGTACATCGGCATACTGTGCGGTTTATCCCATTCCCCGTCATGCACCAAAAGCGCATATTCGAACCCATCTTCTCGCATGACAGTCTGAATCGCTGTTGGCATATCCTCGACATGTATGAACTCACCTTTAGCTTCACAGTGTCGGAGACGTTTTCGGTCATCCGCATATTTCTTTGGGTCAACAAGCTGGTCAGACGTATGTAAGATGTCGTTTAGTGGGCTGAAAAAGAATAAGTAGGGGTCATCCCCAAATCCAGCAGCGGCGAATCGGTCTGTAGCATAAATAGGCATGGTTATTCTCCTTTAGTGTTTGATGTGAAAAGCTGCGGCCATCTTTCGCGGATGCTTGTATATCCTGGGTCTAGCTTATTTGCTCGGGTGCCAATAACAATGTGGTCGTCGAGCCGTAGCCCCATAATGTTGCATGCATCATTTAGCCGTGTAGTCACCCGCACATCGTCTACGGATGGTTCGTGGTCTCCTGTCGGATGGTTATGTGCGACTATCATGGTAGTAGCATTGGCCATTAGCACGGGTCGCAGCACTTCTCGAATGTGGAAGGAACATGCGTTTGCCTCTCCCAATGCTACAATCTGCGGGCCACCTATCACTTTGCATTTGGTGTCTAGCGGAAGCACAACAACCATCTCTTTTGGCTCGGTGAATAGTGGACGCAGCAATTTGTACACTTCTGCTGGCTGGCGTACCTGGGGGCGCACTTCAGCGATGTATGCAGCACATTCTTCCATCAATTGGTGATAAGTCTTTTTCATGTAATCTCCATGTTTCACAATGAGTTTACGGACAGCTTCAGCTTGGTATGGCAACAATGCTGAAGCTGTCCGTTTTAGGGGGGTTTAGCCTAATTCTTTCTCAATGGCAAACGCAAGCGCATCTGCACAGTAGGGAATATCAGATTTGTCTCCGGGTGTATGCCACCCAAAGCCATCAGCCAAGTCGAATATCACCTTCACTTCCTGTTCGATCAATGTGCTGCCATAGTAGTACCGTTTTCCATCGTATATGATGGCTGGGTTGTGTGGAGTAAACGCACCATTTTCCAGGTGGTCTTCCATCGCAGCTTCAATTGCGGCAACTAATTGTTTTATAGCTTTGTCTGTCATCGTGTGTTCCTTTCGTTGTTTGAAATGGTTATCTACAGCATTCAATGTGGTTTCTGTCTGCATCGGCAACAAGCGGCAGTGTGCTAGTATCGATTGTGTCATCTTCATGGTAAGCATAGTATAGATTACCATGTACACACCGCTTCACAATAGCGATGTCTCCGTAGTTAGGCTGATGCGCCAAAACAATCGCGCCTTCTTCTAATTCATCAATGTACTTGTGTTTCATGTTTAGTTTCCTTCCGTTGTGGGTAGTTGGTAGATGTCGGGAATGGTGAATGCATTTGGTTTGGCTGGTCTGTACGGCATAATAATCGCCATCAGTGAGTGGTACATGTAAATTGATGGGCCGTTTGAACAATACAGTCCGTCGGGAACATCAGTTTTACAGCCAATGCAAGCCAGAGCCGATGAGAACTGCGCCATCAAGTGTGGGCTAAGAATCGGCGGTATCCCATCAAACTCTGTAGGAACCACAACACGCCAATTTGGATATGGTGCCTCGTGAACCTCTGTGATGAGTGTAATGCCGTGGCTAGTGCGGATGTGGACTTTATTTTCTTCCAAGCGCAGATAAAAGAATGCATCATTATATTTTGCAGGGGTTCGCACCATATTTTTCACAACCTGCTCGGGTAATGTGAAGTCATACATGGGGCCAGGATGTGCTTTTGTTGTAGGTGTCGAAAAAGCCAGGAGCCATCGCCCATCTGAAGCTATTACCGCACTTTCATTTCCGTGCCGCTCAACATGCACCCCATTCCGTGGGCCAGAACGCAAATCGTCTTTCATACATGCGTGAGCCACCGCTTTGAAGCCCCCAATGTTTACTCTGAATTCATCTGTTGTCATTATTTGTCTCCCAATAGTTGTTTGAATTTGGCCATCGCCTCTTCCGGCGTGTAGCCATTGTAGGTTTGGTACACATCACCATATGAAAGTGTCATCCCGTAGGTGTTGTGGGAAATGGTGATCTCCCTCGACCACACCACCAAATCATGTATTTCATCCCTTGTTAGTAGTTCCATGCCATATCTCCCACTTATTAACTCGGCTGTCTTTCGTGATTCCATTCTTTCGCATCTTCTAGTTCCTTTCTAATTACCTGATTTCATAATACACACGGTTTTTTATCCACAAGGCATTTATCCCTTTATACTCCAAAGCCCATTGTAATTCACGACCACAAATAATTTCTGATTTGCTCATTTCTTTAATTCCTCCCGAAGTCTCTCTTTGTACCATGTCGGAGCATTCCCTGCTGGAGAATACCACCGACCACCCAATTCAACATCATCCATCTGCGGCCATCTCCCACGCCAAAAGGTATAGAAGATAAATGCCATGTCCGTGGATTTCTGTGCGTCATACCGATCTGCCATTGCGTAGAACTTTTTGTTGCCTCCATGTTTCAAGTTCAAAATGCGGTTTACTTCTTTCACCATCGGTTTGCGAATTTGAAGCACTCCAACAGCACCCCCATCTCGACTCACCGCATTTGGGTTATTGCGGCTCTCGACTGCCTTAAGTGCATCTATCACCTTAGACAAATCGGAACCACTGCTAGCCCCCACCAAAATTAGTAGGGGAACAATACATGTTTTACGTTTCATATTAGACATATCACCGCACCAATGGTCTTTAGTGTTTCTTCAAGGTAATTAGCATGCTCCATCACAATACAGCCCTGAAACCAACTATGGTCTCGAATCGCAACTGTGTACCATCTTTCCGGTTTATCGCTCATCGTATACTCCCTTGATTTTGCTGATTTTGAAACAATGCAAACATCCAGAATCATCTACCAGCACTAATGATTCTGCAAACTCATCCCAGCCAACTATGCGCCCAATGACATCCCTGCCAAATCTGCGTAGTTTGGTTTTCATCCCTATCACTGCCCAGATAGCATGTCTCCGAGCATCTGCGGTTTTTGCCATCTTCCATTTTCTTATCATCTGTTCCATCTGCATTTCTCCTTATGCTCTGATGTTTCGTACCTCTACAAACAATGCCTCCTCGGAAAGCACCCTGACCTGATCCTCATGTGCTCCGATTACTTTCCCAATGCGGTAATGCCCATGGTGAAAGAACATGATTTTCATCCCAATCATTTTGCTCAATGCCGCCACCTTCTTAATCCTGGAATGGTGCACGTCTCTACATGCTACTGCCCATGCGTTCAATACTGCTTGTACTTCGTTCATCGTATAATCTCCATTTTGTTATTGTATAGGAAGCACCACACCATATGGTGCATTCGTTTTCATCCCCCAAACATGTGCCCAGATAACCTTACATCCAGGATTGGGGGGAAATCGGTAAAATTCCATGTCAGTAATACAAATGATCACTTTAGGAGTTTTCTCCATTGCCGCAGCAAATCCAGGCGTCATGTCTGTACTGCCGCCCACCTTCATGTTCGCAATAAACACGTCCATATCATCGCGGCTCTTCACCGCCGCCCTTTGGACTACCCCGGTGTTGCAGGTAATGATGTCCAATTCCAATTCTTTGTGGGAACTAGCCATTGAACCCATCTCGGCCATCACGTCTCTAGTAATCTCGTACATGCTCCCAGAAACATCGACTACTACAGC
>Ga0208694_1002521_pt1 | contig 19175 bp, 17 predicted proteins | sample AD_UKC078_MetaG_FD_184442 | JGI IMG/M metagenome (GOLD analysis project Ga0208694, IMG submission 184442) | Active sludge microbial communities of municipal wastewater-treating anaerobic digesters from USA - AD_UKC078_MetaG (SPAdes) (version 2) | ecosystem: Engineered > Bioreactor > Anaerobic >...
GTGTGACGCTGACTCTTCCCGTAACCTCTCCGCGTGAGTTGAACACCCTGATCATGTCGCCACTTTTCAGACCCCTGCTCCTTGCATCAGCAACCGATATTTCCCATACCGGCTCTTCAACCACACTCCTGACAACTTCCAGATTACCGAACTGTGAATGGATACGTGATGCAATATTCGGTGTCATGAGCCTCATGGGAAGATGCGCCTCCCCAAAGTTGTCCAGTGGTTCATAGGTCGGCAGCGGATTCACACCCCACAGCTTCACTGCCCTTTCAGACCAGAGCTCTATCTTTCCCGAAGGAGTGGCAAATTTCATGTTTGCGTAGGCCGGGTGCTCGTTCCGGTCAGGTATCACCGGCTTCTGCATCAATTCCTCCCGCACGAAACCCGGTGTGCAGCTTATCCTCTTCATGAGCCAGTCGTCATACTTCTCGGGGGCTGGAATGCCGGCCTCATCCGCGTTCAGACCCATCAGCCGGGCCAACCGCCAGTATATTTCGCTCTCGGGAAGCACCTCGCCGGGCGGATCAACAATCTTAGGTTTGTACTGGGCATACGGATTCCAGTAGGAGCCCACCACGTCAGCCTGTTCAAGCATTCCCTTTGCAGGAAGGATGATGTCAGCCATCGCCGCCGTGTCAGTCATAAACTGTTCTACTACAACCTTAAAAGGCACCGCTTCCAGCGCCTTCTTCACCTCGCTGCTCCCCGGAAGCTGAATGACCGGATTCCCTCTCTCTATCCAGGCAAACTCTATTGCCGGCTCCTCCAGGGCAAAGAAGTCCTGCCCGAAGGTTGCCATGGAGATGGCACGCCTGAATGGTTGGTCAGTTTCAGAATGGGGATAATAACTCAGGGGCTCCTTTACATCATCAAATATGTAGCTCTGCAGGTTGGCAAAATTGAACCCGCATCCCGGCTTGCCAATCATGCCAGTAATTACCGGAATGGAAAGAAGTGACCTTATTGTCTGCCCTCCGTTGGTATAGCGTTGCAACCCGTAGCCGGCCACAATGGTCAGACGGCCGGCACCGGCTGCCTCCATTGCAATATCTATGATTGTCTGAGCTGGTACTCCTGTAATTTCCTGTGCGTTGGCAGGTGTTATATGAAGTGACGCTGCAAACTGATCAAAGCCCGAAACATGCCTGCTGATGAACTCCCTGTCGGTCAGTCCGCGGTCAATTATCACCCTGGCCATAGCCAGCGCCAGGGCTGCGTCGGTGCCGGGCCTGGGTCTGATGAGCAGGTCAGCCTTGTCGGCAGTGAGGGTACGACGCGGGTCTATGACAACCACTTTTGCTCCGTTCTGTCGCGCCTTCGCGATGTGAATCATCTCCTGCACGTTGGTCTCAGCGGAGTTCTTTCCCCAGAGGATGATCATGGACGCGTTTGCAATGTCCCAGGGCAGGTTGTGCTTAACCTCACCCAGTGTAAGCCTGACAGCTTCGAGTCCGGCCGGCCAGCACAGGTTGCCGTAGGTTGTGGTGGCTCCGCCGAACAGTTTCCAGAAACTGACGGCAATATCATTACTCAGCCCCGAGGAACCACTGCCACTGTAAAACAATACTGAATGCGGACCATGCTTTGCTTTCGCCCCGCAGAGTCTCTCTGCAATGATATTCAAGGCTTCATCCGTGCCGATGCGCACGAAGGAGCCGTCAGACTGCCTCCTGAGAGGATAAATCAACCGTTCTGAAGAGTATTCCCTTTCAAGGTAGGAAAGTCCTTTGATACACGGCCCTTCGGGTGTAGCCAGGTTGCCCTCGTAAGGGAGAATGCGCATCACCCTGCCATCTTCCGTGAATACCCTGAAGGTGCATGTACTGTAACAGTTGCGCGGACATACCGTGATGAACTCCTTCATTCCCGGGGCTAAAGATCGTCAATAGGCTCCTCTATGATTGTTTCGATTTCCAGTATCCGGTTCACCGCATCAGCTATTGTAATCCTGTAGGTAATCCTGTCAGGACCGATGTAAGTCAGGTATTTAAACTGAGTTGCCGGCGTGGAATAAATAACATCGTCAATTTTTACAGTGATGTCAGCCTCGGTATGGGCAATATCGAATCTGAAGTATTCAGAGCAGGCTCCTGCAGCCAGAGTGCCGTAATTATGTGACCTTATTGAGTATGCCGGGTCATCAGTGACGGTGACCGTTACATCGCTGACGATCTGACCTGTCTGGTTATGGATACGGACGTCGGTCGGGCCCTTGTCAGTAAAGTTGCGTTTCTTGCATGAAGTCAGCGCCAGCACGGATACCAGCAAAACCATCAGTATTTTTCCTTTCATGTCCGGACAAATTGATTCCGGGAGAAAGTTAAGAAAATAGTTTTAACCGATTATATCTTTTCCATGCAGTCTGACCTGATCCATCCCTTGTTTCCATCGGGAAGTCTCACCTCATGGAATGCTCCCAGTTCCTGTTCAACGGTAACGGTGGTGCCTGAATGGAGCACAAAGAGCTCGTTGCCGGTCTCTCCCGGGGCGCTTCGGCCTGTAACGATGCTGCAGGTAATCACTGCTTTTTTGTTATGATTGACGAGGTTATTGTTCCGAAGAGCCAGTAAAATCATCAGGAAAGAGAACAGCAGCGCTGCGATAGCGAGCCAGAACGAGAGAAGCCGTCCCCTTGCCCTGGCCTTTGTGAGGAACAGCAGCGCAAGCACCAGGGCTGCAAGGAACATCACAAGGGCAGCCACTGCCCAGGTATTTGTAGAAGTCAGCAGTGCAAGAAAATCGAACCACCTGACAAAAAACAGCTGTGGAACCGATTCAATCCTGTCTGTAATACGGCTCCTGGCTATCTGCAGGTTATAGTCAATATCCTCATCTGCAGGCGCCAGAAGCTTTGCCCTTTCATAAAAGAGGATGGCGGAGGCATTGTCGCCTGACTTGAAGAAAGCGTTTCCCGCATTGTAGAGGAGATCCCTGCTCCTGTACCCCTCCTCCCAAAGCTTCCTGTAGAGGGATGCAGCACCTGAATAGTCACCTGAACCATAGAGCTCGCCTGCCTGGGCATACCGTTCTTCGGGTGATTGCCCGGCAAGAGTAACCATGCAGGCAAGGAATATAAATTGTATAAGCACTATTCTTTTCATCTTCTTCCTCCTCTAGTCCAGTACATTGTCTAGTTTCCCGATAAGCAGGGCAGCTCTCTCACATAGTGCCGCAGGGCTTTCTACTTCAGATACCGGAGCATACTGTGAGTATTCGGTAGCCGTGAGTATCCGGTCGAGCTCCGTGATCATCTCCTCATCTGCCTTCCTCTCTCTCAGTGCCGTGTAACACTTTTCCCTGGTGAGATCAGACTGGTCTATGCGTAGTTTGTCACCGAGATAACCCCAGAGTGCCCTGGCAACTTCGGCATTCACTTCCTCCTTCTTTCCTGATTTGAGAAGTGCAGTGGCCCTGGAGAGTCTTTTGCGGGCATTCTTTGCCGCCCGGCGGTTCCGCATTCCTGCCTTGTCAGCATTGCGCCTGATCTGCTGCTTACGTATAACAAGCACCAGGAGTGCAATAAAGAGGGCAAGCGCAAACCATAGCCAGTAATGCAGTGATGCCACCAGCGGTGAGGATAGCGTGGTCAGCCTGCCATTGCCATTCCGGATGAACCTGATATCCTGGCCGATATACTTCACATCCTCCCCGGGAATATAGACCGGAGCAGCGCCTTCCTCCTGCCCGGGTGTGCCGGTGACGTTGAGAGTGAATCCGCCGGTGCGCAGTGTCACATACTTTTCCTGCCCGGGGTCGAAAACCGAATATGATACGGGAGGTATCTCGAAGGTGCCGGTATTTCTCGGGATAAGAAGATATTCAAAAACCTTGCTTCCCGCGGATATGCCTGAACTTCTGACGGTCACTTTGGGATCATACTTTTCAATACCCTGGGGAAAGCTTATGACCGGTTCTCCCGCGAGGTTGAGGTTTCCCGAACCTTTGAGGGTGACAGTCAGTGTGACGGCGTCATTCAGCTTCGCATCAGTGGCGGAAACAGATGACTCTATGGTAAAAGAACCGACAGCGCCGTGGAAATCTGCCGGCCTTGGTTCAGGCAGGGGCCTGACCCTGACAGTCAGAGGCTGTGTGGTTATCTTCCGGGGTACGGTTGATACCGATGAAAAGAAACTGTCAAAGAACGGATCGTTAAAGAAGGGGTCTCTTGCAGCGGTCCGTTCCTGGACCAGGGCGGTCATCTCTGCCGGCTCAATGCGTATCTCACCCGCGATCTGGGGATAGAGCACGAAACGCTGGATGACGCCGGTACCGTACTGTACACCGTCAATCACCTCGTTCTCGAGACTGCGCAAAGGCGGGGTCTCAATATCCTCCTTCAGGAAACCCTTGAAGTCAGGAAGCTTAAGTTCTTGTATTCCAGAAAGATTAATGCGGGTGTAGAGCTTCAGTGTTCCGGTTATAGGCTGACCTGCATAAACATCACGGTCACTGAGCAGTATCCTCATGGAGACCTCTGACCCAGAGGCAGGAGCATCGCCGGCTGCACTTGTCTGTCCCTGCTGCCGGCCTGTTGCCTGCTGCGACGAATCTCCGTCATATATGACTATCTGTTTTTCCTGCGAGCTGACTGTGACTCTTTTGGTTTCGAACTGAGCCGCCGGAATGGTGTAAGTGCCTGGTGTACCAGCAGTAACATAGTAAATAAGGGTGGTGGAGGAAACCACTTTCATGTCTCCGTTGATCCATTGCACATTACGGTTGGTTGACTGCTGAGGACCCTGCACTGAGAATGAAGGATCGAACTTCGGCCGGGTGAATTGACCGTCTGTAGAGTTGATGGTATAGATGATTCTGAACCTTTCCCCGGCAACGGCGCTCTCCGGTGCATCAACGGTAAGCGTTACCTCCTGGGCAGCTGCCGCAAGGCAGGCCAGCAGAAAAACCAATACCGTCGTTATTCTTTTCATCACTGTAAAATTACCAGTTTTTAATGACCCTTACCCTTGCCCCGGCAGCCTTTTCACGCTGCACCTTCTCCTGAGTCTCCTTTTCATTGGCAGCAAGAGCGTCAAGAAGACGCTTTGCATCCTCACGACTCATGGATGACTGCTGCTGTTGTTGTTCTTGCTGTTGCTGCTGCTGATCATCCTGCTGCTTCTGCTCCTGATCCTTGTTATCGTCCTGATCCTTGTTCTGCTGATCCTGCTGATTCTGTTTATCCTGGTTCTGATCCTGGTTTTGGTCCTGATCCTGCTGCTGCTGTTGTTGTTGTTCTTCCTGTTTCTTCAGCTGGTCCTGGGCATAAGCCAGGTTGTACTTTGCCTGGATATTGTCAGGATTGAGTTTCAGCGAGTTGATGTAGGCATTGATACTCTCGCTGAATTTCTGCTCCTTCAGCAGTGAATTGCCCAGGTTATAGAATCCGTCAGCCTGCCTGAGTGAATCTGCTTCACCGGTCTGTACTGCACGGCTGAATTCCTCCGCAGCTTCGCTAAACCTGTTCTGCCTGTAAAGGGCGTCACCGAGGTTGAAGACCGCATCGCCTGAAGATTTTCCCTCCTCCTCTGCAAGACGGTACATTCCTTCACTGCCGGCAAACTCACTTTTCCTGTAAAGCCTGTTTCCCTTCCTGATATATTCCCTCTCCTCCTGTCCGTGGAGTGAAGGAGAGATTGCTGCCGCGCAGATGACGGCAACAACCAACCTGTAAGCTGTTTCCTTCCCTCTCATATCCTTTCCTTTTTGGATTCTTTTCCGATAATCCCTATACGCCTGAGAAGATTGCTCTTCCTGTTGGCCAGCAGCAGGTCAGTCACGAGCAGTATGAAGAGAAGCGCCGCAGGTATGAGGAACTGCTCATTGTACTCGGTGTACATCATGGTGTTGATCTCACTCTTTTTCATTCGGCCAATGTCATTGTAAATCTCGGTCAGTCCTATGCTGGTATTGCTGGCCCTGACATATCTACCGCCCGTTACCGACGCAATCTCCTGCAAACCTTTCTCATCAAGCTTCGAAATGACCGTATTTCCCTGTCTGTCCTTAAGATAATCCACTCTTCCGCCACTCATCACCGGTATGGGAGATCCGTCAGGCGAGCCTATACCTATTGTATGCACCACGATACCCTTCTCAGCCGCTTCGCGTGCCTTTTCAACCGCATCATCCTCATGGTTCTCACCATCAGTGATGATTATCAGCGCCCTGCTCTTGTCACTGTCAGGAGTGAATGACCTGATTCCCAGATTAATGGCAGCGCCGATAGCGGTTCCCTGCTTTGAAACGGCATCAGGTCCTGCTGCTGACAGAAACATTTTGGCGGAGAGATAGTCATTGGTAACCGGTATCTGTGTATATGCATCTCCGGCAAAGAGAATGAGGCCGATGCGGTCTTCCTTCAGCTGATCAACGAGCTGGGTTATAGCCTGTTTGGCCCTTTCGAGCCTTGAGGGAATTATATCGGTAGCCAGCATCGAGTTGCTCACGTCAAGGGCTATCACCACTTCCACTCCCTCACGTTTAGCCTCTTCCAGCCGCGAGCCGAACTGTGGTCTTGCAACGGTGAGCACGGCCATAATGAAGGCCAGAAGCCTGATAATGAATTTAACCGCCATTCTGGCAGGCGAATAATCAGGCGAGAGCCGTTCCAGCATTGACGCGTCGCTGAAGCGTTCCCTCGCCAGTCTCCTTTTCCTGTTGCCGATAGCCCATATTATAATCAGCACCGGCACCAGGAGGAGCAGGTAAAGCATGTCAGGATGTGCAAATCTGAATGTTTCCATAATCGCGCTATGACATGTTTTTCATGAAGAGATACCTCAGCAGAAGCTCAAGGGAGAAGAGGACAAGAGCTGCGAACGCCCATGACATGAACACTTCATCCCGCCTGCTGTGCTCCCTGGTCTCTATCTTTGATTTCTCAAGCTTGTCAATCTCACCGTACACCTTCTGGAGGCTGGTATTGTCCACTGCCCTGAAATAGTGACCGCCGGTCATCTCTGCAATCTTTTGAAGAAGAGCTTCATCTATCTCCACCTGCATCTTCTGGTATCTCATGCCAAAGGGTGTCTGAACCGGATAGTCTGCATACCCCATGCTTCCCACACCGATTGTATATACCCTGATGCCAAATGTCTTCGCTATCTCCGCTGCCGTCATGGGGTCAATTGATCCCCGGTTGTTTACGCCGTCAGTCAGCAGGATTATGACTTTACTGATGGCATCTGAATCCTTTATCCTGTTGATTGCAGTGGCCAGTCCCACGCCAATGGCTGTGCCATCCTCAATAATACCGCTCTTCACTTCCCTGAGCAGGTTAATAAGTACGGCATGATCTGTTGTCAGGGGGCATTGCGTAAAACTCTCACCACTGAACACTGTCAACCCCATGCGGTCATACGGTCTTCCGCTGATGAATTCCGTTGCGACGTTCTTGGATGCTTCCAGCCTGTCGGGACTGAAATCACGGGCAAGCATTGATCCCGACACGTCAAGGGCAAGGATAATATCAATCCCCTCAGTGGTGGAGCTCTGCCACCTGTCAACACTCTGCGGCCTGGCAATCACCACTATTATCAGCGCTATGGCTGTCACCCTGAGTGCAAAGAGAAGGTGTCTCAGGTAATGGCGGAATGTTTTGCGCCCTTCGGCGAAGAATCCTGCCGTGGAGAGTTTTACCGGGGCATTTGCCTTTCCCTGGCGCCAGATGTAGTGTGCCACCAGGAGCGGTATGATGAGCAGAAACCAGAGGAACCAGCCGTTCTCGAAGACAATGTTATGCATGGAGCCCTCCTTTCTCATTTTCCCTTCCGGGGAGTGCACCGGCACCGTCTCCGTTTTCCGTCTTATCAGATTTATCCGTGGAATCAGCCGGAACGGCATCCGGAAGCCTGGTCTCTTCGACAAAACTCACGGCACTATCCATGCATGATTCATGCAAAGCACTGTCGGGCAGATATTTGGCAAACTTAACCATGTCTGAGAGTGACAACACCTCCTTAACAACAGCCATCTGTCCCGCAGTTGTCACCGATGCCTTCTGCAGCATCCTCACAGTCTCGTCTGTCGTCAGTTCGGGAGAGCTGATACCATAACGGTTGGAAATATATCTCCTGAGTATGTCCGAGAGCCTTGAGTAATACTCCTTGATCTCCCCCTTCTGCCATATCTCCTCACTCCTGAGGGCCTTCAGGTCACGCAGTGCAATGACATGTGCCGGTTCGGGCGGGGCTGGCGGCCTCATAAACCGCTCAAGCGGATTCCTTGGCAGGTAGCGTGCAAGCAGCCACAGGATCACCACGACAATCAGGGTGATTATTATCCAAGGCAGGATTTCCCGGAAGGTTACGGGGGCGCTTCGCGGGCCAACTATGTCAAAAATAACATCAGTAGTGTCAGGCGGGGTGACATCAGGACGAAGCACATCCAGAAATGAGTAATCAGAGAAGAATCTGAGCAGGCTGTCGCCGGAAGCCACCTCCGCATAGAATGGCGGAATGGTATATGAACCGGAGTCAAATGCCGTAATGAGATACCTGTCAGTGATTGTTACCGACCCGTCTGCTGAGAGCGCTGTGTCACGAGGGTCCCTGCGCAATATTACAATCTTTCCGGCCAGGGTGTCGGCAGCACCGCTCATATAGGCAGAGAGACCTGAAGGCAGCTCCGCGGTAACAGTAAAGCCAATCTGATCGCCAATAAGTATGACTGAGGTGTCAGGCTTAGAGGTAACCCTTATCTGCCGGGCTGACAGGAGAACTCCTGATGCAAGTAAAACCAATATTGAAATGAAAGCCTTTCTCATATTACTACCTGTGCCTGAACAGTGAGATAAGTGGTTTGATATAATCTTCTCCGGTGCTGACGGATATCGAATCAACTCCGCAACTGACAAAGGCTGAGCCAACTGCCTCATCATGCTTTTTCCACTGCGCGGCATAATCCCTCCTGACAGCCGAAAAGGAGGTGTCTATCCATTCTTCACGGTTGGTCTCCGGATTCAGAATCTTAATGAAGCCCACGTCAGGCATCTCCTTCTCACGCCTGTCACTGACGCGGATGGCAACCACGTCATGTTTGCCCGATGCGATACGCAGGGCATCGGTAAATGGCGGTGCGATGAAATCGGACAGGATAAAGGCGGTACACCTCTTCCTTATTATGTTGGTAAGGTATCTCAGCGGCTCAGAGAGTGATGTGGCTGATCCTGAAGGCTTATAACCGAGCATCTCACGAATGATCCTGAGCATATGGCTTCTGCCCTTCTTCGGGGGAATATATTTCTCCACACGGTCAGAAAAGAGCATCAGGCCTACCTTGTCATTGTTGACAATTACTGAATATGCAAGGACGGCAGCTATCTCGGTCATCATCTCCCGCTTTGTGGAAACCACCGTGCCGAAATCTCCCGATCGGCTTACATCTACCAACAGCATGACTGTCAGTTCTCTCTCCTCTTCGAAAACCTTGACGTAAGGATGACCAAACCGGGCGGTTACATTCCAGTCTATGTTGCGGATGTCATCACCAACCTGGTATTCGCGCACCTCGCTGAAGGTCATTCCCCTGCCACGGAAAGCACTGTGATATTTACCTGCAAAGATCTGGCGGGTCAGCCCGCGCGACCTGATCTCAATCTTCCTTACCTTCTTTAACAGTTCTGTTGTTTCCACTTCACTTACAGGTGTTACATTCGCACATGTGTGACTGTAAAAAACCATTCATCACGGTGAACCGTGACTGCAATCCGGTTCCGTTCCAGCCTGTAACTCCACTTTCCGCCTTCGCCATATCCGTACTTCCTGTTCAGTTCACTGATCTTCGTATCGTAAAGAGTGTTGCTGTATGTTATTCTGACGCCTTTGCACCTGTTTCTATCGTCAAGGAATATAATCCATGTCTCATCGTCGTCAGCCGAATGGTATCTGAGATACCTGAAGAGATTGTTCCTGACCATGTTGTCAGGCGTCAGACCCTGATAATCCCTCTCCATGAGAGCACGGATGTTCTTTTCAGTCATGCCGTAGAATTCCTGAGCCTTTACAGGGATCATAAATATCAGCAGGATCAGTGACAGTTGTAATCTCTTCATCCTTCTACGGGACTTCGACTGTATTAAGTATCTCTGCAATGATCTGATCCTGAGTGATATTTTCAGCCTCAGCCTCGTATGTCAGTCCTATGCGGTGGCGGAGGACATCGGCACAGAGGGAGCGGACATCTTCGGGAATCACGAATCCCCTTCGCCTTATAAAGGCATATGCTTTAGCAGCCAGCGCGAGGTTTATCCCTGCCCTGGGCGAGGCTCCGTAGGCTATCAGCGGGGTGAACTTTGAGAGACCGTATTTGTCGGGTTGACGGGTGGCAAATACAATGTCAAGGATATAGTTTTCGATCTTCTCGTCAAGGTAAACATCCCTGACCACGCTTCTGGCGCGGATTATATCCTCCGGCTTCAGTATTGTCTTTGCAACGGGGAACTCTCTGGCCAGGTTCTCCCTAATGATAAGGCGTTCCTCCTCCTTCTCGGGGTAGGTGATCACCACCTTAAGCATGAACCTGTCAACCTGCGCTTCCGGCAGCGGATAGGTACCCTCCTGTTCGATAGGGTTCTGTGTTGCCAGCACCATAAACGGCTCATCAAGCCTGTATGTGGTATCACCTATGGTCACCTGACGCTCCTGCATTGCCTCCAGGAGGGCGCTCTGAACCTTGGCCGGTGAGCGGTTGATCTCATCGGCAAGAATGAAATTGGCAAAGATGGGCCCCTTGCGTACAACAAACTCCTCTTTTCGCTGACTGTAGATCAATGTTCCGATAAGGTCAGCAGGCAAAAGGTCAGGAGTGAACTGAATCCTGCTGAATTTTGTGTCAATGATCGAAGCCAGGGTCTTGATGGCAAGTGTTTTGGCCAGACCAGGCACACCCTCAAGAAGGATATGCCCGTTGGAAAGAAGCCCGATAAGCAGTGAATCAGTCAGATGACGCTGACCCACTATTACCTTGTTAATCTCCTGCCTGACAAGATCAACAAAGGCGCTTTCCTTTTCAATCTTCTCATTCAGAAGCCTGATGTCAGTTGTGTGTTCCATATACTGTTATATTGTAATTCCTTCCTGAGCTTAAAAGCTTCGCAAAGATCATTTCTGATATTAAAAATCCTTGTTAAATGTTGTTAAAGATGTGTTAAAGCTCCTTCCCGAAGCTGCAGTGCCTGAAGAGCCTGACCATGATTGTCAGCACCAGCGGTATCAGCGCCGGGTTTATCCCCTGCCCGGCAATGAGGGCAACAGGAAACCACAGGAGTGACAGGGTAAGAGTCAACCTGCTCAGCTTCACCGATTTTTTCCCGGCAATCATCATGATGAAAAGGAGTGCAATCAGCACGTTTATCCCAAGGAAAAGCAGGTTCAGATGAAGTGCATCATGTTCCGAGAAGATATTTGTGAAAATCAGCAAGAGTGCAATTACGGAAAATATGAAATAGAGTATGTAATCAATCACCTTCTCCAGCCCCGGCCTTTTGAAAACAAATGTAACGAGCACAACAAATGCGAATATGAGCCAGAAGAGAGCCTGCGGCACCCATGCCTTACTGGCGGTCTGTGTGGCAGGGATGTCTACCACAGTCTCCAGAGGCTCTGCCAGCGACTCCTCTATTCCGTCATGAACTATGACGGTTCCGGCGAAGTTGTCTCTCAGCAATATGGGCAGGAACATCTCATCAGCCACTGAGGCTTTTCTGTCAGCCGGCAGTCCGAGCAGCATGTCGGCGCCAAGATCCAGCCACGGAAGCACCTTCTGGTAGGGGTCTATCAGCTGACGAAAGCTGAAGCTCTTCTCCTTCACCGGAAAAATGACGGTGTCATCAGCAGAGGCAGCAATGATGTCGCGTACCCGGGTTGCGCAGTTGTCATAAAAGAAGTCGTACCTGTACTTCACGTTTTCTGGCCGGAGGTTCTCATTGATAAGGAGAAACAGCCTCTCCTTCTCCGTTGTGGTCAGGTTAAGCTTCTGAGACCATACAGACCTCCCCTCGGATATATATTCCTGGAGGAACCTGCTGTAACTGTATGCTCCCAGCATATAATCGAGCCTCCCCCTGGCAAACCTGTAGACGAAGTTGGGTGTGGAAAAGTCAAATATGCCCCAGTTATAGACCATGTCAAAATCTGAACCGCGTATGGCAATCCTGAGTGCGGTATGGCCGTATATAGAGTAGCTTTCATTACCCGGTGCGCAGGTAATCATATATACATCTGTACTGTCAGCAGTCCGGGCTTCAATATCCGGTGCAATGACCAGCATCATCAGGGCAGCCAGGAGGATTGTTTTTTTTATCATGATACAATTCTGATTTTAAAGTGTGATTGAACCCGCATGACTGAGAATTTTATGAACAGGTGTTTGTCTGTTTGGTTCATGTGGGTTTCATTATTTTTCTCGACAAAGGTCTTTCTGATTATTTGTTGCAGATCTTATCATCTTACGGCATCATCTGCCCATGCAGCGGCACTCTTCACCGCACGGTTCCATTCGCGTATGAGCCTATTCCTTTCCTCCGGTTTCATAGCCGGGACAAAATGATGTCCGGCCTGCCAGAGACCCCGCAGGTCATCCATGCCGCCCCAGAACCCTGTTGCCAGACCGGCAAGAAAGGCTGCACCCAATGCTGTCGTTTCCGTTACTGCTGAACGAAGTACGTCTGTCTGAAGAATGTCAGCCTGGAATTGCATCAGGCTGTCATTGACAGTAGCTCCGCCATCGACTCTTAACTCTTTTATTTTCAGATCAGAATCCTTTTCCATCGCAAGTAACACATCAAGTGTCTGAAATGCTATGCTTTCAAGGGCGGCACGGGCGATGTGGGCTGCGGTTGTACCCCGTGTCAGGCCGGTAATGGTACCCCTGGCATGCTGGTTCCAGTATGGCGCTCCCAGGCCGGCGAATGCCGGGACAAAGCAGACGCCTTCCGCCGAGCTTACCCGTGATGCAAGGGTCTCCACGTCAGATGACTGCCGTATGATGCCGAGTCCGTCGCGCAGCCATTGGACCACTGCCCCGCCTATAAAGATACTGCCCTCAAGGGCATAGGTTGTGTTATCTCCTATCTTCCATGCCACCGTAGTAAGCAGCCTGTTGCCGGATCTCATCGGTTCACTTCCGGTATTCATCATCATAAAACAACCGGTACCATAGGTGTTCTTTACCATTCCTTCATCTACGCACATCTGTCCCAGCATGGCAGCCTGCTGGTCTCCCGCTATCCCTGCGACGGGTATCCCGGAGGCAAAGAGGCCGGTAGAATGACCGTAAATCTCTGATGATGAACGCACTTCAGGCAGCATTGATGAAGGTATTTCAAAGAGGGAAAGAAGTTCTTCATCCCATTGCAGGCTGCGGATATTGAACAGCATGGTGCGTGATGCATTTGAAACATCCGTGACATGCAGCCTGCCGCCTGTCAGGTTCCATACCAGCCATGAGTCAATAGTTCCGAATGCAAGGTCACCCCTCTCAGCTGCTGCCCTGGCACCATCAACATGGTCAAGAATCCATTTTACCTTGGTGGCCGAGAAGTAGGCGTCAATCACCAGGCCTGTCTTTTCAGCTATCATTGCGCCATGGCCTTCAGCCCTGAGGGTATCACACATATCCGCTGTGCGACGGTCCTGCCAGACTATGGCATTGTACACAGGCCTGCCGCTTCTCCTGTTCCATACCACGGTTGTCTCGCGCTGGTTTGTGATGCCAATGGCGACAATATCAGAATAGTCAGCACCGCTTCCGGCTACCACTTCCGCTACCACACCGGCCTGAGAAGACCATATCTCAGCGGGATCATGCTCCACCCGGCCGGGCTGCGGAAAAATCTGGGTGAATTCCTTCTGGGACGATGCCACAGGCTGCCCGTCACTTCCGAAAAGGATGGCCCTTGAGCTGGTGGTTCCCTGATCAAGCGAGAGAATGTATCTCTTCTTCATACTGTATGCTCCTGTACGAGAAATACAGCAGCTAAAGTACTATTTTTTGGGTTAATGCCGTCACAGTCATCCGGCTGTACCTTACGGAATATATACCTGCACATGGCAGAAAATTAATTTTAAAGCTTAAATTTGAGTATGATAAAACCACCGGTCAATGGTAAACCGATATATTATCACTATAGGAAGGCAGTTTGGCAGCGGAGGACGGGAGATAGGCCAGAAACTCTCTGCCAGGCTGGGGATAGCGTTTTATGACAAGGAGCTCATCCGTATCGCATCACAACAGAGCGGGGTCAAGGAGGAGTTCTTCGAGAGAGTTGATGAGCAGAAGCATTTCAGCCTCTTCCCGGGAATACTGGGACTGCGCACTTCGCTGACCGATGATTTCTTCCCGAATTACTATCTCAGTAACGAATCGCTGTTCAGGATACAGAGTGACGTGATAAGGAGGCTGGCTGGCGAGGGATCATGCATTTTTGTAGGAAGGTGTGCAGATTATGTGTTAAAGGAGGAACGGAACTGCCTGACCCTGTTTATCAGCGCTGACATGGCAGACCGAATTAAACGGATCGCAGTCAGACACAAGCTTTCAGAAAGCAAGGCGAAAGATTTGATAGAGCGCACTGACAAAGGCCGTTCATCATATTACAATTATTTCAGCGGGAAGACATGGGGTGCCGCAGAGTCTTATCATCTCTGTATAAATTCTTCCCTGGCCGGGATTGACGAAACCGTCAGGCTGATAAGCCATGTAGCCGGAATCCGCTTCGGACTCACGGAAAAGAGGGAGTGATTGTCATAATTGATCACCTTTCTTAAAACGGACACTCTAATTAATTGATAAGGTTTCTGTTGGCAGAAACCTGCCGGCCTGTTATCCCGGAGGAGAGATCAGTAAAAAAGAAGCTGCCTCAATTGTTGAGACAGCTTCCAGGGAAAAGGCCCGGCAGGAGATAAATCACCTCTCCAAGCCACAGGATCTCTTTCGTCATCTTGTTATCTCACGGATTGCCTTCCCGCTGAGTAAGCTGAAGACAATCGATTACCTCTTCCGTTATCAGGGAGTATCCCTTGAGATTGATACTGTTTATCGTTGTCACTGAAAAAGGCAGCAGAAATCACTCATAACATGTATCAGATAACTTATACCCTCCCTGAGTCCAAACACACAGAAAGCCACCTGCTTAAGATGGAACAAGAGCAGCAGGAACTATACGGTATTATCCAGAATTATTTTTAAGGTGTCCCATTGCGGAAAACAGGAGACATGAAATCAGTTAACTATAAACAGTAGTTTATTGATTTCTGCTTCATTCCTGAATATTGCTGTATAAATACCGGGGTTCCATTGGCTGACATTTATTTTTATCTCTTGCCCGACCGAAGAATAACCTTGATATAAAACAATACCAGATATATCAACTATTGTAACATATATCTTTGCATTACTTGATTCAATAAACGGTATTGAAATGGTAATTTCATTATCAGAAGGGTTAGGATAAACACTGTAGATTACTCCACCACCACAGTTAATTATTTCCCTTGTTACTGAATACATTCCTGTTGCCTGTCCACATGTACCACTGATATGTAAGGTTGCAGTGCCATAATCACCAACCCCCTGAAAGTTTATATACACTGGATTTATATCCGGGTTCAATATCTCAGCATTATCTCCTGTCCAGGAATAACTAACTATGCCAGGGTATGCCGAAGGAATAGCAGCATTAAAAATATAATATTGCTCAGTACAGAATTGTTCAGGAATTGTTAGTGAACCATCAATAGTAACATAACTTATAATCGGAGGACCAGACCATATAACTTTATCTGCAAGTGTAACGCTGTCACTACCTATGACCAGGGTAGCTCTGATCCAACTGCTGCCTGAGCCGGTGGCGGAGAAAGTACATGGATGGGCTCCCTGCGCGGAAGTACGGGTGAGGTTCGGGCCCTGGCTCCATACAATAGTCGCTCCAGTTGGAAGATTGTTAACAGTGAATGAGGCGCCGGAAGAGCAGATTAATGTTGGGCCGGAGATAGTTACGGGAGCATAGTAGTGTAAATTTGTTACATCGTATGGGCAATCATTTTTACTATGCCTGAATAAAGGAGATGGACCCCATTTTGATATAAATACATCTGTTGTACCCGTGGTTATTGCAGAATGATCATCACTGGCAAACGAAACTTTTGTTGCTTGCAATTGATTAGAGACTTGTGCATAACTATAATCATTCCAATATATATCATCACCAGGTGAATTTATCCATACCTCTCCTCCTCTTCTGATAAATGCCAGGCATATGTATGACAATTGTATTTTTTAGTTGCCTCACCTAAATATGTTATTCTATTGTTATAACGATTTAACCAATAATTTTTAAGCTCTCTTTTCTTGTTTGAAGAATAATCTCCCGATACTAAACTATAAGCAGTAACAGGAGTTCCATTTGGAGTATATACAGTTATTTGCTGGTAATATGCTTGGTTAAAATAATTTTATGCATAAACATTAATATGAGTAATTAACAATATAAAAAATAGTATTTTAAATTTAAAATTTTTCATGTTTATGTGTTTCTAAGATTCAGATAATCAATGGAATATTGTATAACCAGGTCTGGCGCTTCATTACATATTTTATATCCGGTTGTTACTGTTTCCAATTTTCCATCAACAAAATATGAATCGTTAAGAAATGGCTCGTAATTTAAATGCATTAATGCACTTACCAATATATGTACATGGTCGGTTTTACCATGATCGTAATTATCGACAGGTAGTTTGTTGATCATTTTTAATGATAAAACCAACAAATCTTCAGCTTGCCGATTTGTAAGTAACGGTCTTACTGCATCAGATGCTATTAATACTGCTAAATATCTATTTGTAGCTTCATCTTTTTCAGGTGATTTGTTTGAAACAGCATGAGAATATCTGCCTGTTAACTTTTCAACAACGTCAGCACGTGTAAGAAGTTCTTGAATTACTTCATCGTCGGCTATAATATTATTAAAATACGCTATACCATCTACACTAAAACTTGAACAATATCCACACCAGGGCCGTATCGCGTATATCTCAGGGTTATTAAGTGTTGTTTCTATTAAGCCGCAAGTACTTGTTTCTTTGAGAGTTTCTTTAGAAATGGAAAAGCTTTCGGCAATTTCTTTCGTCCATGGTTCCGGGTATGAAATAGCATCGGCAGGCGAAATGCAATTAATATTCTCGTATTTAACAATTATGTCATTATATTTATTGTTGAATATAAAGTTATCGTCGTTATATCTCTGACAACCGGGTACTATTATAATACATAACATGTATATTATTAGCATTTTAAAAATATTTTTCGCTTTCATGACTTTATTTATATATTGTTTAAAAGATTCTTCAATATTTTCACCGCCTCGTTATCGACCGTGGGTCACGGCTCTTTCGTGTTCACTCCCACGGTCTAAATAGGATGCCCGCCTTAAAAAGGTATAAATGCCATGTAAAGCATTAGAACTGTGCTGGAATTGGTGTTTAATTTCTAACGTGCTCATACTCATTGTATTAGGTAATCAAAAACAACAATCAGAAACATAACATACTAAGCACCAACATTCAAGGTACGAAAAAGAAATGACATGTTCCAAATATTTTCCTGCTTTTTTTCCTGCTTTCCAGGTAAAAAATTTTCGTTCCATTATGAGAACCCTGTTGGTGATATCGCGGCCTGGCCGCGATTAACATATGTGCTATTGTCCTCATTGCTCTTCAATTGTACGGTGAAATAACAAGTAATTATTCTCGGGATAGAATAAAAACAACTGATCGTCTTCTACTTTATATTTATTGATTTTTGGTATTATTTCTTCAAGAAGAACGGCATCTTCAGGTGAAATTACTAAAACCTCTGTAGTCAATTGTATTCTAATAGTGTGGTTTTTAAAATCAAAGGAACCAGTTAATAAATTACCTGCTGGCTGTCCTTCGATAGTTTTATCCTGTTTGAAAATGATGGTATAACAAGTTTTGTATTCTTCGACTGTTGGCCTGGCAACTTTAGAGCTTCCGTCGGCAGACACAAAAGCGTAGAGCCTCCAGGAGCCAAGAATAGGGTGCGTGCCATCTTTTATCATCTGTTCTTCAAGTAATAAATCGGCATCAGCGGAATTGTCCAATCCGCAACCATGTATGCTTATTAACACCATTAAAACAATGGCCAGAAGCATTAAAACCGGGTGTTTTCTGTTGCTTTTATTTACTTTTTCCATAAAGAAAGTTTCCTTTTCGCATGGCCTCTTTATAAACTAATACGAAACCAATTGCCGAAACGCTGCATGAAAAATGATTTTTTTTAACTGAGTGCAGTTAAGGGCAGAAAAAGCTACGGGCATGGGCATGGGGAAATGAGCACAGAACACCTGGCACAGGGCGTAGGGTATGGAGAAGGCTGCGGAGTTTCCTGACAGTATGGGAATCCCTTTTGAGATCTACGTGCTCTCGGCACACCGCAGGCCGGAGGCTGCTGAGCAGTTCGCCCGCGGTGCAGCGGACAGGGGAATAAAGGTGATTATTGCAGGCGCGGGCATGGCGGCTCATCTGCCGGGAGTGATAGCTGCGATGACCCCCGTGCCGGTCATCGGAGTGCCTGTGAAGGTATCCCTTGACAGTCAAGCACAGGCACCGGACTAACTGAGCCGGTTGTCAGGCAGCATTTCCCGCTCCGGATAGTTCGGGTGCTTATGGCTGTGTATCCGGACACACCGGCTGGAACACTACCTGATATTCCCCTCAAAACCGGTCCTCCTGTCTTCCGCATTTTCCCGGGACACCCATGTAAGTCATTGTAAATCAATATATGATTATCATTTTGGGGTGTTCCGAAATAACGAAATGTGTTTGTCCGCACCAAGTTGAACAGCTCTGGAAGTACTAGTGTTCAGATAATTAGCAAGGCAAGGGGGCGTTATAAAGTGGTCAGGAGCTTTGGTTCCGCCACCACACAGCAGGAAATAGATAATTTAGTCCGAAAGGCCCGACAGGAGATAAATCACCTCTCCAAGCCACAGGATCTCTTTCGTCATCTTGTTATCTCACGCATTGCCTTCCCGCTGAGTAAGCTGAAGACAATCGATTACCTCTTCCGTTATCAGGGAGTATCCCTTGAGATTGATACTGTTTATCGTTGTCACTGAAAAAGGCAGCAGAAATCACTCATACCATGTA
>Ga0208694_1002525_pt1 | contig 19151 bp, 16 predicted proteins | sample AD_UKC078_MetaG_FD_184442 | JGI IMG/M metagenome (GOLD analysis project Ga0208694, IMG submission 184442) | Active sludge microbial communities of municipal wastewater-treating anaerobic digesters from USA - AD_UKC078_MetaG (SPAdes) (version 2) | ecosystem: Engineered > Bioreactor > Anaerobic >...
CGAGTCCCTGGCACGGTTCTATCCGGATCACATCCGCAAGGAAGACAAGGACTTCTTCCACCAGTCCATGGACTATTTCAGCAGGGAAGAGCAGGACAAGATGATGCGTGAGTTCCAGGAGTTCGACCGGAGGATGATCCACGAGAAGTACAAGGCCATTGCAGAGAAGATAACGGGCCGGCCCATCGAATGGGCCCCTCCCGGGATGGTCGGTTAATCCGTCATTCGAGCCGTTTGGGGGGAGCCGCGCTCGCGCCGTGCCCGGCGCGAGCGCTGTCCATCTCCTTGACCTGATGGGAGATTCTTCCTATAAAGATGATTATGCATGTCCCCGAACAACTGGTAATCCGGCCGCCGAGCGAGGCGAAGAGCCTGCTGGTCAGAGTCGTCCGCGGCTGTCACTGGAACCGCTGCGCCTTCTGCGGCATCTACGACCTCTTTGGCGTGCCCTGCTCGCAGCGGAGCCTGGAAGAGGTCCTGAAGGACATCGACGCACTTTCCGAGAGGCATGGCGATATCTTCACCACAGCCTTTCTGGGAGACGCAGATCCCCTGAGCCTGGACGCCTCCTTCCTGATCGAGGTGCTGCAGCACCTCCGGCTTCAGTTCCCCCGCCTGAAGCGGGTCACCTCCTACGGCAGGGCGTCGAGCCTGGCGAAGAAGTCTCTGGAGGATCTCTCCGCCCTCTCGCAGGCGGGCCTGAACCGGGTGCACGTGGGGTTCGAGAGCGGTTGCGACCGGGTCTTAAGGCTCCAGAAAAAGGGCACCAGCCAGAGGCAGCTTGTCGATGCGGGGGGTAAGGTCATGGCAGCCGGTATGGAGCTCAGCTTCTACTTTCTCCTGGGCCTGGGCGGGCGGGAGCTCTGGAAGGAGCACGCCGCGGAGTCGGCAAAGGTGCTCAACGAGGTGAAGCCCCACTTTATCCGGATCCGGAGGCTGTACATCCACCCCCTGTCCCGGCTCTCGGAAAAACTCAAGACCGGGGAGTTCCAGGAGCAGACGCCGGAAGGCACCGTGGTGGAGCTCAAACATCTGCTCGAGGGCCTCGATGCCGAAGGTTCGACCTTTGCCTGCGATCACGCGAACAACTATCTGCCGGTCTTCGGCAGGCTCAATGCCGAAAAAGACCGGATGCTCGGGATCATCGACGCCTTCCTCGCGTTGCCCGAGCGCCGGAGGATCGCCCACTACGAATCCATCCCCTCCGTGATCTGACGGCTGCGGCGCTCTCTGTCGCGTCCGGAAGCGAAACCGGAGGTTCAACCGCTGCCGGGCGCAGTGCGGGCTGCTATTGGGCCGCCGCTTCTTTCCCTTCTTCCTCTTCTTCCGCCGCGATATCCCCCGAAATGACCGGGGCGTTCTTCGAGATCTCGGTGCCGTCGCCGAGCTGGCCGTCCCCATTGGCCCCCCAGGCCCACAGCGCCCCCTCGGAAATGATACCCAGGGAATGGGCGCCCCCGGCGCTGACCAGGGTCCATGCAAGGCTGCTGTCGACAAGCACCGGCACGATGCTGCCTTCAAAGGTGCCGTCGCCGAGCTGGCCGGAGTCGTTCGCCCCCCAGGCCCACAGCGTGCCGTCCGATTTGAGAGCCAGGCTGTGGCCCTTCCCCGCGCTGACGGCCGTCCAGTCGGACTCTTCATTCACCCGCGCAAGCGTGCTTCTGTCTGCCCCGGATCCGTCTCCGAGCTGGCCGGAGTCGTTCGCCCCCCAGGCCCACAGCGTGCCGTCGGCCTTGAGCGCCAGGCTGTGCTCTCTTCCCCCGCTCACGCATATCCAGCCGGACTCTTCCGTGACCCTGCCCGGCAGATATCTCGCCTCGGGTTCGTCGAAGCCCAGCTGGCCTCTGCCGTTGCCGCCCCAGGCCCACAGCGTGCCGTCGGCCTTGAGCGCCAGGGTGTGCATGCCCCCGGCGCTCACGGCCACCCAGTCCGTGTCGGTTCCCACCTGCACGAACCTCGATCTGTTGCGCGTCGATCCGTCGCCGAGCTGGCCTCTCTCATTGCTCCCGCATGCCCACAGGGTGCCGCCGGCCTTCAGGCCGAGGCTGTGGAATTCACCCGCGCTGGCGGCAACCCAGTCGGTGCCGGGAATGTGCGTCTGGGCAGGCAGGGACGAGACCCTCCAGAAGTTGCCTGTCCCGAGCTGGCCATGATGATTGAGCCCCCAGGCCCAGAGCGTGCCGTTGGCCCTGATCGCCAGGCTGTGCATCCCGCCGGCGCTCGCATATGCCCAGTCGGCGTCAACGCCTACCCGTTCGGGAGCCAGGCGCTCCCTCCAGTTCCCCAGCCCCAGCTGGCCCTCGTCGTTGTTGCCCCAGGCCCACAGGGTGCCGTCGGACTTCAGGCCGAGATTGTGCCATCCTCCCGCATCGACCGTGGACCAGATGACGATCTGCTCGGCCGCGGCCACATCGTCGTCATCGTCGTCTTCGAAGTACGAACAGGCGGGAACAAGGGCAAGGCAGAGCATTATCATCCAGCGCAGAAACGGTGTCTCCATGAACGGCCCCCTCATCTTTGCTTTCAATCCACTCGTTCACATGAAACATGCACAAGGAAAACCGCTTGCACAAAATGCAATATGCGTGCAAATCATAACCCGCAGAAATCATATCGTATTGAAAGCTCGTCATCATCCCGGGGGCCCAAGAAATGCAAACTTTTTCCCTGATACATGAAATTTTTTCATCCGGGCGATCCCTTTCGCGCCGGGCTCAGGGAGGTACTCCGCCCCTCCCGGTCTTCCCCCTGCCCGCCTCCGGGCAACTCGCGGCAGCCTTTCTCCTGGGGCATATCCATGAGGGTGCATGCATCGCAATCGGATGTTTTTTCAGGATGAACTAACCCGCCCGGGCCTTTACGCCCGACCTGGTTCCCTGTGCAACATGCCCGATGGTCCAATTTTTACTTGACTTTGCCTCACCTTTTTCTTTAACTACCTATTTCCATGGCACACTATGTTTCACTGACCAGTTCCAGCTTCTTTTTCTTTTTTGGTTAGGTCTACCTGCTGAAAGCTTTTTTTCACTGAGCAGAGAAGAGCTAGTCAAAAAAGGCCGCGGGTAGACCCGATGGATCTACCCGCGGCCTTTTTTTATGCACAGTGCCCTAAGCATGTGTGCATGAGCGACACAATAGTCAAGGGGGATCATGGAATGAGAAAGGTTTTAAGATTTCTGACGGTTTCAGTGATGGGTATGGGGATTCTCTTAGGGGCTGTCATAACCGCGGCCTCTGCGGAGAACGTCAAGGTGGGGGCGGCGATGAACCTGACGGGTCCTGCGTCCACGTGGGGGCAGTATCACGCGAAGGGGCACCAGGACTATTTCCGGTACGTCAACGAGGTCAAGGGGGGCGTGGCCGGCAGGCAGCTCGAGCTGATCCTCGTGGACACCGCGTACAAGGTGCCCGAGGCGGTCTCGGCCGTGCGGAAGTTCGCCCAGCAGGACAAGGTGGACATGATCGCGACCTGGAGCGCGGGCGAGGGGCTCAACGTCAAGCCCATCATCAAGCGCTACGGGATACCCGCGATCAACTATTCCACGGCATGGGAGATCCTCGAGCCGCCCATCGAGTTCATGTATCTGCCCTTCGGCAGCTACAAGCTCGATTGCTACGCAATCCTGGACTACGTGAAGACGGTCCACCAGGGCAGCGAGCCGCCGAAGGTCGGCCTGCTCACCTACAACAATGCCTACGGCCGCTCCATCCACAAGCCCAGCGTCGAGTACGCCAGGGAAAAGAATATCGATCTCGTGGCCATAGAGGAGTTCCCGCCCAAGACCGTGGACGTCACCACCGAGCTGCTGAGGCTCAAGGAGAAGGGGGCCGAGTACGTCTTCATCCAGATCCTGCCCGCGGCGATCATCTCCGCGTTCAAGAGCGCGGACAGGATCAATTACGATCCCGTGTTCCTGGGCACCTGGACCTCAACGGACCCCGACTTCTTCAAGATGGGCAAGGGGCTCATAAGGGATCGTCTGAAGATGCAGTTCCCAGGCGGGCTTCCCGTGGACGGGACCCCCGGCGTCAAGACCATCATGGATCTCTGGGACAGGTACAAGACCGTGGATTCCTTCGACACCGCGTACTGGGAAGGGGTGGTGGTGGCCATGATTATGGAGCGCGCGTTCATCAGGGCCGGCGAGAGATCCGGGAAGATCACGCCCGAGACCATCAACCAGGCGCTGGAGTCGTTTGCCGACGAGGATTTCGGCGGCCTGGTGCCGAAGGTCACCTACACGAAAGACGATCACGGGGCCTCGTTCACCGCGCGGATCGTGCAGGTCGGGGAAGACGGATCGTTTGTGCCGCTCACCAATTTCTTTGTCCCGGGCAAGGAAAAGATCCGGATTCTCAAGTAAGGGCGCCCGCATGAGAGCTTTTCGGGGACAACCGAGCATATTCAGCAGCGAGAGCAAGGAGGGGAGGCGCGCCGACCTCCAGGTGCGATCCCTCTCCTTGAGCTTCGGCGGGATCCGCGCGCTCAGCGGCGTGACCTTCGGGGTTGCCGCCGGCGAGCTCGTGGCGGTCATCGGCCCCAACGGGGCCGGCAAGACGAGCCTCATGAACTGCATCACCGGCTTCTACCGCCCCACGTCCGGAGACATCGTCTTCGGCGGCAGAAACATCACGAGGCTCCCTGCCCACGAGCTCACGCGCATGGGGATCGGCAGGACCTTCCAGAACATCGAGCTCTTCCCGGGCATGAGCGTGCTCGACAACCTGCTCCTGGCCCGCCACATCCACTGCCGCTACGGCTTCGGTCCTGCCGCGCTGTTCGCTCCGTCGGCCAGGAAGGAGGAGGTTCGACACCACCGGATCCTGGAGGAGATCATCGATTTCCTCGAGATCCAGTCCGTGCGCAAGGAGCTCGTGGGCTCGCTGCCCTACGGCATGCGCAAGCGCGTGGAGCTGGGCAGGGCCCTGGCGCTGGAGCCCAGGCTCCTGGTTCTGGACGAGCCGTTCGCGGGCATGACGCTGGAGGAGAAGGAAGACATGGTGCGCTTTCTCCTGGAGCTGAACGGCTCGTGGGGACAGACCATGATCCTGGTGGAGCACGACATGTCCATCGTGATGAGCATCTCCAAGCGGGTCGTGGTCCTGAACTTCGGCGAGAAGCTCGCCGAGGGATCTCCCGAGGAGATTCAGGACCACCCCGAGGTGATCAGGGCATATCTCGGAGAATCGACGGACTTGGGCGCGGACGGCGAGACCGGGGAATCAGGAGCAGCAGATGCCGGCAACGAATAATCACGAGCAGGCCATGAACACACCCCTGGACACGTTTGCGCACCTCACCCTTCCGCAGGTCCTGGCCGCGCAGGCCCAAACGCTCGGGGACAGGCACGTGGCCCTGAGGGAAAAGGCCTACGGGATATGGCAGCGCTACACCTGGAAGGACTATTTCTCTTACGTGAGAAACACCGCGCTCGCCATGATGGCGCTGGGGCTCAAGCGCAGCGACATCGTGGCGATCATCACGGACAACCATCCCGAGTGGCTGTTCAGCGAGCTCGGGGCCCAGGCCCTCGGGGGCGTGTCGCTCAATCTCTTCACCTCCGCGGTCGCCAGCGAGCTCGTCCAGGCCCTCATCCGCGTCCGCTCTCCGCTCGTGGTGGCGCAGGACCAGGAGCAGGTGGACAAGCTCCTTGAACAGATCGACAAGCTCCCCTTTCTGCGCACCATCGTCTACATCGACCCCACGGGCATGGGCCCCTACCGGGGCAACCCCCTTTTGATAAGCTTTCGCGACCTCCTGGAGCTCGGGGAGAAACACTCTCGGGAGCACCCGGGCCTCTTCGAGCAAGAGCTCGGCAAGGGAAGGGCCGACGAGACCGCGCTGATGATCATGACATCCGGCACCACCGGGATTTCGAAGCTCGCCATGCTCACCCACCGCAACTTCACCGCCATGGCGCGCCAGTGGCTCTCCTCGGTGCCCATCGGCGTAGGGTCGGACTGGATGTCCATGAGCCCTCCCGCCTGGATCGTGGATCAGATGTGGGGCGTGGGGGTGACGCTCGCGGGCGGCATGACCATGAACTTTCCCGAGACCGTGGAGACCATTCAGCAGGACTTCCGGGAGATCGGCCCCTCGGTGCTCATCACCTCGTCGCGGTTCTGGGAAGACCTCGCATCGAAGATCAGGGTGAAGATCGGCGACGCCGGGTTCGTCAACCGGGCCTTCTTCTCCCTGGCCGAGAAGATCGGCACCGCCGTGGTGCAGCGCGAGGCCGAACGGAGGCCCGTGCCTGTCTGGCTGAAGATGCTCAATGCGTGGGCGTCTCTGGCGGTCTTCAGGCCGCTTCTCGACCGGGTGGGCTGCTCCCGCTTCGTAAGCGCCTATACCGGCGGGCACCCCATCAGCCCGGACGTCATCCGGTTTTTCCGGGCGGTGGGATTGAACCTCAAGCAGTGCTACGGTCTCACCGAGACCTGCGGCATCTTCCAGGCGCAGCCCGATGACGGGGTCAAGCTCGAGACCGTGGGCACGTCTCTGCCGGGAACCAGGGTGAGAATTTCCGATGATCAGGAAGTCCTGGTATCGAGCGACACGGTCTTTGCCGGGTATTACGACGATTACGACGCCACCCGGGCCTCCTTCGAGCAGGGCTGGCTCCGCACCGGCGATGCAGGCTACCTCGACGGCGACGGGCACCTCGTCATCATCGGCCGCAAGCAAGACATCATCCGGGACAAGCACGGCAACGCCTTTTCGCCCGACTTCATCGAGACCAGGCTCAAGTTCTCGCTCTTCGTCAAGGAGGCCGTCGTCTTCGGCGAGGGCCGTCCGTTCATCACGGCGCTCATCAACATCGACATGGGAAACGTGGGCAACTGGGCAGAGGAACGCATGATCCCCTACACCACCTATACCGACCTCTCCCAGCAGCCCCGGGTCGAAGAGCTCATCCTTGAGGAGGTGCGGCAGGTCAACACGCAGCTGCCTACGCCCATGAAGATCAGGAAGTTCGTCCTCCTCTACAAGCTCCTGGACGCGGACGACGAAGAGCTCACGCGCACGGGAAAGGTCAGGAGGAGGTTCGTCTACGGGCTCTACCTCCCCATGATCGAGGCCATGTACGGGGGCAGGGACGAGGTAGAGGTAGAGGGGAAGGTCCGCTACCGCGACGGGCAGGTGGGCATGATCAGGACCAGAGTCCGGGTGGTAACCGTTGAATGATGCAAGGAGGCGTCCCGCCGGAAAGGCATCGGGACACGGATATGTTTTGGAGAAGAGGAAAGGGAAGCCGTCCTTCTTGAGCGGCCTTATCCTTAAAACGAGGAGTGAACGATGGACTTTTTCATACAACTGCTGGTGAACGGGCTCAGTATCGGACTGCTCTACGGGCTTTCGGCCATGGGATTCGTGATGATCTTCAAGTCGTCGAGCGTGCTCAACTTCGCCCACGGAGAGCTGCTCGCCATGGGGGCCTTCCTCTTCTTGGTGCTCACCGCCTGGGCCGGGCTCCCCGTCTATCTGGCCTTTCTCATCACGCTCGCGGGGAGCTTCGTGCTGGGGTTTGCGGTCGAGCGCCTGTTTCTGCGGCCATTGATCGGTGAATCCCTGATCTTCGTGATCATGCTCACCGTGGGGCTGGCCTCCATCTTCAAGGGGCTCCTGCTCTTCTTCTTCGGCGGCAATCTCCACACCTACCCCGAGTTCCTGCCCGCAGGCCTGGGATTGCAATTCGGCAATGTCTTCATCCCGCCGGTATACGTGGCGTCGTCTTTCATCGGCATCGTCTTCCTCGTGCTCTTCGGGCTCTTCTTCAAGTTCTCGCCCCAGGGGATCTTCATGCGCTCGGTGGCAGACAACCAGACCGCGGCCCTTTCGCTGGGCGTCCACGTGAAGAAGGTCTTCGCGCTGTCGTGGGCCATCGCGGCCATGGTGGCCGGGATGAGCGGGATCGTGCTGGGGGTGATCAACGGCATCAACGTGCACGAGATCAGCGCCATCGGGCTCAAGGTCTTTCCCGTGGTGATCCTGGGCGGCCTCGACAGCATCGGGGGCGCCATCATCGGCGGGATCATCATCGGCCTGCTCGAGACCTTCACCTGCGGGTACATCTCGCCCTCGCTGCGCGACGTGGTGCCCTACGCGGTGCTCGTATGCATCCTGCTCGTCAAACCCTACGGGCTCTTCGGGCTCGTGGAGATCGAGCGGGTATAGGAGAGGGATCATGCGAAGGCTCAGTTTCCATCCCTGCGGCAACTTCAAGGAGTCGTACGCCCAGGAGATCGCTGTCTTCGAGACCGATTTCGGCCGGTTCTGGCTCCTGGCAGGCCTCGTCCTGCTCTTCGGGGTGCTGCCCTTCGTCGGCAGCCCGTACTTCCTCTATGTGTGCAACATGATCGGGATCGCGGCCATCGCGGCCCTGGGCCTGAACATCCTCATCGGCTACACCGGGCTCATCTCGCTGGGCCACGGGGCCTTCTTCGGGGTGGGCGCCTATGCAGCGGCCATCCTCGCCACCCGGCTCGGCCTGCCCTTCTGGGTCTGCGTGCCTGCGGCCGGATTCGTGACCGCGCTGACGGGCATGGTCTTCGGCATCCCGTCGGGAAGGCTCAAGGGGCTCTACCTCACCATCGCCACCCTGGCGGGCCAGTTCATCATCGAATACATTCTCGTCCACTGGGAGTCGCTGACCCAGGGGACCATGGGCATCGTCCTGCCCGAGGCTTCGATCTTCGGGCTGGTCATCGACGGCGACCGCCCGTTTTTCTACGTGATCTTCACCTGCCTGGTGCTCATCGCCTGGATGACGAAAAACATCATGCGCACCCGCTTCGGAAGGGCTTTCATCGCCATCCGGGACAACGACCGGGCCGCCGAGGGCATGGGGATCTCCATCTTCCCCTACAAGCTCCTCTCCTTCGGGATCAGCTCGTTCTACGCCGGGTTCGCAGGCGCCATCTGGGCGTTCTACATGATCAGCATCACCTCCGAGCCCTTCACCTTGAGCCTTTCCGTGGAGTACATCGCCATGGTCATCATCGGCGGCCTGGGCAGCATCCCCGGCGCGATCTTCGGGGCGGTGTTCATCACCGGGCTCAACGAGACACTGCGCTGGTTCACGGACCTCGTCATGAATATGGGCATGGCGACGGGCTTCGGGCTCAACATGGCCTCGCTCAGGGAGCTGGCCTTCGGCCTAGCCATCGTGCTCTTCATCCTCTTCGAGCCCAAGGGGCTCGCCGAGATCTGGCGGATCGTGCGCTCGAACTTCAGGCTCTGGCCGTTTTCCTACTGACGGAGGCACGTATGACTGAAAACGGGAACGGTACTATCCTGCAGCTCAACAATATCAGCGTGGTCTACTCCGACGTCATCCAGGTGCTCAAGGGGGTATCCCTGTCCGTGGAGAAGCACCGGATCGTCTCCCTGCTCGGCAGCAACGGCGCGGGCAAGACCACCACGCTCAAGGCGATCTCCGGCCTGCTCAAGCCGGAGAACGGCAAGGTGACGGACGGGACCATCTCCTATGACGGCTCCACCATCCAGAACTCCTCTCCTGAAGAGATCACGCGCAAGGGGATCATCCAGGTGCTCGAAGGCAGGCAGCCCTTCAAGTACCTCACCATCGAGGAGAACCTCAAGGTGGGCACCGCCACCCGGTGGACCAGGCCGTACAAGAAAGATCTGGACATGGTCTACGACTATTTCCCCGCGCTCACCAAGCGCAGGAAGTCCCTGGCCGGATACTGCAGCGGCGGCGAGCTCCAGATGCTCGTCATGGGCCGCGCCCTCATGGCGCACCCCAGGCTCCTGCTCCTGGACGAGCCCTCGCTCGGCCTGGCCCCGCTCGTGGTCAGGGAGATCTTCCGGATCATCAGGCGGATCAACGAGGAGCAGGACACCACGATCATCCTGGTCGAGCAGAACGCGAACATGGCGCTGCAGATCGCGCACTACGGATACGTCATGGAGAACGGGAAGATCGTCATGGAGGGGGAGGCCAGCGCCCTGAGGGAAAACCCGGACGTCAAGGAGTTCTACCTGGGCGTGAGCGCCGGCGGCAAGACCCGGACGTACAAGGACATCAAGTCGTACCGCAGGCGAAAGAGGTGGCTCTAAGGTTTTTTGATAAGGAGGATGTTTTTATGAGCGAGTATTTCGACGAAAAGGAAACGCTGGCAGGCACCAAGCGGGCCGAGTATTTCAACCGCAGGATCTCCGCCATGTCGGCCCTGGGATACGAGCGCTCTTCGATGGTGAAGAAGATCTTCGACGAGCGGGGGATCAGCCCCGATGACATCGGCACCGTGGACGATCTTCAGAAGCTCCCGGTCATCTCGCGCAGCGGGCTCATCGAGCTCCAGGCGCAGGACCCGCCCTTCGGGGGATTCTGCGACACAAAAGCCGACATCGACCGGATCTTCACCTCGCCCGGGCCTGTGTACGAGCCGCACCTGAGCCCGGAGGACCCCCTGTGGGCGCGGGCATACTGGGCCGCCGGGTTCCGCAGGGGCGACATCGTGCTCAACGCCTTTTCCTACCACATGGTGGCGGCGGGCCTCACCTTTCACGGGGGCCTGAGGCACGTAGGGGCCACGGTCGTGCCCTCGGGATCGTCAGGCACCCAGCAGCAGGTGCAGCTCATCCGCGACCTCAAGGTCACGGGCTATACGGGCACGCCCAGCTTCCTCATGTCCATCATCGGCAAGGCCGCCGAGATGGGGCACGACTTTGCCCGGGACTTTTCCGTGAGGCGGGCGAGCTTCGGCGCGGAGCCGCTGCAGCCCTCCATGAGAAAGCGCTTCGAGGAAGAGTACGGCATCGACACCTACCAGATGTACGGGGCCACGGAGGTGGGCGACATCGCGTATGAGTGCCGGGAAAAGCGGGGATGGCACATCTGCGAGGAGGTGATCGTGGAGATCGTGGACCCGGAGACCGGCAGAAACCTCCCTGAGGGGGAGCTCGGCGAGGTGGTGGTGACCAGGCTCAACTCCATCTTCTTCCTCCTGCGCTTCGGGACCGGGGACCTCTCCAGCTTTATGCCTGGCTCATGCCCCTGCGGAAGGGCCTCCCGGATGCTCTCGGGCATTGCCGGGCGACTGGGCGACGCGGTCAAGGTGAGAGGCATGTTCGTGGCGCCAAGCCAGTTAAAAAGGCTCTCTCTGCTCTTTGACGGGCTGCGCTTCCAGCTCGTCGTCACCCGCACGGGCCACCGTGACCATCTCGGCGCCAGGCTGGAAACCGACGCGGCCGGCGATGCGCTCCGGGAGCTCACCAGCCGGTTCGACAAGGCCTTTCGGGAGATCTGCACCGTCAAGATCGACGTCATCGATCCCGTGCCATCCGGCACCCTGGGAAGCGACACCCCGTCCATGGTGGATCAGAGGTCCTGGAAATAGCCCGGGAGGCTTGCGTGGGAAAATACGACTCGCAGAAAAAACAGGTGCTCGGCTGCGTGATGTCCCTGGTTGCACAGGGATTCGTCCAGGGGACCGGCGGAAACGTCTCCCTGCTCCTGGAAGGCGGGAGAGCCCTGGCCGTCACCCCGTCCCAGCGCGAGTATGCAACCATGACCCCCGATGACATCTGCGTGGTGGATTTCGACCTCAAGCCCCTGGAAGCCGGCGGCGCGGCCCCGTCCATGGAGACGGCCTTGCATATCGCAATCTACCGCAGCCGCCCGGACGCGGGTGCGGTCGTGCACACCCACCAGATCTTCGCGAGCGTCTTCTCCTTGATCAACGAGCCCATTCCCGCCCTGTTCGACGAGGTGTCGGGCGCCATCGGGCCAAAGGTGGAGATCGTGCCCTATGCCCTCTCGGGCAGCAAAGAGCTCGTGGACAATGTGGTTTTGAAGCTCTGCAACCGTGCCAACTGCTATATCCTTCAGAACCACGGCGCCCTGTCCCTGGGCAGGGATCTCGATCATGCCAGGCGCAACGCCGAGCTCCTGGAAAAGGCCGCGCAAGTCTACTACTACGCCCTGTCCACGGGCAGGGGGATCTCCGTGCTGCCGCAGAGCGTCCAGGAGCTCCTGGCGCTGATCGTTTCCGGCAGGCAGGACGAGGAGATCAAACGCCGCCGGGGGGATGCGGGATGAGCCCGCTGCCGGTGCATTCGTGAGCTGCTCTCTCGTGCGTTGTCTTGATCTGAACACCCTTCTGTAATACAGTACTTATCATCATGAAAATTGTTCGCGTGGAGGACTCTCATGCCTGACAGGATCATTATCTATGGAAAGGCGGGTTGACCCTATACCGATCAGGCCAGGTCGGCCTACCAGAACGCGGAGTACGTGGATGTGAAGAAAGACGCATCCAGGCTCCAGGAGATGCTCTCTCTCACCAATGGCACCCGCCGGGTCCCGGTCATCGTGGAGAACGGAAAGGTCAAGGTGGGATACGGAGGCTCCTGAGGGGTGTAAGGGCTCATCGGGCATGAGCCGGACCAATCCAATCCAGGGGACATCCGTGAAATTTGAACATTTCACTCGTCGTCTTCGCAACTTCGCCCAGCTGCTTGGGTCAAGACATCAGCTCGATGCGTACCCGTCCCCGATGCCTATCTTTCCAGCACCTCGGGTACGAAGAGCTCCCGGAACAGCCTTAAGAATGTGGAGTCCGTGAGGCTCGAGATGAAGTCCCTGACGATCTCTCCGGGCAGGTGGCTCTCCTCGTAGCCGCGGTCGAGCCGCGCCAGAAAGCGGGTGCGGATCCTGGACTCGGGTCTCTTTTCGAGAAGGTCCTCCATGAGCCGGCCGAACACGAGAACATACATGGTCCGGATCTTGGACGACTCGGCCTTGACCAGGGGGTCGAGATAGATCCGCTCGTAATTGAACCGCTTCAGATCCTCCAATGCCTCGAACACGCGGGGCGAGTAGGAGATCGTGCTCTCTCCGGAGTGCCGGATGAGATCCTCGACCAGGGCGTAGACGATCTTGCCGTTGGTGTTTCCCAGGACTTGAGACGCTGCCCGGGGAATGTCGCCGCGGGAGATGATGCCAAGGGCTATGGCGTCTTCGATGTCCCTGCCGATGTAGCTCACCGTGTCAACGACCCGCACCAGGCAGCCCTCCAGGGTCATGGGCGGCGGGGTCAGGCCCCGGCGGATGAGCTCGACCTTCCGGCCGAGGTCATCGAAGGAGAGCGAGGCCTTTGGGCGCAGGGCCTGCTCGGTGGCCTCGCCGTTATGGCAGAGGATCCCGTCCAGGACCTGGAGGGTGAGGTTGAGCCCCCTGCCGCCCTTCTCGATGCGCTCCAGAGCCTGGACCGCCTGCACGTTGTGCCGGAACGGGCCGATGCCCGCCTGCGTGCAGAGTTCGTCCAGGTACCGCTCGCCGTCGTGGCCGAAGGGGGGGTGTCCGATGTCGTGTCCGATGGCCACGGCCTCGATGAGATCGTCGTTCAGGCCGAGCCTGCGGCCGATGGTCCGGGCGATCCTGGAGAGCAGCTGCACGTGGATGACGCGGTGGGAAATCCCCTGATGCCCTACGAGGTAGAACACCTGTGTCTTGTCGATGTACGAGGTGTACGCCTGGGAGTGAAGGATCCGGTCCACGTCGATGGAAAACGCATCCCGCATGTCCCACGTGCTCGAATCGTCGGCTCTCCTCCTCACTGCTTGGTCGGGACGAGTGCCAGTCATATCCTTGACATCTTCAGGAGGATATCTTCGAGAACTGCGCCACCCGCTCGAACAGCCCCACCAGGCTCTTGAGCAGCGCGATGCGGTTCCTGCGGATATCCTCGTCCTCGCTCATGACCAGGACCTTGTCGAAGAAGGCGTCGACGGGCTCCTTCATGCCCGCCAGGAGCATGAGGGCCCGGGCGTACTCACCCTTGGCCGCGTGGGCGATGAAGGGGGCTTCCATCTCCCTGAAGCGCGCGTACAGCGCCCTTTCTTCGTCCTGGGCAAAGAGGACCTCCGACACGGCGCCTTCGGCCTGCGTCTTCTTGAGGATGTTCTCCACCCGCCTGGAGGCCGAGTAGATGGACGCGAACCACTCCTCCTGCTTCACCCCGGCGATGGCCTGGGCGCGCATGAAGGTATCCACGGGATCGTCGAAGCTCTGCAGCACCGCCTCGATCACGTCTCCGGGGATGCTCCTTGCCTGAAGGATGGACACGAACCGCGACCGGAAAAAAGACAGCACGTCCTCCTTGACCTCGGCGCCATCCCTCTTGAGCTTGTTCGCGAGCTGCAGCAGCGACTGGTCGATGAGCTCGGAGACGGATATGCGGTAGCCCTTTGCCAGCAGGATGTTCTCGATGGCAATGGTCTGCCTCCTCAGGGCGAAGGGGTCGGAGGTGCCGGTGGGGATCAGGCCCACGCCGAAGCACCCGCAGATGGTGTCGATCCGGTCTGCGATGCCCACCAGATCGCCGATGACACCCGAGGGGAGCTCGTCTTCCGCCGAGGTGGGAAGGTAGTGCTCATGGATGGCTCGCGCCACCTCGGGGTCGCGGCCCTGCCGCAGGGCATACTCCCTGCCCATGATGCCCTGGAGCTCGGGCAATTCGCAGACCATGAGGCTGTTCAGGTCGGCCTTGCACAGGTACGCGGCCTCGGCCACCTTCTCCTTTTTCTGAGGCGCCAGCATGTCGGCCAGGGACAGCGCAACGTTCCGGAAGCGCTCCATCTTCTCATACGAGGTGCCCAGATCCTTGTGGAAGATGACGTTTTTCAGCCTCTCCGCATAAGCCTCCAGGGGAACCTTGAGGTCTTCCTCGAAGAAGTACTTGCCGTCGTCGAGGCGGGCCTTGAGCACCCGCTCGTTGCCCGTGCGGACCACGGCGTCGCTTTTGGGCACGATGTTGCTCACCGCGGCGAAGTAGGGCCGCAGGCTCGATCCTTCCTCCAGGGAATACATGGGGAAGTACCGCTGGTGGTGCTTCATCACGGTCACCAGGACCTCGACAGGCAGCTCGAGAAAGGCGTCGTCGAAACGGCCGATGATGACGTGCGGATACTCTACCAGGTTCGCCACCTCATCCAGCAGGTCCTTGTCCTTCACCTGGGCCTTGAGGTTGCGGGCGTTCATGCCCACCCCTTCCCAGATGAGGTTTTTGCGCTTTTCGATGGCGGGGATCACGAAGCGTTCGGTGAAAAGGCCTTCGTAGGCCCGGGCGTCTGGGACCTCGACGGGATCTCCGGCCATGAACCGGTTGCCGCGGGTCTGCCGGCCGGCCTTCACGTTGCCGAAGCTCACGGGAAGGACCTCTTCCCCGAAGAGGGCCACGATCCAGTGGACCGGACGGGCGAAGCGCACGCCGGGGTTCGACCATCTCATGGTCTTGGGAAAGGGGATCTGGGAAATCATGCTCTTAAGCACTTCTCTCAGAAATTCATCAGCGGGCCTGCCCGGAATGGTCCGGGTGACGCAGAGGTACTCGCCCTTGGGCGTCTGCACAAAGTCCACCTCGGAGATGTCCACCCCAGCCGAGCGCGCAAACCCCAGCGCCGCCTTGGTGGGGTTGCCGTCCGCGTCGAAGGCGGCCTTTTTCGCCGGGCCCATCCGGTTCTCCACCGTGTCGGGCAGCGAGTCCGAAATCCCGGACACCCTCACGGCGAGCCTCCGGGGGGTGCTGAAGGCCTCCACGGGCTCGTGCGGAAGCTTTGCCTCTTTGAGCCTGCCGGAAATCCACGACCTCATGAACTCGAGGGCAGGGACGATGTAGCTATAGGGTATCTCCTCGGTGCCGATCTCGAACAGCAGTGACCTGGCCATGCCTACTCCTCGCTCCTCTCGCCCTTAAGGCTCTCGAGGTGGAGCCGCGCCGCCGTCCTGGCCAGCTCCCTGACCCTCGCGATATAGGACTGGCGCTCGGTGGTGCTGATGGCGTTGCGCGCATCCAGAAGGTTGAAGGCGTGGGAGCACTTGAGGCACATGTCGTACACGGGAAGGGCCAGGCCCTTCTCCGCGACCCTCCTCCCTTCCTCTTCATAGAGGCTGAAGAGCTTGAGCAGGGTCGGGACATCCGCCAGCTCGAAGTTATAGGTGGACCACTGGCGCTCGCCTTCGTGGTGGACGTAGCCGTAGGACGTCGAGCCCTTCCACATGACGTCGTAGACCGAGCTCTTGTTTTGGAGGAACATGGCGATCCGCTCCAGGCCGTAGGTGAGCTCGGTGCACACCGGATCGAGGTCGTAGCCTCCCACCTGCTGGAAGTAGGTGAACTGGGTGATCTCCATGCCATCGAGCCAGACCTCCCAGCCCAGCCCCCAGGCACCCAATGTTGGCGACTCCCAGTCGTCCTCCACGAACCGGATGTCGTGCTCCAGGGTGTCGATGCCGAGCTGGCGCAGCGAGTCCAGGTAGATCTCCTGCACGTCGATGGGCGAGGGCTTGAGGACCACCTGGAACTGGTAGTAGTGCTGGAGCCGGTTCGGGTTCTCGCCGTACCGCCCGTCGGTGGGCCTGCGGGAAGGCTCCACGTACGCCACGTTCCAGGGATCGGGGCCTAAGGCCCGCAGAAAGGTGTGGGGGTTGAAAGTTCCCGCCCCCACCTCCAGATCGTAGGGCTGCCCGATGAGACAGCCGTAACGGGACCAGTAATCCTGCAGATTCAGAATGAGTTCTTGAAAGTCCATATTGGTCCCCTATCACTGGTTCAGGTCAAAATCAAGCAGCTTCGCCAGGAAGGAAACGGTTTTGAGCCGCTTCTCGGACACCTTGTTGCACACGGCCAGGAGAAAGGAAGTAAGCTCTTTTTTCAGGGACGCCTTGACGGAGAGTCTCTGCAGCACCTCCCCGTCGAGCCGGGAGGCATTGAGCAGAAAGGTGGCCGCCTCCCGCGAGAGCATGCCCGCCGGGACCGATCTTAAGGCCCCGGTCTTGCCGGTCCGGGCGAGGTCGATTCCATAGCCGAGCGAGGAGAGGATGTTCATCAGGGCCACGGCCCACACCGAGAACCACTGGCGGTCCGGCTCCATGGCCTTGAGCGCGGAGCGGAGGCGGTCGTAGGTGGCCGGGCTCGGGTCCATGGGTCCCAGGTGCTCCTTTACGAGCTCCAGCAGGACGGAAGCGTGTGCCAGCACCTCGAGGTCCTCCCTGATACCCAGGTGGGCGTCGATGAGCTTGGCCGACTCGATCCGGTGCAGGTCGCCCTCCCTCTTGACGAAGATCTCCATGGACACCTCGCAGAATGGCTCCAGGGTGCCGGGAAAGCGCTTCTTGCTCCGTTTGGCGCCCTTCGCGATCGCGTGGACGATGCCCCTTCCCTTTGTCAGGGCGCAGATGATCTTGTCCGACTCGAGGAAATCTATGCTGTGGAGGATGATGGCATCGGTGGTGATCCTGCTCATGGTGCTCAGAAGAGCAGCAGTCTCGCAATACCCAGATACGCCGTGACCCCCAGGATGTCCATGGTCGTGGTCACGAAGGGGCCCGAGGCGATGGCCGGGTCTTTGTCGAGCTTGTAGAAGAGAAAGGGCAGGAAGGTGCCCATGAATGATGCCAGCGACATGGAGATCGTGATGGACACCGCCACCACGATGGAGATCCGCTTCTCGTCCGGATAGAGGAAGAAGGCGATCAGGCCGAGCATGACCGCGAACATGGCCCCCAGCAGAACGCCCACCCCCATCTGCTTGAGCACGATGCTCCGGAAGTTTATGGAGGACGCTCCTGTGGCAATGCCGCGCACGATCAGCGCAACGGTCTGTGTTCCCACGTTCCCCCCCATGCCGAGGATGATGGGCATGAAGGCAGCCAGGCCCACCACCCTGCTGATGGTTGACTCGAACTCCCTGATGAGGAAGGAGGCAAGCACTCCTCCCACCCAGCTCACGAAGAGCCAGGGGATCCGGGTGGCGGCGTTCCTGACCACGGACGAGCTCAGCAGGTCCTCTTCGGCGCCCGCGAGCATGAACATGTCCTCGGTGGCCTCTTCCTCCATGATGTCAACGATATCGTCGACCGTGATCCGGCCAAGGAGGAGCCCCTGCTCGTCCACCACCGGCATGACCATGGAGTCGTAGCGCTTGAAGAGGTTCGCCACCTGTTCCTGGTCCATGTCCACCGGCACGACCAGGGGATCGAGATCCATGATCTGGGACATGGTGGCGTCCGGCTTTGAGAGAATGAGGTTCACCAGGGGCACGGTACCCGCCAGGGCGCGCCGGTTGTCCACCACGTAGACCATGGAGATGTTGTTGATCTCCGTATGAAGCCTTCGTATCTGGGCGATCACCTCATCCACGGTCGCGTTGGGGTGCGCGGAAATGAGCTCCCGCTGCATGATGCCGCCGGCCGTGTCCTCCGGATACTTGAGCAGGGACTTGATGTCGTAAGAATCTTCGGGACTGAGCTCCGCGAGAACCCGCTCCGCGCGTTCGGCATGCAGGTCTCCCACCAGGTCGGCAGCGTCGTCGGAGTCCATGTCCTGGACGATCCTCGCCAGGTCCTTATCGGACATGCTGTCGATGACGTCTTCCCGGGACTCAGACGAAAGCTCGGCGATCACCTCGGAGGCGGTGTCCACGTCCAGGAGCTCGAAAAACTTGCCCCTGGACTCCTCGTCGAGGGCCTCGATAAGCTCGGCGATCTCCACGGGCTTGAGATCATGGAGCATGTCGATGATATGGAATTCCCAGCCCTTTTCGATATAATCTTGCAGCAGTTTTACATCCGTAGCTTTTACCGGCATACCAAACCCTCACGAGGAATGCGGTGAGCGCTCTGTCGAGAGACTCCTAGGAATCAGTTGTAAACGTTTCCGGGGTGATACCGGAATCAGCAAGCACATATGCGCCTGCCGACTCTTGCTGTGCAGTGCCCCTGCAGGTTTTCATGGAAAAACCGAAGATGACGATCAGCAGGAAGATGACCACGAAGATGATTACGATCCGCTGAAGGGTGAAGCTCTCAACCCGGGTGTTTTTCATGAACCTGCTGCGGATTTCCTCTTTCTTTCCATGGGCTGCCAACGTTTCGTCCATATGACTGACGAGCTCTTCCTCGTTCATGTCGAATTCCTTGCTGATGACCTGGAGAAACCCGCGCAGAAAGGCTCTGGGAGGGAGTATGTCCACCTGGTCCTCTTCGAGAAATTTCAGGGTCTGGGCGGGGATTTTGGTTCTCTGCTCGATTTCCTTCAGTGAAATCCCGCGATCCTCCCTTTCTTTCTTGAAATATTGTCCCAGTGTGAGTTTTTCTTCCGACATAGAAAACCCCCTCGCGTTC
>Ga0208694_1002527_pt1 | contig 19128 bp, 19 predicted proteins | sample AD_UKC078_MetaG_FD_184442 | JGI IMG/M metagenome (GOLD analysis project Ga0208694, IMG submission 184442) | Active sludge microbial communities of municipal wastewater-treating anaerobic digesters from USA - AD_UKC078_MetaG (SPAdes) (version 2) | ecosystem: Engineered > Bioreactor > Anaerobic >...
CTTAGATACAGTCCAAGTTTCCAGGGCTTTGCCAGTATAAGCAAGCTTAATGACGGACGCAATATCACACTTGTCATTCCTGCAATTGGAGAAGATAAAGGAAAGATAAAAGCTATTGTTAGTGGTGAAAACACTGTCGGACAGGTTGTTTCTGTTATGGTACGTTTGAATTAGCAATTCAAATAGTTTTCCGTACCTTTGCGGGCAACTTCAATCCTTTTGAAGTTGGAGCAATTCATTTCAAGCCCTAAAAATGAAACAACAATATATTCGCAAACCGGAATGGTTGCGCAACAAACTTTATAGTACAGAGCAATATTCGACCGTACACAGCCTCGTCAAAGAAAGGGGATTACATACCATTTGCACCAGCGGGAAATGTCCCAATCAAAGTGAGTGCTGGAGCCGTGGGACTGCTACGCTTATGATTTTGGGTGACATTTGTACCCGTGCTTGTAAATTTTGCAATACCACCACCGGTAAACCGCTGCCTCCCAATCCTCACGAGCCACAAATGGTGGCTGACACAATTAAAGAGTTAGGTCTGAAACATGCCGTGATTACGTCTGTTGACCGCGACGACCTGAAAGATTATGGTGCCTCATGCTGGGCCGAAACGATTCGGGCAATCAAGAAAGCAAATCCCAACACGACCTTGGAAGTATTGATACCTGACTTTAACGGTAAAACCGAACTGATAGATTTGATCATTAAAGAGAAGCCTGATGTTATTTCACATAACTTAGAAACGGTCAGACGCATTACCCCTTTGGTACGCTCCAGTGCTAAATACGAAAAGAGTTTGGAGGTGTTAAAGCATATTGCCTCTCGCGGCTACAAGGCCAAAACAGGCATCATGCTCGGTTTAGGCGAAACAGAAGAAGAAATTTTAGAATTGATGGATGATTCCCGCGCGCACAATTGCTCTATACTCACCATCGGGCAATATCTGCAGCCTTCCCGTAAGCACATCCCGGTTTCGGCTTATATTCATCCCGACAAGTTTGCCGAATACAAACAAATCGCCTTGGAGAAAGGGTTTAAGTTTGTAGAAAGCGGTCCTTTTGTACGTTCTTCGTATCTTGCCGAAAAACATGTGTGACGGGGCTTTGCGGTACGCGATCCGGGTTCCGGGTTCCGGGGTACGAGGTCCGTGGTGCGGGGTCACGAGGTCGGTGGTTAATGGACAGGGACTAATCTCTCGCAGATTTTTGCAGATTGCGACTGACCTTGACCGATGAGCCGAAAAATAAGTGAGAACAGCGTTAATAATCGTCCTTGTTTGAGGCGGTGTCTCATAAGTGCCCAACTGCTGCGTTGCTTTCGATATTCAGGCTCAGTCACATACTTCAGTATGCTCCTTCGCCCTCAATCTCAGCGCCTTGCATTTGAACATTTCTAAGACACCTTGCGGGTTTTTGGTTAAATATTTACTTTTGAGACAGCCCCGAGTTTGGACGATTTAGCTGTTCGAGCGCTAATTTTTCGAGCGAAGCGGGCACAGTCTTGACTTTTTTTTGCTTCGTTTTTTTGTGTCAAGACAAAAAAATGAAGAAGGGATTTAACAAAGTATTCTTAAGAAATTTTAGGAACTAAATCAAATAGCTCTTTCAAATTGTCAAAGTTATCCCGTTTTGAAGTGTGACCAAAGGGTTTGGCACTGATCTCATCGTGATTGACCAAGACTTTCACACCGAATGTTTTATTGGCAGCGAGCTTCACTGCATACTCACCCATCCTGGCCGCCAGGATTCTATCTTCCGGAGTAGGAGAACCGCCACGCTGAACATATCCCAACACAGTAGCCCGGCAGGTAAAGCCTGATTTTTCAGTGATCTCATTTGCAAATTCGTGAACATTTAAAATGTTTTCCGTAACGACGATGATTGCATTTCTTCTCCCCTCTTCTTTCTTCTTTTTTAAAGTTTCGATGATGAGGTTTTTATCAATAATATTTTCGGGCGTAATGATAAATTCTGCTCCGGTCGAAAGGCCCGCATACAAAGCAAGGTCTCCCTTTTTTCGTCCCATTGTCTCAACGATGGAAGCCCTTTGATGAGAAGACGAAGTGTCTTTAATTTTGTCAATATTTTCAACAACCGTTTTCAAGGCTGTATGAAATCCAATTGAAAAGTCGGTACCATCAATATCATTATCAATTGAAGCAGGAATTCCAATGGTTGGAAAGCCCATATCATGTAATCCTTTGGCACCCATAAAAGTACCGTCTCCGCCAATCGTTATCAACACATCAATACCATGACTTCTTAAATTATCAATGGCTCGTTGTTTTACTTTCTTCAAATTAAAGTCAGGCATTCTGGAAGTTCCTAATATAGTACCTCCCTTGTCCAAAATACTCGAAACATCCGAGTGCTTCATCGGTTTAATTATATTTTCGCAAAGCCCTTTATACCCGTCGTAGACAGCAAAAGCCCCCATTTTTTCATACAGTGCACTTCTTACAACCGCCCTCACAGCAGCATTCATCCCCGGAGCATCACCTCCTGATGTTAAAACAGCAATTTTCATTTTTTTAAATTATTATGGTGATTAAAAAACAATCTTTCTACTTTCAATTCTCATTTTTTCGTTTTCAGCGTCTCCTCCATTTTCAGCATCTCATCTCTCAATCGCGCAGCTTCTAGGAAATCCATCTCTTTAGCGGCAGCCAACATGGCGTTCCTGGTTTTTTGAATAGCCTTCTCCAAAGCAGTTGCCGACATATAATGGACCACAGGATCGGCGGCAATGGTCGGCTTGATATCAGGTTCGATATAAGCTTTTGGATCCATTTTGCTCAAAGCAGAACGTTTCCCTTTGACGATGGCAGTCGGCGTAATGCCATGTTTTTCATTATACGCTAACTGTTTTTCTCTACGTCTGCTGGTTTCGGCAATGGTTTTTGCCATGCTTTCGGTGATGGTGTCGGCATACATCAGTACCTTGCCGTTCAGGTTACGCGCTGCCCTGCCTGCCGTTTGTGTCAGTGAACGATGGGAGCGCAGAAAACCTTCTTTGTCCGCATCTAATATAGCTACTAAGGAGACTTCCGGCAAATCCAGGCCCTCACGCAATAAATTCACGCCCACCAAAACATCGTAAATCCCACGCCGCAAATCTTCCATGATCTGTACCCTCTCCAGGGTCTCCACATCAGAATGAATATAATTACAACGTACTCCCATCTTGGCGAGATAATTCGTCAACTCTTCCGCCATGCGTTTGGTCAGCGTAGTAACCAATACCCGTTCGTCACGTTCCGCACAAACCGTAATCTCCTCTAGCAAATCATCAATCTGGTTCATGCTGGGGCGGACTTCAATCACGGGGTCTAACAGACCGGTAGGACGAACCAACTGATCAACTACTACCCCACCCGATTTTTCCAATTCATAATCTGCAGGAGTTGCCGAAACATAAATGGTTTGTGGTGTCAATTCTTCAAACTCCTCAAATTTCAGCGGTCTGTTATCACGTGCAGCCGGCAACCTGAAACCATATTCCACCAAATTCTGCTTGCGCGAAGCATCACCGCCGTACATTGCCCTGATTTGCGGAATGGTAACATGACTTTCATCAATTACCATCAGATAATCATCCGGAAAATAATCCAACAAACAATACGGACGGGAACCGGGCGACCGACCGTCAAAATACCGGGAATAGTTTTCAATACCGGAGCAGTAGCCCAACTCCTTGATCATTTCCAAATCGTAGCTGACACGCTCGTAAAGACGTTTGGCTTCATGGTCTTTTCCGATGGAACGAAAATAACCCACCTGCAGGTCTCTGTCTTCCTCAATATGACGCAGAGCCTGACTGATCCTTTCTTTGGTAGTTACAAAAATACTGGCGGGAAAAATCCTATAACCGTCAAATTTTTCTATAATATCCAGATTGGCAGGCTCAAGAGTCATGATTTCATCAATCTCATCTCCCCAAAACACCACCCTCAGTATAAAATCTGCGTAGGCTAAAAAGATATCCACCGTATCGCCCTTCACCCTGAAATTGCCTCTAAGCAACTCTATATCATTGCGATTGTACAGCGCATCCACCAGATTTCGTAGAAAAACATTGCGCACCAATTTTTGTCCTTGCCTGATCTCTATGACATTGGAAGTAAAATCATCGGGATTACCGATGCCGTACAAGCAAGATACGGAAGAAACGACTATTACATCTCTGCGCCCCGACAATAAAGCCGATGAAGTTGATAAACGCAACTTCTCGATTTCCTCATTGATGGATAAATCTTTTTCAATATAAGTGTCCGTAATGGGCAAATAAGCCTCCGGCTGATAATAATCGTAATAAGAAACGAAATACTCCACCGCATTCTCAGGGAAAAACTCCTTAAACTCACTATACAACTGCGCTGCAAGGGTTTTATTATGACTTAACACCAAGGTCGGACGATTGACCTGATTCACCACATTAGCAATGGTGAAAGTCTTTCCCGAACCCGTAACCCCCAATAAGGTCTGCGCAGTCAAGCCCGCATCCAATCCCTCCACCAATTGCTTGATGGCTTCCGGCTGGTCACCGGTAGGTTTGTAAGAAGACGTGAGTTTAAAAGCCATGTTTGCAGTTCCGATAAAATGAAGTGCAAAGATAAGTATTAATTGTGGAATGTGTAGTTAGAACTAAGAACGATGAACGATGAACGATGAATTAAGAGCCAAGAGCTAAAAGCTAAAAACTGAACTCGCGACCACGGAACTCGTTAACTTCCCTAACTTCCTTAACTTCTTTTAACTTCCAAAAAAACTACCAACTACTAAAAATAACTTCCCCAACACAAACAACAATATTCCATTTCAAATGATATATTTACTCCATTTGTAATGGAATATTTTGGTCAATTCAAAAAAACAATTTATTTTTGCAGGAAAATCAGTTCTATATGGGAATAAATATGCAACAATCAGCACTAGCCGAAATAGCGAGAGAGCAGAAAATTGGAGCGTTTTCTGAAGTTGAAAAAATAATAGAGAGAACATTAATGTCGGATTTACCTAACATTAGTACGCATGCCTTGATACTTTCAGGCATCAGACGTTGTGGTAAAAGTACACTGCTGCGTCAATTTGTACGTCGTAATTTTGAAGATGTCTTTTACTTGAATTTTGAAGATGTAAAACTATATGGCTTTGATATCAAGGACTTTGTTTTATTGGATAAGGCAATTGATGAGACCGGATTAAAAGTACTTTATTTCGATGAAATTCAGATTATTGATGGATGGGAGTTGTATATTCGACAAAAGTTAGATCAAAAATTTCAAGTGATTATTACCGGTTCCAACGCGAGTCTGCTAAGTGTGGAATTAGGGACAAAACTGACGGGAAGACATATTACCAAGGAACTTTTCCCATTTTCTTATCCTGAATATTTAGATTTTCAAAAAGCGGAAGCAAACATTGAAAGTTTACAGGCATATCTTACAGAAGGGGGATTCCCTGATTACTTAAAACAAAAGCTGCCTGAAATTCTTGACTTTTTGATAGAAGATATTCTAAACCGAGATATTATTGTCCGCTACAGCTTAAAAGACGGTGGAGCAATAAAAAAGTTATGTGCTTACTTATTTGCAAATAACGGAACGCTCGTTGTGCCTTCCAAATTGACATCAGCTATCGGCGTAAAATCAAGCACAACCATATTAAATTATTTTTCCTATTTCGAAAATTCATATTTGATAGCAATGGTACCGAAATTTGATTGGTCGGCAAAAGCACAAATGTTAAGTCCTAAGAAGATGTACGCGATAGATCCCGGTTTAGTACAGGTTGGAAGTACATCATTGAGTAGAAACATAGGACACTTACTTGAAAGCGTTATTTTCTGGCACTTACGCCGTAAAACAAAAGACATTTACTACTTTAGTGAAAATAACAGAGAGTGTGATTTTATTGTACGTTCAAAAGACAAAACAACACAAGTAGTTCAAGTGTGTTGGGAACTAACACCGGAGAATGTAGAAAGAGAAGTGAACGGATTGGTAGAAGCCATGCAGTATTTTAAAACAGAAAATGGCATTATTGTTACCGCGAACTCTACAGACACGATTCGAACCGAAATAGGATTAATATCTGCCATGCCTGCACATCAATATTTGATGAAATGAACGAAGAAGAACGAAAAACTAAGAACTAAGAGCTAAAAACAGAACTCGTACCCCGAACCCCGGTAACTTCCCTAACTTCTTATAACTTCCCTAACTTCCTACCAACTACCAACTACTAAAAAACAATGAACCGCACTGTTTTTTGTTGAGAAAACTCCTGAAGACAGGATTTGAGGTGCTTGCTTTCTCTGTAATCTGCCGAGTCTATAAGACTTACCCGAGGGCGCAGCCCGCCATTAAAAACAAACATGGACTCGTTGAATGTTTAGTGTTGAGTTTTCCAATCTCAAAACAATGCGGCCATTATTTATTTCAATGTTCGAAATGTATTGCAAATGTAACAATAATATCCATACTATCCTCATGTTTACAAAGATATTTGAGGAATTTCAAAAATAATTGAGGATATCAGGTTTTTATTCGAAAAAGCATAATGGATATTTTTTGGATTAAAAATAAAATACTAATTTTGTAGCCGTTTTATTTTAAAAGATTTTTACCATCAACATTAGCTTGTCATGTCAAAGAAAGCCGCCAAAAAGTCCAAAAAGCAAGATCAGTTTGAAAACGTAGAACAGGTATTATCAGCTTCTGAAGCATTCATTGAAAAATATCAAAAAGAGATATTATACGGTTTGGGTGCAATCGCTGTTTTAATAATGGCTTTTTTGGCTATCAACAACTATGTCATAAAACCACGTGCTGCCGTAGCTGCTAACGAAATGTACAAAGCACAGCAATATTTTGCAAGAGATTCGTTCCAATTAGCTCTTCAGGGTGATGATTTTGAAGCCATTGGATTTGAAGCCATCAGTTCTAAATACAGTTTAACTACTTCCGGAAATTTAGCAAAAGCCTATGCCGGTATCTGCTATTACAATCTTGGCGAATATGAAGAAGCCATTCGTTTCTTATCTTCTTATGACGGTAATGACAATTATTTTGCACCATCTGTAACCGGTTTGATTGGTGATTGCTATGTTGAATTGGACGAGTCATCCAAGGCAGTACGATATTTTTCAAAAGCTGCAGCATCAGGAAATGAAATCGTTGCTCCCATCTTTTTGAAAAAGGCTGGCATAGCCTTAGAATCAATGGGAGACACAAAAAAAGCTTTGAAGAATTATTTAGAAATTAAAGAGAGATATCCATTAAGCCAAGAAGCCCAGGATATTGATAAATACATTACCCGGCTTCAGTAATATTATATGGCTACTCAATATCAAAATTTATCCGACTACGATCCGGATTTACTTCCTCCCAAAGACATTTTAGAACAACAGCGCTATGCGATTGCAGTTGCCGACTGGAATCCTCAGGTTACTTATGCTCTTCTGCAAGGTGCCATTGAAGGTTTGACCAGCAATGGCGTATTGAATCGTAACATTGAAGTTGTGCATGTCCCCGGTACTTTTGAGCTGACTTTCGCTGCCAAAAAGTTTATGTGCGACAATATGGAAGAGAAAAAGTACGATGCTATTATCGTGCTTGGTTGCGTTGTTCAAGGAGAAACCCCTCATTTCAAATACGTGTGTCAGGGCATCACACAAGGAATAACCGCTTTGAATTTGATCCAAAATGGATGTCCGGTTATCTATGGAATCTTGACTACGGACAATATGCAGCAAGCACTGGAAAGATCTGGTGGTATTCACGGAAACAAAGGCGTTGAAGCTGCTGTGACTGCTATTAAAATGGCGAATTTGTAACGAGTTGCGGGGTCCGTGGTCCGAGTTCACAGGGTCATGAGATATTCATCGTTTTTAGTTCTTAGTTTGTTTTGGAAGTTAAAGTAGTTAGTAGCTAGTAGTTGGTAGTTAAGAAGTTAGAATTATAAACCACAAAAGGCACAAAAGAGATTTCACCACTCACTAATCACCAAACGTCTTTGTTCTTTGCTCTTTTGTCTGATAAAATCGGCACCACGGTCTAAGTCCGCACTCTTCACATTTGGGTTTACGAGCCTGGCATACATAACGGGCATGTAAAATCAACCAATGGTGTGATTTGGCTATCAACTCTTCAGGGATATATTTTACCAAGGTTTTTTCAGTTTGAAGTGGAGTTTTGGAATTGGTTGTTAATCCCAACCTTTCAGATATCCTAAATACGTGCGTGTCAACAGGCATGACCGGTTTTTCATACAAAACGGAAGCCACCACATTGGCTGTTTTTCTTCCCACACCCGGCAACTTTTGCAATTCATCCACATCATCAGGAATAACTCCATCATAGTCCGACAAAAGCTTTTGTGCCATCTTTACCAAACTCTTGGATTTATTATTGGGGTATGTAATGGATTTAATATATTCATACATCACTTCAGGTGTGGTTGAAGCCATACTCTCTATGGTCGGGAAATCTTGAAACAGCTTGGGTGTAGTCATATTCACCCTTTTATCCGTACATTGAGCAGATAAAATAACTGCTACCAACAATTCATACGGATTGGTGTATTCTAATTCGGTCTCAGCTACCGGCATATTCTCCTGAAACCACTGCAATATTCCTTGGTAACGTTCTTTGGTGGTCATGATGGTTTATTTGTGGAAGTTAATAGGAAGTTAAGAAGTTAAAGAAGTTAGGGAAGTTAAGAAGTTAGAATTTTAAACCACAAAAGGCACAAAAGAAATTTCACCATTCACCAAACACTAATCACCAAACGTCCTTTGTCTTTATTCTTTGTTCTTTGTTCCTCATCGTTCATCGTTTTTAGTTCTTAGTTCTTCGTTCTTCGTTCTTAGTTCTTAGTTGAATAAAAAAGGTAAGCTTACTATATCGCACCGCTACAACCTACTTACCCTTGCTGCGGTCAGGCCCTGGGGGAGTTCATAGGGAGCTGGTCGTATAGAGCTTACCCGGCACAAAAATACTGCTTTTTTACGAATTTGCAAATTTTATTAATAAGGGGTGCTGGGAAATAGGCGTCAGAATGGCTAATTTTTAATACTCAATTTTATTTTTGTAAATTTGCGGCAAGTTAGAACATGGGAAGAATATTAGCCATAGATTACGGGAAAAAGAGGGTCGGACTAGCTGTTACCGATCCGCTTCACATCACGGCAAATGCCTTAGAAACCATTAGCACGGAATGTATCTTCGATTATTTAAAGCAATATCTTGCCAGGGAAGATGTTGAAAAATTTGTGATTGGACTACCCACGCAGATGAATGGTAAACCATCGGAATCTATGCAGTACATCCAAGCTTTTGTAGATAAGTTGGGGAAATTATTTCCAAAACAGGAAATAATTTTTGTAGATGAGCGGTTTAGCTCCTCATTAGCTCAAAAGACCATCCTTGAAGCGGGTGTCAAAAAAAAAGCCAGACAAAACAAGGCTTTAGTAGATAAAGTTGCTGCAACCATTATTTTACAATCTTATTTATCGTCCCTATGATACTACCCATCGATTTATACGGAAACAGTATATTGCGCAAAGAAAGTGAAGAAATCACTGCCGATTATCCTGATTTGAAACAGTTAATCGACAATATGTTTGAAACCATGTACAATGCAGATGGCATTGGCTTGGCTGCTCCTCAGATAGGCCTAGCAATTCGCTTATTGGTGATTGATTTAGCACCGCTTGGAGAAGAAAATCCTGAATTGGCCCAATTCAAAAAAGTGATGATCAATCCAATTATGCTTGAAGTAAGTGAAGAGGAATTAATAGGTTCAGAGGGATGTTTAAGCATTCCGGGAATCAGTGAAGATGTACCTCGTTCGCAATGGATTAAAATTCAGTATTATGACGAAAACTTCAAATTGCATGTTGAAGAATTTAAAGACTTCAAAGCCCGCGTGATTCAACATGAGTACGACCATATTGAAGGAATTTTATTCACTGACCGCATCAAACCTTTACGCCGGCAAATGATTAAGTCGAAATTGAACAATATTGCCAAGAGAAAAGTGGATTGCAAGTATAAAGTTGCGAGAAACTAACCTCGTTACCCCGGACCTCGCGAACTCGGAACAGCATGCAAATTAAGACAACAATCTCTTCAAAGACTGCTTCACCTTTTCGAAATTAAATTGTTTTATCAAATCGTTTTTGTAAGCTACAATTTCATCATTGCACAAGTTACCGATGCTGCCTGCATGGGTGTGCCGGACCTCTTTGTCCGGAATAAAGATGCCGGCTTCAATGGCAAGTCCGACTTGTTTGTAAGCATCACGAAAAGGCATTCCGCCTAAAGTCAGTTTATTGACTGTTTCTACACTGAACATGGCATCGTACTTAGGATCATCTAATATGTTCTCGTTGATCTGAACTTTCGACATCATCAGTTCAGTCATTTGCAGACAATCCTTTAGTTCGGAGAAGGTCGGAATAAACAACTCTTTGATAATTTGCAAGTCTCTGAAATAGCCGGAAGGAAGGTTGTTGGTAATCAAGGTAATTTGCTGAGGTATTGCCTGAATTTTATTGCATTTGGCACGTGTTAGTTCAAACACATCAGGATTCTTTTTGTGCGGCATGATACTCGACCCGGTAGTAAATTCCTCGGGCAAGCGAATAAATCCGAAGTTTTGGGAATTGTACAAACATGCATCATAAGCTAATTTTGACAGCGTGGCAGCAACCGAAGCCAAGGCATTGGCAACGATGCGTTCCATTTTGCCACGCCCCATCTGTGCATACACCACATTGTAGTTCATGCTGTCGAAACCTAATAACTCGGTGGTCATCTGGCGATCCAAAGGAAATGAAGAACCGTATCCGGCTGCTGAACCAAGCGGATTGCGATTGGTGATTTTCCAGGCAGACAACAACAACTGCAAATCGTCGACAAGACTTTCGGCATATGCACCAAACCACAATCCGAATGATGATGGCATAGCAACTTGCAAATGGGTATATCCGGGTAGAAGAACATGCTTGTACTGATTACTTTGTTTCATTAGAGTCTCGATCAGTTGGTTGACTAAGTCGACTATTTCCATCAACTCCGCACGGGTATAAAGCTTTAAATCCAACAATACTTGGTCGTTGCGTGAGCGTCCGCTGTGAATCTTTTTGCCGATATCCCCCAATCTACGCGTCAACAACAGTTCAACCTGAGAATGAATGTCTTCTGCACCTTCTTCTATTGAAAAACTCCCTGCACTAACTTCATGATAGATGTTTTTCAGTTCCTTAAGCAGTAGTTGCAATTCATCCTGTCCGAGTAAACCGACGGATGCTAACATGCGAATATGCGCCATAGATCCAAGCACATCATAACTTGCCAGGAACATATCCAATTCTCTATCCCGTCCAACTGTAAACTGATCTACCCTTTTATCTACATCTGTTGTTTTTGTCCAAATTTTTGCCGCCATATTCAACTGTTTTTTATTAACCATTTGTTCAAAAAATCCTCAAATAAATCCGCGAAAGTATTGATGCCTTTTTCTAATTGCCTGTTGAACATCATTTTTAAAGTCCATGAAAGTTCAACTTGTATTGTAACTTGCAACTGTGTGTCGTTTCCTTCAGATTCCTTTAGAAAAATTTCTCCGCTTGCATCCACCGGCAATTGGGTGATATCAAAGCGAATCAGTTTATTCACCTGCCTTTCAGAAATACGAATGCCTATTTCACCAAAATCATCAACAGCTAACAGACAAGAATCTTGGTCATGTTCAAGTATCTGAAATTTCTTTATAGGCACCTCCACTTCGTTAAGAATTTGAAGATTATTCAAATCCTTAATGACGTTAAAAACTTTTTCTTCGGGTGCGGAAATTATCTTTATGTCACTTTTGTATGTCGTCATCAAATGATTCGAAAAACTCAAGTTTCCGTCAATTTACTACTGTGGTTTTTTCCCCCAGGTAGAAGGGCTTATTCTCCACTCTTTCAAGGTTTCAATGTCTTTTTCCGAAATATAATTGATAGCTAAAGCTTCGCTAAGTACGGTATCATAATCCGATAAAGCCGTTAATTTTACTTTTGCTTTTTTGAACATTTCAAGAGCAACCGGAAAGTCGTAGGAAAAGATGGCAACCACCCCTAATACTTCAGAACCATCATTGCGAACGGCTTCTACAGCTTTCAAACTGCTTCCGCCGGTAGAAATTAAATCCTCTATTACCACTACCTTTTGTTTGGGTTTTAAATCGCCCTCAATCATATTTTCCAAGCCGTGATCTTTGGGTGTAGGACGAATGTAGATAAAAGGCAAACCCAACAAATCAGCAACCAAAGCACCTTGTGCGATGGCTCCGGTTGCAACTCCTGCTATCACATCAACATCAGGATAATTCTCCTGAATGATACGTGCTATTTGAATTTTGATGTAAGTTCTAATTTCAGGATAAGAAAGTGTCTTTCTATTATCGCAATAAATGGGTGATTTCCACCCGGAAGCCCAGGTAAAAGGATTGTTGGGTTGCAACTTAATAACCTTAATCTTAAGTAGTTTATCGGCTAATTGTTTTCTATAAAGTTTCATATGTTAATAATTTTAGTTTCAAACAATAATAATTCATTTTTTAATACTCATATGGAACTCGCATGGCATATGGTTGGAACCTTAAATTTAAAAAATGTGCACGCTCGTTTCATTTTATTAATTAACCGGTGGTAAGAAGGCATTTTCAATATGTTCGATTTTATAATCGTTTCCATCCGGCATCACCGAAATAATATCGAAACGTGTTTCTCCCATCCAATTATATCTTTTGATGTAGCTACCTGCAGCATTTACCAAGTTTTTAATCTTCTGTAAACCAATAGATTCTTCAGGGGCTAAAAAAGAGTCTGTGGAACGTGTTCTTACTTCAACAATAACCAACCAGTCGTCCTTTTCTGCTATGATATCAATCTCCAATTTACCGGCTCTATAATTTGTGGAACGGATTTTGTACCCTTCCGCCAGCAAAAATTCACGTGCACGAATCTCTCCCGCTTTACCCAGTTCGTTGTGTTTCGCCATAGTTAAAGTTTAATTTTATTACAATGCTACAAAAGTATAGATTTTTTATGATTAATCCTTTTAATTAGAACATTTAATATTACTTTTGTAAGACTTTATCCAACTACATGGCAAATAAAGAACATAAAAAAAGTTCGTATCGGAAAAGACTTCGTAGGATACATCGACATGAATTCATGTTGAATGAACTTGAGAACAAAGCATTGATGCGGTATATCAATCAATACTGCGTTACCAATAAATCCAAGTTTATACGTGAAACTTTAATTCGGGCAGTTTTACGACAATTTGAAGAAGACTCGCCCACTTTGTTTGATTAGGTTAGTAAAAGAATTGATGTTTTTGAGTAAACAAATGAAACGGAAAGATTTTCTTCTCATCTTTTGTGTCTTTTTTGTCCGGATGTCCATTTTTCCCACTATTAATAACCATGCCGCCGACAGTATTATTATCAGTACTACGAATATCAATGATTTAATTGAACGTGCCTTTAGTACAGAAGGCTCCATTGTAACTGATGCAGACTCTCTTGATTTAACATCTCCTGATATTGAATTTCCGGAAGTTGATTCCGACTCACTGAGTGATACGCCGCAGACTGTCATTCCTGTTGAGGAAGTAAAATACAAGCCATTGGATATCCAACAAATTTTGGCCGAATATGAGAAAAAAAAGATGAAGCCTGTCATTGTTCCGATTGACAAAAGATTTTTAGAAACCAACCCCTTATTCATAGATTTAGTATTTCACGGATTTTCTGCAAAACCCATTCATTTAGAAATGCCTTCTGTTCGTCATACTATCGACAAAACATGGGACAATGAATTGATTCAGGGTGCTACCTTGCTAAAAAATGAAGCTTCTTATAATGCCCTACAACAACTGAGAGATAAAACAACCAGACGATTGGCAGCTCATGCTCCTTATTTAATTGCTTTTCATATAGATGAGCTTCCGGATATTACCGATTTAATTAATTTTCAACTCGACATTAATCCCATTGAGGAATTTAGACTAAGTTCCCGAACACAAGATTATGAACACCAAAGAATAGTTATTGAAAAAATGAAGCCTTTACAATGGACTATGAAATCGAATGCGCTGTTACAGTTTTCTCAAAGTTATATTTCTTCCAATTGGCATCAGGGAGGTAGTGACTATATTTCTATTTTGGGAATTTTAGATGGGAGATTCAATTATGACAACAAAAAGAATATACAATGGGATAATTTTGCTGAGTGGCGTGTTGGATTTAACTCAGTTGAGGGCGATACACTCAGACTCTTAAATACCAACGATGATATTGTCAGAGCAACCAGCAAATTGGGTATTAAAGCGGGTGGTAATTGGTATTATAGTACTTCGGTTGACTTTTCGACCCATCTTTTTAATAGCTACAAAGGGGTCAATTCTACCCAAAAGAAAGTTAAGTTTTTAACACCGGTAAGGTTTAATGCAGGTATCGGGTTAGACTATAAATACAAAAAGATTTTCTCGCTAATGCTTTCTCCCTTAAGTTATAAATTTATTTACGCGAACGACACCACTGAAATCAAACAAAGGTCATTCGGAATTTCAACAGGTACAAAAGTTTTAAGCCAGGTCGGAAGCTCCCTTAGGGCACAATTATCTTACAGCCCAATGCGTGAGCTTGATATTAATTCCAAATTTTATTTCTACACCAATTATGAAAAAATAGAGGTAGATTGGGAAATTGTTGGAGATTTCAAATTTAACAGATTTTTGTCAATCAGACTGGCTCTGAATCCTCGATATGACAACACCGTATTCTTAGCTGCAGGAGAAAAAGCCAAAATACAATTCAAAGAATTACTCACTTTTGGCCTTTCGTACAGGTTGCTGTGATGAAATCCGCTGCAACTTATGAAAATCTTGCATGCCATGCTTCAAAATACTGCAAGTTGCTTTCATCGTGCTTCTTGATGGATTGTCTGATTCTATCCAAATCATTCATCACATCGGGCCTTGATTTAGAAAAAAATTTATCGGCATAACAAATGATTTCTTCTTCTATTGATACCGGCCTCATGTCTCTATGGGGTAGCGGAAGTTTTTTCTCTATAATTTTTTCCATTGTAAAACCGATTCCGGTATGTCGTTCGCATACTTTGGCATGTTGCTCGAATCCTTCTTTGCGCAAAATATCAGCCCCTAAATAACCATGCTCTATGTAATGATGTGTGCCGTAACAGAAAATTTGAGGAGCATCACATAAAAAAATCCCTATATCATGTAGCATCGCTGCTTCGGCAATAAAATTTTTATCTGCACATAATTCAGGATGTTTCATCGTAATTTCTATCGCTTTATGTTTCACCTGCTCACTGTGTTTAATTAACAGTTGATGTAATTCAGGGAAGGGAGCATAATACTTCTCGATAATTTGATAAGGATTAATCATGATTGCCGGTAGTTTTAAAGAAAGTTCAATGAGTTAACAGCACAATTTTTAGTAGAAAACAAGGGGAAATACTGTACTTTCATTACGATGAAAAACAAATATTTATCCCATGAGCAAAGGTATCAAATAGATATGTTGCTACAAAGAAAAACACAACAAAAAACACAGCTTATCCTAATTAAAACCAGCGCATCAACCTTCAACAAAAAATTAGGCGTAATTTCAAGAAACACGGTTATCTACCTGCATGGCGCAGGAGTGAAAATATTTCTCAGCTTATTGCAAATTCAAAAAATGATTGTATCTTTGCAAGGCATTTGGAAAAATGCAAACTGGTGTGGTAGTTCAGCTGGTTAGAATGCCTGCCTGTCACGCAGGAGGTCGCGGGTTCGAGTCCCGTCCATACCGCTTGCTAATTAAATTGAGACCTTTCGGGGTCTCTTTTTTTTTGTTTTTACCTTCTCTAAAATTCAATTCAATTTAATTTAATTCACACATAATCAATTAATTAATCAATTAAATTGGTTGAAAAATATTGTTGCCATAAATTATTGATAATAATATTTTTTGAAAAAAATAATGGGAAAAATGGGAAAAAGTGGTGATTTGAAAATTTGGATGATTGATGATAATCAAATTGATAAAATTGTTGATACTTACATCGATTATGTTACTAATCCTTATCACCAATACAGACAGTCAAACGATTGGAGTTATAAAAAAATATCATCGGATTTAAAAAATATAGATTGTCCTCCTGAGAAAAGAGCTTTAAAATATGACGATTCCTACAAAGCACAGCGAGAATTCGGTGATAATTTGCCAATTCAAATTATGAATTTACCTAAGCCAAATAAAATCAAAATTAAACAGCATTTTATTTGGCTTCTTCATCAAATGTATTTAGCATATATAAATTCAAAAAACGGTTTTTTTTATTTAAATGCTCAATCGCTGCAAAGTGTACAGAAATATTATAATTACATGCTTAGTGTTTTATTGAAAACTGGGTTATTCTATTATAATAGAGAAAGTCAAGGATCATTCGCAAGAAACCTATATAGCATAAATGAACCTAAAAAATTCAAATTAAAAACATATAATAACTTTATAGTAAAAAATGATATAAAAAAAATAATTGAAATAATTGAAAAATATCAGAAAAAACAATTAGAAGAAGTAAAAAGAAGAACATCTGATAAATTTGTCAGAGATTATAACAAATCACTAACTAAATATAAATTATTAGATAAAAATGCTGCAAAAAAATATGTAGAAAATGAATTAAAAAATATTACCAAAAAAGATTTACATCATTCTAAATTATATCATTATAATATAATTGATAAACATGAAGAAATAATTAAAAAAATAATAAGAATAGATGATAATAATAGAATATATCATATAATAACAAGAACACCTATTCAACTAAGAAAATTTACTAATATTACTTCAATAATAGATGTTAGAAATAGTCATCCTTTTTTATTTAATTATTTCATTTTAGAATATTATACTAATATTAACAATATAGATATAAATAATAATAACTATAAATCAATAAATAATAAATATTATTATATAATTAATAATTTTATATTTAATGAATATAATTTAACTATACCCTACCATTACTTTATGCAATGTCTTTGCAAACACTTGCATGACAATAATATACCAAATAATATTATTGAAAATATTAAAAAAATTAAAGATGATGTTTTTCAATATATGTATTCAACATCTATGGGCAAAATGTGGGATGAAATGCTATCCAATTACCCCGAATTTTCACGTGATGAAATAAAAAAATTAATGTTTAAATCAGTTTTTTATTCTAAATCGAAAAACATATACAAAAAGCAAACGTACGCATTTGATTTTAAAAAGAAATACCCGACAGTAATTAAAATTTTACGTCATTATCGAACAACATACATAAATCAATGTACAGAAAGAAATATAACAAAAATTAAAAATGGAGAAAACATTCCAAAAATTCAAATCGCACATAAAATGATGCAAATTGAAAGTTATTTATTTATTCGAATTTTAAAACAGCTTTTCAAAATTAAAAACGCTTATGTTGTTGGAATTCATGATGCGATTGCTATTATTGACGATTCAATTCAAGAAGAAAAAGTTAAAGAAATCATAGAAAAACAGTTTAAAGAAATTGGTCTACGTCCATCTTTAAAGTGTGAAAACATATATCAACACAATGAAACATTGTATGATTTTGATGATGATGATTATGTGAACATCTAATTCAATTAAATCATTCAAGTAATGTTACTCCCTTCATTTCATCAATGATTGTTTTATCAAGTAATCTCGCATAATGTTGTGTGATTTTCAAATTCGCATGTCCTAAAAAAGCACTAACAGTACTTAATTGAATTCCATTATTTAACAAGAGAGTTGCGGCAGTGTGACGTGCTACATGTGTAGTAAGCGTTTTTTTAACATTACACAAATCACCTATTTCCTTTAAATAACTGTTCATTTTCTGATTACTCAGTACCGGTAAAGAAAAATTATATTTTTGTAAAATTGAAACAGCTATTGGTGATAAGGGAATTGTAGCCATTATTTTCGTTTTTTGACGAGGTTTTTTTATGAACCAATTTCCATCATCGTCGATAAAAATATGGTTTTTAGATAGCAGTTTACTATCAACAAATGAAAGAGCAGTTAGACAATTAAACACAAAAACATCTCTAACTTGCGCAATTCTCACAACTTCAAACTCTTTTTCCCAAATTCTTTTTAATTCATCATGCGTCAAGAAAGTTGGTACGACTTGATCAAGCTTAAATTTTATTTTATTAAAAGGATTCTCATTAATAATTTTATCATTATAAGCCATATTAAAAATCTTTTTTATTTTTTTCATATTTCCAATTGCTGTATTGTGCCGCTGATTTTTACTAATAATTAGAAAACTATAAAAATCATTGAGAAAACTTGTTTTTATTTCATTAATTGAAATATCAATATTATTCATGTATTTACATAGATAATTATAGACATAAACATGTTTTTTAAAACTGTCTTGAACAATTGTTTTGCCGACCATCTTTTCAAGGTTTACATTGTGTATATGATATAACTCCAACAAACCCCAATTTTTTTTTAATAGAATTCCGCAATAAACCTGTTTAATTCTTTGTGCAGTTATCTCTATCTTGTTTGCGAATAAGTCAGTTTGAATTTCATATATTTTCGTTTTTACAACATTAATATACTCATTTATGTCCTGAATAGTTGATAGTTGAATTTTTGAATTAAATTCTTTTGGCTTCAATTTTTTCGGCAACTGAATATATGTACGTTCTTTATTTACTGAAATTGAGACAAAAAGAGGAGCATATCCTTCTTTATTCACCTTGGAACTCGAAACAGAAAATCTGATGTTGAACGTTTGATACATAACTAATAAATTTTAAATTAATAATTTGTTAATTAATTAGTTCTCAGCATTTTGAATTGGTAGCATTTTGAAAAATACTTGGTAGCATTATTATCACCACTTTTTCCCATTTTTCCCATTATTTTTTTCAAAAAATATTATTATCAATAATTTATGGCAACAATATTTTTCAACCAATTTAATTGATTAATTAATTGATTATGTGTGAATTAA
>Ga0208694_1002533_pt1 | contig 19093 bp, 9 predicted proteins | sample AD_UKC078_MetaG_FD_184442 | JGI IMG/M metagenome (GOLD analysis project Ga0208694, IMG submission 184442) | Active sludge microbial communities of municipal wastewater-treating anaerobic digesters from USA - AD_UKC078_MetaG (SPAdes) (version 2) | ecosystem: Engineered > Bioreactor > Anaerobic >...
ACGGGGACGGGTCGTTTGAGTACGCAAAGAGCGCTGGAGACATGATGGACGTCGGTGCGTTGATCGCGAAGGTGTCCAGCCAGACGGGGCTCGCTGTCATAATCCGATGAGTAAGCAAACTCAAGTTGTGAAAAAGGCAAGAAGAAATTCTGCCGTCCGATTCTTAATCAATGGAGGAAAACAGCATGAAACATGCACAGGTCCGCTATGTGTTTCCGCGCGGTTTGCTCGCGGCGGGGTTAGGGTTGGTTGTATTGACAGGTTGCGATGAGCGGGATGTGTGTGGCGTGCCGCTTGTCGAGGTGCCGGCGCGGCACAAGCCGCTTGAGATCATGGGCCGCGACTGCTGGCGCGTATTGACGAGATATACTCCCTACGGGTGGTCCGGCAAACTGCTGGCCGCGGACAATCCTGAGTTCAACAACAGCTTAGCCATCAGCGATGTCGTGCCGAAGTACGTGGCAGCGGCGGAGCCGCCTGCGGCCGCGACCGGATACGCCGTCTGGCCGACACTGGATCTCCATTTCAGACCGGATGCGCCAGACCGTGAAATCCTCACTTCGAACCCGCATCCGGATCGTCCGTTTTTTCTCTCCAAACGCGGTGAACGCAACCGCGGGACGTGGGGAAGTCCCGTGCAGCTCGACAAGGCGGCGTATGCGGCCTGGCGGGCAGCGCATCCGAATCTTGTGGCGGACGGCGCCTGCAGCGAATGGTGTAACGACCTCAATAACGCATGGAGTTCCGTGGCGGGGGAGAAGGGCACATACGTTGACCATCGGCCCGATTCGTCAAACCGCGTGGCGATCCTGCGGGCGTTCCTCGGCGAAAAACCGAAAAACCGCTATGAGCATGTCGCGTTGCTCAAGCGCTATTATGAAATGCGCAAGGAAAGGAACTACGGCGGAACGATGTCCGTACTTGACGCGCACCTCAATTCGCTGCACATCGCCGCCGATTTCGGGGCGGTGCTCCTGCGAATGGAGACGACGAGTTCGGGCCAGTACCGCTACCAGCCCTCCGCGATGTTCACGCGCGGCGCGGCGCGGCAGTTCGGTATACCGTGGGAATGGTATATCGCCGGCTATGCCAACGGCCCGTCGGCCAAGGGCAGGGGGTTTCTCGGGGATGCGATGTGCCGCTATCCGGCGACGCCCGAAGCAACAGGCGAGTCGCGTTATGCGAAGGAGCGGGAGGCATCGTGGTGTCCGGGCGGCAAGATCCGCATCGGAAACAGCGGGCCGGACTTCGGCATTTCGCGTTCCCTCTTCAAGCGCACGCATTATCTCGCCTACCTGAGCGGTGCAAACTATATTGAACTGGAGGAGTGGAACTGCGGTATCCTCAACATGTGGGACAAAGAGAAAGGCAGGACGGTCTTCTCGCCGCGTGGTGAGATCTATGCCGCATTTGCCGAATTCATAAAGGATCATCCCGATCGCGGTACCCATTATTCTCCAGTGGCCATTTGTGTGCCGCTCGCGCAGGGCTATCCGACCTGGGGGGGGGCGCCGTTCGCCGATCCCTCGTTCGGTTACACCGAAGGCGACAAGGCGGTCGATGCCGTCTTCTTTACGCTCGTACCCGGCTGTGACTATACCGCTTGTCGCGATCGCGGCGAAGAGAAATGTCTACGCAATTCTCCCTATGCGAACATGTATGATGTGATTGCGCCGGATGCAAAGAGCCAGAAGCCAGAGGAGTTGCTGGCCGTCATGAAGAGCTACAAGGCGCTCGTCGTCGCCGGTGACTATCCCGACACGTCTTGGGAAAAAACGCTTGCCAGATATGAGGCGGATGGCGGCAAGGTGATTCATGTCGGTGTGGATATGCTGGCCGATCCGGTCAAGATCGGAAAGGGCCGGGGGATCGGAAACGGCGAGACACGGTATCCGAAACTCGAGAAGGCGCTTAACGACCTTGAGGCCGAGTATTTCCCGTTTGAGGTCGAGGGGGACTGCATGTACGGATTGACAGTTGCTGACAGGCACTCCTGGCTTTATGTCTTCAACAACGACGGCGTGACGAAGTTTGCTGATGCTCCGCAAGAACTTGACGCAACAAAGACATCGGATATCCGGATCACGTTTAAGTCCGATAAGAAACGCCTCTGCGCCGTGCGTGAGCTTTTGAGCGAAGCAGTTGTCGCCGTGTCGGCTGGCGTTTCGTTCGATTGCCGTCTCGGACCGGGTGAATTTGCGATTTTTGAGATCACTTCAGCAGGTCTGAAGTAAGAATGTCGGTAAAGGCTGAGTTCGGTCGTTTCGTTGTGTGGAGTGCGGGTCAGGACAAACCAAAACAAAGGAACAACAACATGAAACTGTCTCAAACGCGTGGTAAGGGAAGAAGCGCGGGCGCGGTGCGCGGGGGCATGGCGATGTTCGCGGTCGCTTTTGCGCAAATGGCTGTTGCTGCGACGGACTATGTTTGGACCGGATCGAGCGCGTCGGGCCCGGTGTCCATGCCCGATTGGGCGGATGAGGACAACTGGAACCCCAAGTCGATCCCCAACAGCGATGACGCTCTGGTTTCTGTTTCTGGCGGATGGGTTTCGAATACGATGCCCGTCACCGTCGCACGGGTAGAGAATGCCGGTTCAACGACTCGTTACATCAGCGATCACCAATTTTCAATCGTATCCAATTTGTTCTCGAAGAACATGGCCTTCTTTGCCCCGCTTCACATCAAGGGGAGTACGCCTTATCTTAGGGACTGTTCACTTGCCGGCGACATGACCTTTGGCAACGGGGCGAAAATCCTTGTCCATGGCGGTACGTTTTCCATCAACGATAATCAGTATGCGCCGTCATCGGAGACCACCTGGCGCCCTTCTCCCTTGGGGACGATCACTGAGTATCACGGCTCGCTGTCATTTAACGGGCCGCGCGGGAGTTCCGCGGCCGTCACTCAAAAGTTCTCGACGCAAGCCGGTTCGCCGTTTGTTAAGGCCGTAACGGCCGGTGCGGCCGATACCCTGCCGATCGGCGCTCTGGTGTCGGGTGCAGGAGTTTCGGGCGGCACTTTTCTCAGGCGGATCTTCGGCAAGGATGACTTTGTTGAACTTTCGCAGCCGGTTTCCGAAACGGCGGCCGCTGCTGAGCTTTCCTTTGCCGGACGGAAAGGCGACTGCCGCCGGTATGTAAATGAGCTGGCGCATAATGGTTCGACAGACCACAACTTCACCATAAACCTTGGCAAGTATCGCATGGAGGATATATATGAGGTTGAGGTTGGATTGCTCAAATTGTTGACTTTAAGCGGTGGCAACCGCTGGACGCGCATTCATTGCAACAATACATTTCCCGGCCGCCTGATTCTCCATGACACACCGAAAGTCCTGAATACGGCGCTTGAGGTCGGCACATGTGATATCCTCTTCTCTGATGCTCCAAACACGGAGAATGGTCCTGGCCTTCCCTATGCAACGGTGCGTCAAGGGGATGCGGGACAGCATTCCCGCTTCTCGGTGACGGGCAACATGGAGGCCGTCATCCATGAATTCCAGGCGATCAAGGGATCCCTGACCAAGGGGGGGGTCGGTTTGTTACGAGTCGGATTCGGCGAGGGGCCGCATACGGGTGCCCTGGTTATCGAAGAAGGAACGTTTGTGCCAACGGCTGAAGATGAGTCGTGTCCGATTGAAATCGGCTCGTTCTCGATCACGTCGAATGCCGTTCTGCAACTGCCTGTGCAAGGCCTTCGTGTCACGAACCGTGTCGGCAGTCTGGCCGGAGGTGTTGTGAAGGGCCCTGGTAAACTTTTCTTTTCCAATGTGGCCTCGATAGACGGACTCACGCTTGAGGATGGCGCCGAAATCGTTTTCGAGTGTGACGGATCGATCATCCGTTCTGAAGGCGGCGAGACGGTCCCCGGCAACCCGGCGTTTTGGGTTGACTGCTCGGAGAACGGTTCGGCAATGACTCTCGTTGATGTCACAAATGGTGTGAAGGGGGTTACACGCATCGAGGATGTTCGCCAGAAAAACGATCCTGATGGTGATTACATTTATTCGGAAGTGTGTTCCGCACCGGGGTCGGGCTATTTTCCTGAACTGAGGACGGATACGACCCGCAACATCCAGTATGTTCATTTCGAAGGTAATTTCGTCAGTGGCAGTTCATCTCTTGCGGATAGCGACACGCACCGCTGGAGTAAACCTGTAAAGAACATCCGCCATGTCTTTCAGGTGATGGCGCAGGATCGTTGGCGGTCGGGGGGTAATTTCTTGGGCATCATTGACACGCAACAGACCGGCACGGGGGCGGAAGCCTGGGCTCATTACAACGTCTATACCGGCAAGATTTTCGACTGGGGAACAGATGCCATCAAGCAGGGGAAACTCTGGATCAATGGCGTTCTCAGCAATCCGGATCAGGGATATCCCTATCCCGCCTATGAAAATGCCTCGGTGAAGTATTTTGTCCCGATTGTTTTGGCGTTCGAGTGCAATGCCAATTATGAATTGCCTGGAGCGGACTCGTACGAATACAACACTGTCCGGGCCAAGGAAGGTCGAATCGGGCACAAGTGCCTGGGAGAGTTGATCGTTTACACAAATGCGTTGACGGTCGTCGAGTGCAAGCAGATTATGGCCTATCTGACGCGCAAGTGGCAGACGACGGAAATCTGTTATGCGCCGATTCAAACCGGTTCTGAAGCTTCGCTGGGCACGTTGAACTTGGGCGAGGGCAGCGGCGGCATCGGTGTCAAGGATGGCGCAGAACTGATGGTTGATCGGGTGACCGGTGCGGGTACGCTTGCCAAGACAGGAAACGGCACCTTGCTCGTGCCGGCCTTGCCCGAGGACGGTTCGGTTTCCTTTTTGGTGAAGGAAGGCACACTCGAAATCCAGTCCGTTGCGGCAACGGAGAACATGTTGCCCGCCGGAGCGTGGGCGCGTTATGATGCGTCCAATCTCAACAACCTCGAGTATACGGTAGAGAACGGCGTCACAAACATTTTGAAATGGCTGGATTCTGCAAGCGGTGAACATCCGGCCTCGCATCCGGACTATTGCACAAATTATCCAACCCTGCGGACGAGTACGGCGCTTGGCGGAATGCCCTATGTCGACTTTGGTGAGGCAAAGCGATGGGAAAAGGGTGGCCTGCCGACCAACCAGTACGCCCCGTCGGCCCCCGTGCTTTCTTATGCGTCCACTCCACAACTTCATACGGTCATTGCCGTTTGGGGAGCGGATCATGGCGGCGGGAATCTGGTGGGAACGTCGGCGCCTGACTCCCAGTACTGGTCATCGGTATACACAATCGTCCGTGCTGGTGAGACATCGGGGCCGCTGGGGGGGGACAGGGATCAGCCCGTTGTCCGAAGCGACATGCTTATGCCTAAGACGGCAATGGATGAGCGTGGCATGCGGTTCCACAAGAATGGAGTTGCCTGCGATCCGCGACAGACGGGGCTCTCTGCGGGCTTCAACATCGTCTCGTGGGCGTCTTACGAGAACTTCGGCGGATCGGCGCTGACGGGTGTTGCGAGCAGCACCCGCTATGCTGGCGGCGAGCAATTTGCAGAGTACATGCTTTATGAGAAACAGCTCTCGACGCGTGAGGTGGCCCTTGTTGAGGCATATCTTCGGCAGAAATGGTTCGGTCAGCCGACGCCAGAGTGGAATGGCACAAAGGCGTCGAAGGTCGCCGTGTCGAATGGGGCGACGCTGAAGGTCGTTGGCAACGCGCCGCTCTCGGTCGAAACGCTGTCGCTGGCAGGTGGCACGATCAGCGGTGGGGTCGCCCTTCAATCGGCCGCAGATCTTGAGGCTGCCGTCAATGCCGATGGTACGGTGACGCCTGTGACGGTCGACGGGACGATTGACTTTTCAAAGGGGGGTACGGTAACGTTCACCGGGGCGACGAACATGTTGACTTATGGGTCGTATGTCCTTTTGACGGGTATTGGAGAATGTGACCTCTCGAACTGGTCGGTTGACACTGCGGGACTGCCGGGCCGCTATCAAAACATCGTGCTGTCGGCAGCCGGAGGTAGTCTGACCGTAAAGGTCGTTCCCGGCGGCACGTCAATCAGAATGAAGTAGTTGCCTGCCGATGTCGGCGGATGGTTACGAGGCGGAAAGGGGTATAGGTTATGTTTAGTTTGAGTAAGGCCGGCGTTTTGATCTTGTCGGGGATGATCGCCGTTTCCGCATCGTTTGCCGACGGAATTGACTTGGCGAGGGCGGAGTACGGTAAATATTACCGGCAGATAACAGGCAGGACACCAACGAAGGAGTCCGTTCGGTTCGCGATTGATCGTTCCATATCGAAAAGGGGAAATGACGCCTATACGATCAGATCCGAAACAGGCGGGGCTGTCATTACCGGATCCAATGTCCGGTCCCTCTTCTATGGACTGTATGATTTGCTGGAGCGTCGCGGCGGCTGTCATTGGTTCTGGGATATTGATGTGGTGCCGCACAAGGAGGACATCGACCTCACGGGGCTCGACGTAAATGAGGAGGCTCGCTTTGAATACCGCGGTCTCCGTTATTTCGCGCACCGGGGACTCACGCGTTTCCAAGCCGAGCACTGGGGGCTTGATGACTGGAAGCGGGAGATCGACTGGTGTCTCAAGCGCCGACTCAACGTCTTCATGCTCCGCATCGGACAGGACGATCTCTTCCAGCGCACGTTTCCTGACATCGTTTCCTATCCGGATGCGTCCAAGAACCTGCCGGGAACCGGTAAGGGCTACGACAACCGGACGCTCTTCTGGTCGCTGGAGTACCGGGGCAAGCTTCGGCACGACCTTCAGCAATACGCGTTCGCACGCGGACTGATGGTTCCGGAGGACTTCGGTACGATGACGCATTGGTACTCGCGCACGCCCGAAGAGTTCCTCGAGAAGATGAATCCGCCGTTCCTGCCGCAGACAACGGCCGGTTATTCGGAGAAAAACGGCCTCGTCTGGGATGTCCGTGATGACAAGTGGGTGGACGCGTACTGGAAGCTGACCCAGACTGCTGTTGAGGCGTATGGTCAAGGGAAAGACCGGCAGCAGCTTCTACACACGATCGGCCTTGGCGAGCGCCGTTGCTACACCAATCGTCAGGAGAATCTTGAACTCAAGATCGCTTCGCTGAAGAAGTTCCTCGCACGGGCGCATCGCGACTATCCGAACGCGAAGACCCTTTTGGCAGGATGGGATTTCTACTTTACGTGGCGTCCGGAGGAAGTTCAGGAACTGGTTCGGTCGCTGGACCCGAAACGGGATATCATCTGGGACTATGAAGGAGATTCGACGCGCGACTATCGTCCGGAGATGCTGGATCTGGGCGGCAACAACTTCACGAAGTGGGGTGTCGTCGGCAAGTTTCCCTACACGTTCTCGGTGTTCCTCGCCTTTGAGAATGCGCTCGACGTACGCGCGAACTATCCGCTCATCGAGGAACGGCAGAAAATCGTGCAGGATGACTCCGCTTGCGTGGGGTATATCTTCTGGCCGGAATCCAGCCATACGGACACGCTCTTGTTGCGATTCTTTACGGTCAACGCCTGGTCGTCCACGGCCGTTTCGCACCGGCAGGTTCTTGACGAATTCTGCAACAGTCGTTATGGCGCGTTGGCGCCCCGAATGAAATCGCTCTGGGAGAAGGTCATCCCTGTGTCCTACATGAGTGACTGGGGAAGCAACTACAGTTACCTGTTCACGCGCAAGTCGTTCGGGACGAAGCAATATGGTCCCGCCGGAAAAACGGACGCCGAAACGTGGGGCAGGAGGCTTGCTGAGGCGAAGGGCGTGTTCGCCGAGTTGGCCAAGATTGAGTGGCAGGGAGAGGCCGTTCGTCGCGATACGATTGATTTGGCGCGTACGGTACTGGACCGCATGATGGTGATGGAGGCCGGTACGCTGGCCGCTGATTTTGAGAAATGGCAAGGCGGCGCGGAAAACGGCGCAAAGATGATTGCCGCGGCGAACCGCCTTGCCGGTCTTGCCGACCGTATGGCGGATCTTCTTGAATTGCATACGGATTATTCGCTCTGGGAATCCTATTTGCGCTTGAATGAAATCGAGCCGGTGCGCAATCCTAATTTTCCGTCCGTTTTATTCGAGAACGCCGCCAACACCTATTGTCAGAGCCACCAGTACGAGCTGGCGCGCTACTGGTATGCGCCCCGTGCGCATGAATGGGCGGCGAAGATCGAGACAATCATCCGCTCCAAAGACAGGAAGAGCCCGCTCCAGCTCGAATCTGGCGAAGTGTTGCGAAATGAGCTTCAGAAGCGGCCGCTCGAGACGCTCCGCCCCCGTTCGGATCGGTCGCCGAAGGTGTTTGCAGCCCTGATGGAGGTTTTGTCGGAATCACCTTAACCGTAAAGGACGAAATGACAATGAAAGACAGATTATATTTGACGCTTGGAGCGATTGTGGCATTTTCCGCGTGCGCTGAGGAAATGCCGAAGACGCCTTTTGACGGGACGACGCCCGTCACGGTCGAGACGAAGACGTTCAGGCTCATCATCAATCCGGATGCCACCGCCAAGTCACTGATCGTGAAGGCGACGGGCGAGGAGATGCTCGAGCCGCGCGAGGGGATTCCGGTCTTCGCGTCGACGCAGATCCGGCCCTTCAACAACGAGATCCGCCTCGTGCAGCAGGCGAAGCGCACGACGTACCCGGCGAACCGGGTCAGGCGCGAGGGCGATCTCATCTTTATCGGCTTCGAGACGGCGCCCTACCAGGTCGCCGTACGCGTGACCGAGACAGCGGCCGGATATGCGACGTTCAGGCCCGAGCGGCTCATCTCCAACACGACGGACGAGCACCAGTACTATCACTGGAACCTGGACGTGCCGCCGATCGATGCGTTCCGGATCCTGCAGTTGCCGGTGAAGAACCGCGCGAACTTCGGTGACTGGCTGAACGTGATGTGGGACGATCAGGCCTTCGTCGGCGTCATGGGCGGCACGCCGTACATGGATGTGGACAACGAGCGCCGGCACGGCTTCCGCAAGCTGACCGTCGAGTCGCTCAAAGACTACGGCGTCACGAACGGCGTCGCCGTCCTCGCCGTCGAATCGCAGAAGGAACGCTTTCTGGACCAGATCGACGCCGTGGAGCGCGATCTCGGCCTGCCGCGGGGCGTGCAGAGCCGCCGCGACAGCCGCCTCAACGCCTCGCTCTATTGGACCGCCGGCGACTTCCGGCCAGAGAACGTCGACGCGCTCCTCTCCTATCTGAAGAAAGGCGGCTTCCGCATGTTGCTCGTCTACTATTCCGGCATCGTCAAAGCCAAATCATACAACACGCTGCCCGATTATTCCTTCGACAATGGCTGGGATGCGGAAACGCTCACGACGGCCCTGAAACGCTTCCACGACGAGGGTGTTTCGGTCGGCCTGCACACGTTGCAGACGTTCATCGGCTTCAAGAGTTCCTACGTGACGCCCGAAGCCGACCACCGGCTGGCGCTCGTCAAGCACTTCACGCTTGCGAAGCCGCTGCCGCTCTCGGAAGAGCCATGCGAGGTCTTCGTCGAGGAGAACCCCGTTGCCGCGCCGATGCAGCCGAAAATCCGCATTTTGAAGTTCGGAACGGAACTCATGACGTACACGGGCTACACCACGACGCGGCCCTACAGATTCACCGGCGTGAAGCGCCGCCACCTCGGCACCTACGCGAAGGAACATCCGCTCGGGGAGATCGGCGGTGTGCTGGGCGTAAGTGAGTGCGCGGCGATCAGCACCTACGTGGACCAGAATTCTTCCCTGCAGGACGAGGTGGCCGAGAAAATCGCCGGCATCTACGCCTGCGGTTTCGATTTCCTCTACTTCGACGGTTCGGAGAATGCCAACCCGCCCTGCACGGTCAACATCTCGCTGTCGCAGCATCGCTGCGTGAACGCCTGCACGGCGCGCTCGGGCAGGGCGCCGCTCTTCACCCAAGGGTGTGCCAAGAGCCACTTCGGCTGGCACTTCCAGAGCGGCGCGAACGCCTTCGACGTGTTCGGTCCGGAGATCTTCAAGAAGAAGATCATCGAGTACCCGTATGCCGCGGCACAGCGGCTGGCGAAGGACTTTACGCGCGTCGACTTCGGATGGTGGGGGTGCTGGCCCGCACGGCTCGACGGGCCGCCTCCTGCGAAAGAGGGTCTTTTCCGGTCCGGAAACCGCACTGTGGGCACGCAACCGGATATCTGGGAATATGGGACGAGCAAGGCCGCGGCTTTCGATTGTCCGGCCACGATGCAGTTGTCGCTCGACACCTTGAAGAAGCATCGGCGAACGGATGATCTTCTCGAGACGATACGCCGGTGGGAGGACGTGCGCGCACGCAAGTGGCTGACGCCCGGGCAGAAGGAACTTCTCAAGGACACGACGAAGGAGTTTCATCTGTACCGGGACAGTCGGAACGAATACGAGCTGGTCGAATGGCGTCAGCTTGACGTCGCCGGAGACAAATGGTCACGCGTGCGTGCGTTCGTCTTCGAGCGACAGGGCCGTCGTGTCGTGGCCTATTGGGACATCGCCGATCGATCTGAACTTGTGCTGGCTAACGGAGTCGGCACGCTGAAGGCGGAGAACCTCATTTACTGGGAGACGCAAATGAACGAAGCGGATGTACATGCCGCTTTCGCGGGCGCGACAATTCGCTGAATTCCTGATTATTGCGACCAAGGGAGGGGGCGCAATAAGTGCTTGTCCGTTTTGCGTGTTCGGATACAATGTGAATTCACTTTTGAACTTGGGTAGCCGGTCCGGACAAACCAAACGGGGTAAAATGAAGAAGAACTGGGGAATGACTCTGTTGCGGATGCTGATCGGATGGCACTTCCTGTACGAGGGGGTCTGGAAGTTGATCCAGCCCGGCGGCTGGTCCTGCGAAGGCTATCTGCGCATGAGCCAATGGTTCGCTGCGCCGCTCTTCCGGCATATCGCCAACACCCCGTGGTTGCTGCGGCTCTGCGATTTAGCCAACATGTGGGGGCTCACCCTGATCGGCCTTGCGTTGATCTTGGGCGTACTGGTCCGGCCGGCCGCTGTCGCGGGTATGCTGCTGTTGGCCTTCTATTACATCGCACAACCGCCTTTCCTGGCGTATACCTCGGAAGGGCATTTCTTATGGATCGACCGCAACGTGGTCGAGGCGGCCGCCTTACTCGCGGTCTGTCTCGTGCCTTCCCATCAGATCGGTCCCATCTTATGGAACCGTCTTTGTTTGTTCCTGCGCCGCCGCGACATCGCCGCAGACGGTGGTAGCGGTTTAGGGGTGTCCTCGGCGGGACGCCGCGAGCTGTTGCTCAGCCTCAGCTCGTTGCCGGTGATCGGTGCCTTCGGCTACGCCTTCAGCCGCAAGCACGGCCTAGCCTGGGAACGCGAGAACCTCAAGACCACCGATGCGGTCACCAGCGCCACCGTCAAATCCTTCAGCTTCGATGATATCAAGGACCTGAAAAAGCCGGTCGACAAATTCGGCCAGATCGGCAATCTGAAACTGAGTCGCATGTTGCTTGGCGGCAACCTGATCGGGGGCTGGGCACACGCCCGCGACCTGCTCTACACCGACAAGCTGGTCAAAGCCTACCATACCGACGAGCGTGTCTTCCGCACATTCCGCATGGCCGAGGCCTGTGGAGTCAACACCATCAGCACCAACCCGGCCCTGATGCGTGTCATCAACGACTACTGGAGAAAAGAGGGCGGCAAAATCCAGTTCATCTCCGACAGCGGACATAAAGACGGTCTGATCCGCGGCGCGGAGCTTTCGGTCGAGAACGGCGCGTCAGCGGTTTACTGCCACGGCGGAAGGTCAGACAATCTCGCTTTGAAAGGCCAGTTCGACAAGATCGGCGAGGCGGTCGAGGGCATGCGCAAACTGGGTGTGCCGGTCGGTATTGGAGCCCACCGTCTGGAAACGGTCAAAGGCTGCGTCGAGAACGGCATCATCCCCGACTTCTGGGTCAAGACCCTGCACCGTACCGAGTACTGGTCCGCCCGCCCGGAAGCGGGCTATTACTCAAGGGATAACGTCTGGTGTCTGGATCCTGACGATGTCATCGCCTATATGGAGAAGCTCGAACAGCCGTGGATCGCCTTCAAGATTCTCGCCGCAGGCGCCCTGCACCCCAAAGATGCCTTTCCTTACGCCTTCCAGAGCGGTGCGGACTTCATCTGCGTGGGCATGTACGATTTCCAACTGGTCGAGGACGTCAACCTCGTTAACACGGTGCTCGACAACCCGATCAAACGTTCCCGGCCATGGCGCGCCTGATACGCAACCGCACCCTGTATCGCTAACGATCCGTGGTTCTGCGTCAACAACCCGCACTTCCCACCCCTTTCATGTGCGCTGTCGGTCTGTACCGCCTCGCCTGTCGCAAACGTCTAGGGGAGTCGTGAGGATTTCCAGTTGCGTTTCGCATCGCTGATGAATACGCGCTTGCAGTTCGGGTTACGAATCTGTTATAGTGCATGTATTCACAACTTCATGTTGTGTCTTATCCGGGTGCGGGGGGATAACGAGCCCCCGCAGGTTAACGAGATGGTCGGGCCGCCATCCATTGGACTGCGCGTTTTAGCGCAAACGAAATGGATGGTGCGTCATGCAGAACCAGCCAATTCCCGAGCATAGCAATGAGGCCGGTTGTCTCATTCGTCTTTACTGGATGTTTCTAGGCAATGCGATATTGTTGATCTTGCTTGCCTATCTAGCTCAGAACCGTCCACGATTCCCCTCCCTCCCGGACGTCGCCTACCTATTGGTGTTGGTGTCTCTGGTCGCTGCCCGCTACATCGACATCCGCCGGTTTAATGGCGCGAACGGAGAAAACAGCGCTCCCGCGACCATGGCTGACTGGCGGAGGTACACGCTGTTCCTCGTGACAGGGTGCGCTGTCGTCTGGCTGATCATCCGCGTTCTCGTGCCTGCGCTTGCGAAATAACCGGCAGAAAGGAGTGAGCATGCTGTTACAGGGACTTATTCTGATGGTTGTGGGGGTGGGTACGGTTTCGGGTTTTCTCGGACTACTTGTTGTGATTTTGACGCTTAGTTCCAAGATCATTCCCCGGTTCAATCACATCCTGCCGGACGAGCAGGCGAAAGTGAAAGCGCAAAAAGCGCAGAAGCGTGACGCTTCGCCTGACGCCGAGATCGCCGTCGCGATTGCAGCAGCGATGCTGCGTCAGCGGGCGCACGAGTAAGCGGGGCGTGAGGCCGCCGCTGAAAAGCCGGATTGCAAAGAAGGAGGATTCTGGAATGAGCGGGCTGTGGCAGAAGATAAGAGATGGCTTTGTCAGGACGTTGGAAATCCTGCTGATGGGGATGGTTGCCGTCATGACGCTGACGGTGCTGTGGGGAGTTTTCACCCGTTTCTGCTTGGGACATCAGGCGCACTATACGGACGAACTGGCCCGTGTGCTGCTGGTTTGGATCTCCATGATCGGATCTGCGCTGGCGTTCGGTGCGAAGGCTCATCTCGGTGTTGACTACTTCGTGTCCAAGCTGCACCCCGAAGCGCGCAAAACGATGAGCGTCGTCGTGCAACTGGTGATCCTTGCCCTGGCCCTGATCGTGTTCGTAATCGGCGGTTGGGGATTGGCGATGGGGCAGATGGGGCAACAGTTGCCTGCCCTGCCGATCAAGCGGGGCATGGTTTACGTCTCGATGCCGATCGCGGGCGTGCTCATCATCCTGTTCGCGTTGGAAAACATGGTTGAAATCATCCGGACGCCAGCCGGGAAACTCGGCGCGCAAACAAAATCAGAGGGGTGAAACGCGGCAGGCGCGTCCGCATTCCTGCCGCGATCTGCGTCATCGAACCATTACACTGAATCCGCGGCTCAAGAAGTCGAGTTTGGCCTTGAGGACCGTGGCGTTTGGCATGAGCGTACGGTCACGAACGGCAATCGCGTCCTGAACCGCGTTGAAGTCGAAGATGAAACGCCGCCCAGCAAGGCGATCGCCGATGAGGCCGAGGACGTCGATGGCGACGTTGTACTCACCGTCTTTCGTGGTGACCATCGCAGGATAGCCTGCAGACGTCATCGCCGCCGCCACCTCCTCCAACGTCTTTGCGCCCGCCAACATCTTGAAGAGGATGCGCGCGCGTACGTAGGAGTTGGAGCCCGTATTCGGAAGCGCCAGCCAGCCGGTTACGACACCTGCGCCCAGATTGATCCCAGACGCCACTTGAGCGGTGTCTTTGAGCGTTACGCCCCACTCGTCCGCACGGTCCGCAAAGACGCCTGTTTCCCAGAGCGCGTCATTCGGTGCGCGGTAGTAGGGCTCCTCCGGCACCGTCAGTGCCTCGCCGTCCGTCTGGTGCCAGATCGCGAAGCGGTTCGTCGTTGTGAGTTGCAATCCGCCCTCGGGAATGAAGGTGTACATGCCAAGCACCGTGTTCGTCGCGTAGAGTTCCATCGTCGAGACACCCGTTTTCGTCAACACCATCTCGATGTGCGGACGCAACGGATTCTCCACGTAGACGCGTCCCGTAGTGGCATTGTTGCAGTTCCCGTTCACGCCAATCACGGTCAAGATACGCGGAATGTGCACGTTCGCCGTGCCGCCTTTTACCGAGAAGGTGCCGGATAGATTACAGTTCGTGAAGACACCCAGTCCGTTCATCGCGATGCCATCTGGATAGCCGTGATTCTTGTCACCGAGGTTCTCCCACGAACGCATGTAAAGCGTGCCGCCTGAAATTTCGTAGCGCGGCGGACACATTGCCTGATCCGCCATCGCGAACCAGATGCCGCAGTTCGTCACAATACCGCCCTCCTGTGAAAACAGGAAGTCACCGAGTCCGCAAATATCAAACCGCGAAAGGCGCTCGCGGGCGTAAGAGTTGCTGGCACTTGGGGTTTTCGGCGTGCGGATCATGCCGCCCGTCATCGTAATGCGGTGAACCGATCCAGGTCCCGTGTCCCATTGCGTAAACGGTGACGTTCCCGTCCAATCGGAAGCGGAGTGCTCGATGGACAACTCTCCACCCGTTATCTCCAGCAATGAATGGCCTCGCATTGCAAGACCTTGCAGGTTCAAAACGCCTTTTTCGCCGACATGAATTTCCGATCGCGTCTTCGCCACATTTTCCTTCGTCGCTGTAGCACCGGCATAGGACTGCGACGCCGTACTAAACCAACCCGCCACGCTGATCGTGCCGTTCGCAACGGTCACAACGCCCGTGCCCAGGCTGGGACTCTGCGGAACGGCCATTGTGCTGTTGCACGTGAAAAGACCGCCCTTGTCGACCAACAATTCGCCGTAGCCACCGGATGCCACGCCGACGTTTACGCCCGGCGAAATCACTTCGCCGCCATTGACGTGCAACATCGAAATCCCCGCGCCCCAACCAATTTGAATGGCTTTGTATTGGTTGATTGCACCCGTTGTCGCGATAGAGGCCCCTGTCTGGATTTCGACGGTGTTGGTCGTATGGGCTGGTGCTCCCTTCAGTTGAAGACCTTGAATATTGGTTAAATTGACGCCCGAGCCGAAGACGACATGCGACTGACGGGACCTTTCAAACACGAGCAAGTCGCCATCAGCCGGGAAACGGTGCGCCGAGGCTGTCGTCGCCCACCAGTTGCAGGGATCCGCGTTCCAAACAATCGGCAGCGTATGGTCTCCCATCCAGGTGAGCGTATCTGCCGACCACCAAGCCTCGCCATCGACACGTTCGAAGACCGCTTCGAACGTCGTGACCGCGTCCGCAGCCGCCGAGGTCTCCGCTTCGTACGCCGCATCGCCGGAAAGGCCTCCGCCGATCCACCGCGAAAACTTATAGCCCGTCGCTGGCGTCGCGACGAACGTTACCGTCGACTTGTAGACTGCATCGTAGGTCACTTGCGTTGCGGCCGAACCGATGTTCTTCACCTGTACCGTACCGCCACCGCCCGTGTAGAGCGTTTGCCGCACGCGGAACGCGCCATTGGAATAGGAGTAGCCGTCCTTGGCGGCAAACGCCGTTGCCGGATCGGCATTTTGGAAACGCACACGGTCGAGTCCGTTGTTGAGCACGATTTCCGCATCGGTGAGCTCTCGCGAGTAAAGACGAATGGCGTAGATTTCGCCCTTGAAAGGATAGAGCCCGGCCGCAGTAACCGCACCCAGCGTGGCGAGCGAATAATTGAAGTTCCAGCTCCCTCCCCTGAGCGACGGAATCGCATCGCGATACAGGGCCTTCACGCTTTTACTGTATTGGGTGCCTTCGAGATTATAGATGGTTGTCACCGTTGTCGGCTCGTTGGTGTTGACGATCACGCCTTTCGCATGGTTGACGAGCATGAAATCCGCCATCTCATTGGTGTGCCACCCGTAATAACAGCCAAAGGCCCCCGTGTTGTTACCCGCCTTGAACATGACGGCCGTCGACTTATCCGCAGCCTTGTACGTGCGCTGGAACGAGAGATCGGCGGTGGTGAGATTGAAGTATGTTGTTGTGTTCGTCGCGGCGCAGCCCGCGCCATCGCAGGCGAAGGCTTTATCGGCGGACCACGAACCGCTGGACATCAGCACCCACGGCGTGCCGCCCTTCAGATCGGTCCACGTCGTAGCCGCGGGGTCATGCGTCCCTGTGTTGGCGTTGTTGATCGCATCAAAGTGCGCGATCAGTCCATCTTGAGCATAATCCGCCGTTGTGAAATCCGCCAGCGTCACGGTTGCCACAAAACACCCCGTGGCAAATAAGCAAGCCTTCACAAGCATGTCCGTTCCTCCGTGCCTTGAAACGGCACTCGTAGGTTTGGCAATATTACACTACTTAGGTTGCGGTGGGCTCCGGCCGCGTTAGTGTAACCGCAAGATCGTGCCTGCGCCGTTTCTTACGGAAAGTGTTCCCGTACCGCTGAATACGGCGGGGAGGATGATCCGCGCACCGCTTCCCTCACCGCCGTAGGTGCCTGCACCTCGGGGCCGCCCGTTGATTTCGAGGCCAAAGATCGTTGCGGCGACGTCGTTGGAGAGCACGACGGTGCCGCCGTCGGCCACACGCAGCCAAACGTCATCCTCCGGCGGCAGGGCGTCGGAGGCGGAAACCGTGAGGGTGCCCGTTGCTCCCACGAAGAGGTTCGTGGAATACCCGAACGCGCGGTTGGTGCTGGCAACGGTGTAGCCTTCCTCCAGCCGGAAATCGCCGGTGTTCGAGTTCGGCTGACCGAGGAAGAGCGTTGTGGCTGCGCCGCGCTTGCGGATCGCGAGTGCGCCCTTCAGTTCGGTGCCGGTCCGGTTCAGGATCGTGTCACCGGGGCCGAGCAGTGTGATCGTGGCAGGTTCGGACGTTGTGAACACCTGGGTGTTCCCCTCAATCGAGATTCCCTGATCGACCGCGAGCCCGGCGATCGCCAGATCGAAACCGCCGAAGTCGAACAAGGAGTTGAATTTATTGTTCCCGTATACCTGTCCCAGCTTGATGGTGCAGTTCGTCGAAAGCGCGTTCGGCGCGTGCAGAAAGGCAGAGCCGACTGAGATATTGAACTGCGAAAGCACGTTGTTGGAGGCGTAGACGTGCCAGGACACATTATCCGTCTTTCCGAAACCTCCCTTGAGTTGCGCCCGGGCGTACTGATTGAGGCGTCCGGTGCCGCGGACCATGAGCGTCGAAGCCGAAGCGCTCCCCGCGTCCGTGATCACCGCGTCCGGATCGGTGCCGAGATTCAGGGTTCCGGAAATCTCGAAGGAATAATCATACGCCGGCGCGTCAAATGCGATGCCGCCGGGCCAGGTCGCGGTTTTGCCGGACATCTGCTTGAGGTAGGGCACGGTTCCGGCGCCGCTTTGACGGGCCGCGAAACGGAGCGTGCGGTTAGGGTAGACGCCCTCCGCATCCAGCATGACTCGCGCGTTATGCATCACAACGAGATTACCGCCGTCTCCGCCGATCGCCGAGACGTTGCAAACCGTTCCCGTGGCTTTCCCTTCGGCGATCGAACCGAAGACCAGATCGCCGGTGAAGGTGTTCGATCCGGAGAGCGTTGCCTGTCCGAGGAGATTCACGTTCACATCCCCTCGGATGGAAGCGTTCGTCCCCTGCATGAGTTCCGCGCCCGGCTGCACGAGCAGGGGCGAGCCGTCAAGCGATCCGTTTAGCCGGAACGTGCCCCCGTTGATTGTGGTGAGGCCGGTGTAGTCGTTGTCGTTCTCCAACGTCAGCGAGGCGTTCCCTGTTTTCAAGAGTGTCATCGTTCCCGTCATCTTGGCACCGGAAAAGGCATAGCCGTTGACATCACTCGAAATCGTCACCGAACCCGGTGCGGCTGCGGTGGTAAGGGTGACATTCGTCTGTCCGTTGACGACATCATCGCCGAACACAACGTCCGTGCCGTCAGCGAACACCTGGCCGCTGTTCCAGTTCGCCGTGGCGGTGTCCCAGTCGCCGTTCACGGCCCCTGTCCAACTCAGAACCGCGCCCGGCACGTAAAGCGCCAGTCCGGCGGCCGTTTCCACGAGACTTGACCCCGAGGGGAAGCCGCTGCCTGCGGCGTATGTTCCCGTCCCGGTTTTTTCCGTCCAAGTCAGGAGCGGATACGTTCCGGCCGGGAGGGCGGAGAAATCGCCGTCAAGGTTCACCGTCAATAAGCCGGTCAACGCGACCGTGCCGTCGACGGCGACGAGCGACGGCGTGCCGTCTGCTTTCGGCCGGGCGACGAGCGTGCCGCTCGCGACCGTGAGCGCGACCTCGCCTCCGTTTGCGAAATGGAGCGTTCCCGGCATGCCGGGAACGCCGCCGGTGATTTGGGAGGTGGAGCTTAGTATCGCCCGGTGGAGCGTCCCTGTGCCGCACAAGAGGCCGGCGGTGACGCTACAGAGCGTGTTTGTCGGGAGCACGGTGTTGACCACAAGCGTTCCCGCCGCAACGGTCACGACACCGGTCGACGCGTATGCTCCGGCGAGTTCCCAGGTGCCGGCGCCGTCCTTGTAGAGCGCGAGATTCGGCGAGGTGAAGTCCCCCGTGATCATCCCGTCGCCCGCTCCGCCGACGGCGATGCGCCCGCCATTGCCCACTGTCCAGCCTAGGCTCACATCGCCGGTGAAGGTCAGCGTCACGCCGGGCGTGTTGTTGTAAAGTTGGAGGTTGGACTGTTGCTGATTCGGGCTGTAGACTTTGAAATGGATCGGTGCCGTCTCGTCCGCCGTTGGA
>Ga0208694_1002538_pt1 | contig 19070 bp, 15 predicted proteins | sample AD_UKC078_MetaG_FD_184442 | JGI IMG/M metagenome (GOLD analysis project Ga0208694, IMG submission 184442) | Active sludge microbial communities of municipal wastewater-treating anaerobic digesters from USA - AD_UKC078_MetaG (SPAdes) (version 2) | ecosystem: Engineered > Bioreactor > Anaerobic >...
TCCATAGACACGCAAGCTAAAACTGGGCTTGTCATACTATCAAATAAAGCTGTTGACGTGACGATGCTGGGCATGATGCTCACACAAACTTTACGCACGCAATCGTGGTCACCACAGCAAGTGTTCTAATTGCGTGCTTATGAAACCTTGATAAATCACAAAACCTATGCGCACCACTTCTGAGTTTACAAACATGATGAAATATACAGCCGGCCTGCTGTCTACGCTATTACTACTTTCGCCACTCGCAAAGGCCGATAGTTTAAGCGACTTAAAAACCACGCTTGTATCTTTGCAAAGCGAAACCGCGATTAAAGCAAAGGTTGCTGTTAAATTAGAAGTTTCTGAAGGGGAAGGCAAAGACCTTGAACATAAAACAGGTAGTGCCACAGCCAACCTAGAAGCTTCTGCGCAAGGGATAAAGGTAAGCTATTCGCCTGAGATGCTTAAACAACTTGCAGCAGAACAAGCCGCTTTTGAAAACCCAGACGGCACGCAAGTAAAAACATCAACATTGGCGGCCGTAGAAGCCATTAACGTAGAAATACTGCGCAAGATGACCAATGCCAGCCAGTATTTAAGTAGCAAACTCGCTCGCGCCACTTTTAAAAACGAACAAGTAGATACCGTACAAGGCCTGCCTACCCGTTTGCTCACTTTTGATTTGCGCAACGGCAATTTAAGCAAAAAAGAGCAAGCATATGTGAAAAAATACGAAGGCGTTTTAAAAGTTTGGACATCTGAATACGGCACACCACTCGCTACTCATATAGATGAAACTTACACTGGGCGCGCTTATTTGGTGGTGAGCTTTAAAGTTTCGCAAACAGAAAATGCTGTTTACAGTGTTGCAAATAAGCGACTGGTAGCCACGCGCTATGAAACACTGAATAAAAGCGCGGGCGGCGGTGAGCTTGGCACGGTAAAAATCATCAGAACGCTTGAATTACAACCACTTGAATTAAAACCATGAGCACCTTGGCAGATGCGAGCATATTTAAACCATCAGCATTCCTCGCTAACCCCGTTTTTGTTGCTGGCTTTGATGGCGCACTTATTGGCCATAGCGCTGATAAAAATAGTCAAACACACGCCCATGCAAACCCCAATTACGTTGGAAGTAAAACTGATGTCAACTGCACAAACCATGATGAAAGACGTAACGCCAGTGCAGATTAAGCCTTTGTTAAAAAAAACCGATATTGCGCAAACTAAACCTAAACCAATTGCAATGAATAAACAAACGGTCACCAACCAACCTGTAGTGCGGGCAAAAGTGCGCTCTACACAAACCAAGCCTGAGTTGATTGCAGAGCCGCCAGCAGCACAAACGCCAGCGATGACAGAAAATTTACCCACGCCGCCAACGATAGATAAATCAACAGACAAGCCAAGAATTCACACCGAAAATCTATTTGCCGCTGCCCGCCAGATGGCAATTGAAGATGAAAAAAACTTGAAGCGAGAAAACACTAAGACGATTACGTTTGCTGACCGTGCCTTTAGCCCTGAAATTGCCAAAGTTTTCGCGCCTCACAAAAAGGCAGAGGCAGGTGTTACCCAATATGCGGGTGGTATGGTCAAAGTGGTGAATGCTGATGGGAGTGAATATTGTTTACAACAATCGCCCATGCTGAATAAGGGTGCATTTGAAAACGAGCCGATTCCGATGACTTGCCCATAAAGTTAGCAAGATGGGTACATATCATTATGTTAGAATTTTAGCCAGTGTAGTAAGTGCATTACCAACAAAGAACAACTATAAACCATGTCAAAAAAATTAACCATTTTTGTGTTAGCCGCTTGTTACGCTAGCTTAACGGGCTGTTCGGCCATGCAAAAGCTCAGCGAAAAACACAGCCCGCAAAACACAGTTAACAACACAAAAATTGCTGAAAAGTGGCAAGCCAGTTTGCCGCATAGTGGTAGCGCGGCAAATTTAACGCAATTTTGGCAGCAGTTTGATGATGCGCTTTTAATTGAGCTCATTGAAGCGGCGCAAAAAGAATCGGCCACACTGGCATCTGCCCAATCACGCATCGCGCAGGCGCACGCCAGCCGCGTTAACGCCAACGCCAAATTGCTGCCTACAGTGGATGGCACTGCTTCAGCTTCGCGCAGTGTGCAGCAGCCTGCAACCAGCATCAATACTGGTCAGCCAGGGCAAGGTAGCCAATCCTCTGGCGGCGAGCCCATCAACTCAGGGCAAGTGGGTGCGCAGGCAAGCTGGGAATTAGATATTTTTGGCGCCAACCGTCGCGCTTTTTCTGCAAACCAAGCCCAAGAAAACGCCGCCAATGCAGGCTGGCACGAGGCGCGCGTAGCGGTGGCGGCAGAACTTGCCAATAGCTACTTTAACCAACGGTTTTGCACTTTGCAGGCCAATGCGTTGCAAGCGGATGTGCTCTCACGCGCAGAATCGCTGCGCTTGACTGACATTGCGGTGGGCGCGGGATTTTCTGCCCTCGCTAATAGCCATTTAGCCAAAGCCAGTTTAGCCGATGCGCAACAACAACTTAAAGCTCAACTTGCCCAGTGCGACGCAGAAATAAAAGTATTAGTCGCTTTAACCAATTTTGACGAATTCACATTACGAGAAAAACTGCAGGCGCAAACCTTTAAACCTAGCCTGAATGGGCAGCTATTTGCACTCAATGAGATCCCTGCAAGCGTGATTGCACAACGGCCTGATATTTACGCGGCAGAAGCAGATTTAGTCAGCGCGGCGGCCGATATTCAAACCACTTACGCCAGCAGTTTGCCCAAAGTATCGCTCAATGGCGCCATTGGCTGGATGTGGCTTTCGGGCGGCGGGTTTGGCACAACAGATGGCAAAACATGGTCACTCGGGCCGATTTCTATCACCTTCCCCATTTATCACCCTGGGGTAAAAGAAGCTAATATTGCCAAAAGTGAGGCGAAATACCAAGAATATGCGGCAATTTACCGTGAAAAAGTACGCAACGCCGTAAAAGAAGTGGAACAAGCACTAGTGAATTTACACAGCACCGAAGTGCGCCAAGCCGATATTGAAACGGCTTTGAACGGCTACCAAGCGTCATTTGATGCCACGCAAACCAAAGTGAATGCTGGGTTTGCCAATTTAATCGAGCTTGAAGATCAACGCCGCGTGCTGATTGCCGCGCAAAATAATGTCATTAATAACCAAAAACTACGCACTTTATCGTGGGTGAGTTTATACCGCGCTGCGGGTGGCGGCTGGGATAAAACCGTACTTTAAGATACTGGAAACGCAAAATGAACTTAAAAATATTTGTACTTTTACTTGCCACAGGTTTAATTGTCGGTGGTTGCCAAAATAAGCAAGACAGCAAAACTGAAACCGTCGCCGTGAAAGAAAGTGCCGCCAAAGCCGCACTCACAGTCAGCACAATAAAACCCCAGCATACACTTTTAAACAAAACCATTAGCGCCAACGGCAATGTGGCTGCTTGGCAAGAAAGCAGCATTAGCACCGAAACCAACGGCTTATTATTGCACGAAGTGCTGGTGAGCGTGGGCGACCAAGTCAAGCGCGGCCAACTGCTGGCGCGTTTTGCAGCAGCCACCATTGAAGCCGATATTGCCCAAATGCAAGCCAATGTGGCAGAAGCACAAGTTGCCCTGACCGAAGCCACCAGCAATGCCAACCGCGCGCGCAGTATTCAAAATTCTGGCGCGTTAAGCAAACAGCAAATTGAGCAATATATCACCGCAGAAGCCAGTACCAAAGCACGTTTAAATGCAGCACAAGCTGCTCTCAACTTGCAAAATATCAAACGCAAACAAGCGAATGTGTTAGCGCCCGATGATGGCATTATTTCGCAAAGTCCTGCCACGGTGGGTACGGTATATGGCGCGGGGCAAGAGTTATTTCGCTTGATTCGTAAAGGTCGCATTGAATGGCGCGCCGATTTAACTTCGACCGATATTTCACACGTTAAAACAGGGATGCGAGCGCAGATTACTTTGCCCGATGGCAGCACCACACTAGGCACGGTGCGGACCGTTGCACCCAGCGTGGATGCCAAAACACGTAATGCGCTGGTGTACGTGGATATGCCCGCAGGCAGTGCCAAAATTGGCATGTTTGCGCGCGGTGATTTTGTGATTGGCGAGAGCGATGTTTTAACCCTGCCCAATACTGCGATTGTGATGCGCGATGGCTTTGCTTACGTGATGCAAGTAGAGGCTGACAATAAAATTAAACAAACGAAAGTGCAATTAGGGCAACGCAAAGATGACCGTGTGGAAATTGTAAACTTATCCAATATTGAAGCGCAATTTGTGGAAAGCGGCGGTGCGTTTTTGGCCGATGGCGATAATGTTAGAGTAGTGAACAAAAGTGTAGCCAACAAATGAACATCTCCAGCTGGTCCATCAAAAACCCCGTCCCTGCCATGATTTTATTCATGTTGCTGTGCTTAGCAGGCAGCATGAGCTTTAACAGCATGAAGGTGCAAAACTTTCCTGATTTAGATTTACCCACCGTCACCGTAAATGCCTCACTGCCAGGTGCTTCACCAGACCAGCTTGAAACACAAGTAGCCCGTAAAATTGAAAACTCTGTGGCCAAGTTGCAAGGTTTACGCCATATTTACACCACCATTCAAGATGGCAGCGTGGCGATTACGGCGGAATTTCGCCTAGAAAAGCCCGTGCAAGAGGCGGTGGACGATGTGCGTTCGGCAGTTTCTGAAGTACGGGCGGATTTGCCTAACGATTTGCGCGAGCCGATTGTGAGCAAACTCAACATTGTGGGTGCGCCGATTTTAGCTTTTACCATTGCCTCAGACCGCATGGATGCCGAAGCGCTCTCTTGGTTTGTGGATGACGCGCTCACAAAAAAACTCCTCAGCGTTAAAGGCGTAGGCAGCATCACCCGCGTTGGCGGCGTGAATCGGCAAATCTGGGTGGAATTAGATACCGCAAAAATGCAGTCGCTTAACGCCACAGCAGCAGATATTTCACGTCAACTTGGCTTAATTCAACTAGAAGTTGCAGGCGGCGTCACTAAAATCAGCGGAAGCGAGCAACCGATTCGCACGATGGCAAAAGTAAAAACGGCCGATGAACTCGCGAATATGGAAATCGCGCTCACAGATGGCCGCAAAGTGCGCTTAAACCAAGTGGCGAATGTCATAGACACCATTGCCGAGCCAAAATCGGCCGTGTTTTTAGATGGCATAAGCGTGATTGGCTTTGAAGTGAGCCGCAGCAAAGGCGCGAGTGAGCTTGAAGTAGGCGCAGGCGTTTATAAAGTGCTGGAAGAAATTAAACTTAAGCACCCTGACTTTAAAATTACCGAGGCCTTTAACTTTGTACAGCCCGTGCAAGATGAATTTGATGCTTCTATGACCATGCTTTACGAAGGCGCAATATTGGCAGTGCTGGTGGTATTTTTGTTTTTGCGCGATTTTCGGGCGACTTTCGTTTCTGCCGTTGCCTTGCCTTTGTCGGTCATCCCTGCTTTTATCGGCATGAAGTACATGGGCTTTTCAGTCAATATCGTCACGCTTTTGGCTTTATCTTTGGTGGTTGGCGTGCTAGTGGATGACGCGATTGTAGAAGTAGAAAATATTGTGCGGCATTTGCGGATGGGCAAAACCCCTTTTGAAGCCGCGCTGATTGCCACAGAAGAAATTGGCCTAGCGGTGGTCGCCACCACCTTTACGCTCATCGCCGTATTTTTGCCTACCGCATTTATGGATGGCATTCCTGGTAAATTTTTCAAACAATTCGGCTGGACTGCCGCGTTTGCCATATTTGCCTCGCTACTCGTAGCACGGCTACTCACGCCAATGATGGCGGCATATTTAATGCGACCAGCTAAACATACGGTTACAAAAGATGGCGCAATCATGCGCGTCTACATGAAACTTGCACGTTGGTGCGTCAGCCACCGCTTAATCACAACGATGCTAGCCATCGGCTTTTTTATTGGCTCAATCTCGCTTATTCCCTTATTGCCCAAAGGTTTTGTGCCAGCCGATGATAACTCGCAAACGCAAGTGCGCATTGAGCTTGCCCCAGGGGCAACGCTCGCGCAAACCGTAGCGATTAGCGAGCAAGCGCGGCTGATATTAAAAAACATCAAACATGTGAATAGCATTTACACCACGGTGGGCGGCGGTGCGGCAGGTAGCGACCCTTTTGCAGGCGGCGGCACAACTGAGGCAAGAAAATCGACCCTGACGATTCAATTAGACCCGCGCGGTAAACGCCCGAAAAAGCAAGTGATAGAAACCGAAATGCGTGAAAAACTGCAAACCTTAGCAGGTGTGCGGCTTGGCGTGGGCCTAGAAGGCTCGGGCGAAAAATATGTGCTTGCCCTCACCAGTGAAGACAGCGTAGCGCTTGCCTCTGCCGCCAGCGCGGTTGAGAAAGACTTACGAAAAATTCAGGGGCTAGGCAATATCGCATCAAGTGCGGCGCTGGTGCGTCAAGAAATCATCGTGAAGCCAGACTTTTCCGCTGCGGCCGATTTAGGCGTGACCAGCAATGCGATGGGCGAAACCTTGCGTATTGCCACCGTAGGCGATTATGAGCAACTATTACCTAAGCTTAATTTAGAGCAGCGCCAAGTGCCGATTGTGGTAAAACTTAACAATGCTGGCAGGCAAGATCTCAGCACGCTGGGTAAACTCGCCGTGCCCAGCACACATGGCGGCTCAGTTCCTTTAGAACAAGTGGCAACACTACAAATGGCCAGCGGACCTGCCGTGATTAGCCGTTATGACCGCTCACGCAATGTGCAATTTAACATTGAGCTCTCTGGCTTGCCGATTGGCGATGCGGCTGATGCTATTAAAAAATTACCTGCCATTCAACATTTGCCCGCAGGTGTTGCCCAAGCCGAGCTGGGCGATGCTGAAATGATGGGCGAATTATTTGCGAGCTTTGGCATTGCCATGCTCACAGGCGTGCTGTGCATTTATTTTGTATTAGTGTTATTATTCAAAGACTTTTTGCAACCCATCACCATTTTAATCGCCCTGCCATTATCGCTTGGCGGCGCTTTTCTTGCCTTGCTGGTGGCAGGCAAAGCGCTTTCTATGCCGTCTCTCATCGGCTTAGTGATGCTCATGGGCATTGCCACTAAAAACTCAATTTTATTGGTGGAATACGCCATTATGGCGCGGCGCGACCACGGCATGACGCGCTTTGAAGCTATTATGGATGCCTGCCATAAACGCGCCCGCCCCATTATCATGACCACCATCGCCATGACCGCAGGCATGTTGCCAGTCGCACTTACGCTAGGCGCAGGCGATGGCTCATTTCGTAGCCCGATGGCAGTTTCCGTGATTGGTGGTTTATTAACCTCCACCCTGTTAAGTTTGTTGGTGATTCCAGTGGCCTATACGTTAATTGATGATGTGCAGCAATGGATTCGAAAAATCTTCATCACATCCAAACATCAAGTGACATAAAAAAACTTTTAAAACCTAAAATAGGCTATATAAAAAACTTGTTTTCAGCCTCATTTGCACTACAACCTTTTTCGATGCTCTGGAAGCCTTATAAATAAAGGCTTCCAGAGCATAAAAAAATCCTCGAGAGATTCGCAACACATTTTTACGTGAATGCTGCACTTTTTTATGCAACGACACACATAGTCAGGTTTTGGAATTCACAGCTATAAACGTTATACTGTAGCCTTTAATCGTTGAGCAAAAACGGCTACGGTTTATTAAAAAAATCCTCATGAAAAATATCATCTTCAATTTTTTATTGGGCGCATTTAACGCTACCGTTAAATGGTTAAAACGTAAGTAAATTTTTGCACTTGCTATTCACCAATACAGGCCAAACGCTATGATTGTCATTACCGGCGGCGCAGGCATGATAGGCTCTATCATCGCCTGGCATCTTAATACCAAACTCGGACGCAGTGATTTAGTCATTGTTGATAGCATTACCCACCCCGAGCAATGGCAGAACCTCGTACACCGCCAATATGCCCAATATTTTGATAAAGACGCGCTGTTGCCATGGCTAGAAGGTCGAACAGATATTGAAGCCATCATCCACATGGGCGCCATCAGTGCTACCACTGAGCGTGATTTCAATAAACTGGTGGACACCAACATCCATTACAGTCAAAATTTATGGACGTGGTGTGCAAACAACAACGTGCCTTTCTTTTACGCAAGCTCAGCCGCCACTTATGGCGATGGCAATTTAGGCTATAACGATGCCAGCATTGACAACTTACGTCCGCTCAATGGGTATGGTTACTCAAAACACTTTTTTGACCAATGGGCTTTGCGCCAAGTGAAAGAAAATGCGCCGCAGCCGCCAAGTTGGGCGGGCTTTAAATTCTTTAACGTCTATGGCCCCAACGAATATCACAAGGAACGCATGGCGAGTGTGGCTTATCACACGTTTAATCAGTTTAGCCAAACCGGCACCATGAAGTTGTTTAAAGGCACCAAAGCCGGGGTTGAAGACGGCATGCAAATGCGCGATTTTGTTTATGTGAAAGATGCCGCCAGTGTGGTAGCGCACTTTATGCAAGCGGCGCATCGCGAAAAGCCGATTCAAAATGGCATCTACAACATCGGTACGGGCCATGCCCGCAGCTTTAAAGATTTGGCGCTGAGTGTCATGCATAGCATGGGCCGCGAACCGCATATTACCTACATCGACATGCCAGAAGACTTGCAGGGCAAATACCAGTACTTCACCGAAGCTTCAATGACTAAGCTAAAAGCAGCGGGCTACACCGAGCCCTTCACCAGCTTAGAAGATGGTGTAAAAGATTATGTGCAAAATTATTTATTAAAGCCAGATGCTTATTGTTAAAAAGGATGGTTGCCGCTCATGAAATATGTTGAATATTTACAAGGTGAACACGCCGCCCACATGGCGATGTTCAATGCCCTTGCGCCGCTTTTTCCAACCATCAGCGATGTGGGCATCGCCATGCAAAACACTATTCAAAATGGCGGAAAAATCCTCATTATGGGTAACGGCGGTAGCGCGGCAGATAGCCAGCATATTGCGGCAGAAATTGTCGGCCGTTATAAAAAAGAACGTAAAGGCATGCCTGCCATTGCCTTAACCACAGATACTTCAATTCTTACCTCTGTTGGCAATGATTATGGCTACGATTATATTTTCGCCCGCCAAATTGAAGCCCTATGCCGCCCAGAAGACTTGGTGATTGGCATTACCACTTCTGGTAACAGCGCAAACGTAGTCCGTGCGATTGAAGCAGCAAAGGCGATAGGCGCTACTACAGTTGGTTTGACGGGTGGCACCGGTGGCAAACTGAAGGATTTATGTGATTTTAGCTTGGTCATACCGTCAAGTGTCACGGCAAGAATTCAAGAAGCGCATATTTTTGTGGGGCATTCTCTTTGTGAAATTCTAGAAAGTGATTAACACCCTTGATTAAACGAATAAGATTATCAAGGTAAAGGCTACCTTTCATGCACCAAAAACTCACTGAAACCGTCAAACAATTTGGCAATAAACCCCTACACGCATTGGTGATTGGCGATGTAATGCTAGACCGTTACATCATGGGGGAAGTCAGCCGCATCTCGCCTGAAGCGCCGGTGCCGATTGTTTTACTAAAATCTCAAGAAGACCGCATTGGCGGCGCGGCTAATGTTGCGGCCAACCTTGCCCTGCTCAACATTAAAACGCACATCATTGGCTGTGTAGGCCATGATAACGAAGCAAACATCTTGCTGGATTTAATGACTAAAATCGGCATAGAAAGTAGCCAAATACTGCGCTCAACTCACCGCCCAACCATCGCAAAAACACGCATTCTTGGCGGACACCAGCAAATGATGCGCTTAGACCAAGAAGACAGCAGCGTTTTTACCATTGATGAAAATGCACAACTCATTGCAACGATTGATGCACAAATCCGCTTAAAACCAGCGGTTGTCATTTTATCGGATTACGCAAAAGGATTATTGACAACGCAAACCAGTCAGCATGTCATCAGTCAATGCAAATTACACAACATTCCCGTGTTGGTTGACCCAAAAGGCAAAGATTACAGCAAATACATGGGCGCTACTGCGCTAACCCCCAACAAAAAAGAAACTGCTGAAGCCTGTGATACCACCATCAATGACCCAACATTAATCGCAAAAGCAACGCAACTTAAACATAAGTTAAATCTAGAATTTTTAGCAGTCACCCGCGGTGAAGAAGGCATTTCCCTCATCGAAAAAGACCATCATCACCTACCTGCCATCGCCAAGCAGGTTTTTGATGTATCAGGCGCGGGAGACACGGTAATTGCGACTTTGGCTGCAGGCTTAATACACCAGCTAACCCCAATAGAAGCGCTAGAACTTGCCAATTTTGCTGCTGCCGTGGTAGTTGGCAAGGTAGGCACCGTTCCCATCACCCAGCAGGATTTACTTGAAGCCTTAAATACTCAGCAGGGTAATGAGCAGGCGCATAAGATTGGTGATTTAGCGCAAATCATGCAAAAAGTGGACGCCTGGAAAAAACAGCAACTCAAAATTGTATTCACCAATGGCTGTTTTGATTTATTGCATGCTGGCCATGTGACATATTTAGAGCAAGCCAAAAAACGAGGTGACAAGCTCATTTTGGGCCTCAATACCGACCGCTCAGTGAGCGCGCTTAAAGGACCCACCCGGCCTGTGGTCAACGAAAATGACCGCGCACGCGTGCTTGCCGCACTTGAATCAGTGGATGCTGTTATTTTATTTGATGAAGAAACCCCCATAAATCTCATAAACGCCATTCAGCCAAAGGTCATCGCCAAAGGTAGCGATTACACGGCAGCACAGGTCGTGGGAGGCAAAGAAGTGCAAAGTTGGGGGGGCGAAATTGCGCTGATTGATTTAGTTGAAGGACGCAGCACGAGCAACATCATCAACAAAATGAACGCGTAATGACTGAAAAAATCCTCATTTTGGGCCCGGCATGGGTGGGTGATATGGTGCTGGCACAAAGCCTATTTAAAACACTCAAAACCAACAAACCAAACTGTATCATTGATGTGGCAGCCCCGGCATGGACTCTCCCACTTTTAGCGCGTATGCCTGAGGTAAGCGGCAAAATAGCATTGCCGTTTAAGCATGGCGAATTAGCCTTGTGGGAACGCATACGCTTCGGTAGAAGCCTAAAAAACCAAGGGTATACACAATGCATCATTCTCACCAATTCACTTAAATCTGCGCTATTGCCATGGGCTGCTGGCATAAAAAAACGCACCAGCTACTTAGGTGAAACACGCTATGGTTTAATCAATGACATTCGTCAACTTGATAAAGCCAAACTAAAAAAAACCGTCGATCGCTTTGTCAATTTAGGGTTAGAACACAATCAACAACTTCCAACACCTATCCCGAACCCTGTACTGCTTGCCAATCGTGAAAATGCTATTATCGCGCTCAAAAACCTAGGGCTAAATTTACCCACAACCAAAATTTTAGGGCTTTGCCCTGGTGCAGAATACGGCGAGGCTAAACGTTGGCCTGCAACGTATTATGCAGAAGTTGCCAACGATGCAATCGATAAAGGTTGGGCCGTTTGGCTGTTTGGTTCTGATAAAGATATCTCAGTAACCAGTTCAATCAATCAACTGACAAACAATCGTAGTGCTGATTTTGGCGGAAAAACCAAACTGGCTGAAGCCATTGATTTAATGTCCCTTTGCGACACCATCATCAGCAACGACTCGGGCTTAATGCACGTAGCTGCCGCGTTGGATAAAAAACTGATTGCCATTTTTGGTTCAAGTGACCCGTACCACACCCCACCCATGCATCCACAAGCGATTGTTGAATATTTAGCGCTCGACTGCAGCCCATGCTTTAAGCGGGAATGTCCTCTAGGACATTTGAATTGCCTGAAGCAAATTAAGCCAGCAACAATTATTAAAAATTTAAATACATAAGATGAGTCAGCCCAAAAACATTATTAGCTTGGCCTACTACCTGCCACAATTTCATGAGATTGAAGAAAATAATCGCTGGTGGGGAAAAGGTTTTACAGAGTGGTCACAACTTCGTGAGGCGAAAATCTACTTTACTTGGCAAAAAATACGTCGGCCCGTAGAGCCTCTTGGTGAATATAGTCTGCTAAACCCCAACACAATGGAACTGCAATCGAAAATAGCAAAAGAGTACGGAATTAATGGCTTTTTGGTTTTTGATTACTGGTTTGGTGAAGGTAAAACCTTACTGGAAAAACCCATGCAAATGGTGCTTGATCAACAGCTCAAATTTGACTATTGCTTATGCTGGGCCAACCATACTTGGTATAACAAGCGCGACAACATTACCCTGCAACAACAATTTTATTTGGGCAAGCAAGACTACACCGCATATTTCAACCGCCTGCTCCCACACTTTAAATCGCCACATTATCTTAAAATTGAAAACCAGCCAATTTTCTCAATTTTCAACCCTAATGAGATTCCCGATTTAAACGTATTTATAGAGACATTTGAACAGTTAGCGAAAGAAGTTGGGTTTGACGGCATTTACTTTATTGCTGACAACACTGATGCGTCTTCAAGCCATGCAAGCCTGTTAAAAGGCTACACAAGAACCAATTACTTCTTCAAAAAGCGTAATCGCGATAATTTAATTTCCTATTTAAAAGAAAAAATAACGCGCAAGTTTGGATTTAACCAAATTGGCCCATTTTGTTATAGCTATCCCAATTTAGTGGTAAATCAACATATTGATTTTAACGATACTAAATACATCCCTTCTGTATTTACTGGCTGGGACACCACACCAAGGCACTTAAAACGCGGCACCATACTTAAAGATTTTAATTTACAAAATTTCAAGCGCCATTTACAAAAAATTGGACAAACGATTGAACGTAACAAGCAGTCCGAACGTGGCACTCAACTTATTATCATAAAGTCATGGAACGAATGGGCAGAAGGTAATTTACTTGAGCCTGATAGTGTTTTTGGCGTGACACTTTTAGAAACGTATTACGAATTTATCCAAAATATAGGTGCTAAATCGACCTCGAATTAACCTTGCCTCTATTCAGAAGCTATTTTTCCAATCTAGGTTCATTAAGAAAAAGCATGATTCCTGCAACCAAGGCAATCATCATCAGATTATAACTGGAGGTAAAAGGCACAGTGATACTGACAGTAATCAAATTTGTAATCAACATCAATAAAAGTAGTAAATATAAACTCCTAGCTTCTTGATTTTCTTTCATATGAGAAAGTAAATTTTTTACGATGAAATAGATAAGATGGACAAACAGAAAAAGGCCAAGTAAACCTGACGCATACAATACTTCTAAAAAATAATTATGGGGCGTATTAAAATCATTATTCACTAAGTGAAATTGTGAAAAAGGCTTAAATGCCTCTTCAAATGCGCTTAAGCTTAATCCATGCCCGATTATCCACTGAGTCAACGAACTACTCTTCTGAAGAGCCCAAGCATCTCGCCAAATTACTGCCCGCTCTTCTGAGCCCAGGTGAAATAATAGTGCTTCAAATCTTCCGGAAAAGTTACCGATATTAAAAACAACCAATAAGACTAAAACAAACGCAAAGATTAAGGCGGCATATTTTCTTAGTTTTGGTTCCAAGAAAAACAATACTAATATTGCTGAAAAAATCAGCCCTATCCATGTAGGCCTTGAGGCAGAGTGAAGGATAAATGCACCTAAAATAAAAAAAGCAATTGCTATAAGCCACTTTAGATATCGTGAAGATTTAAAAAAAGCATAGATTGCGAAAATTAAAAACGCTGCACTAAAAAATGCTAAATAATGAGGATTTTTAAGCGTTCCAAATGGTTTATTTAAAAGCCATATTGCAATAGATTGGACAGAAATATAGAAAAATAAAATAGCCAGTGTCGCTTTAAAAATATTGTTGCGAACATATTGTTGATTGTTTTTCGCCAACATCCATATCCCGATAGTTAAAAAAGTAGCCAATGCAATCCTGCGTAGTTCTTTAATAAACACCAAATCCATTACTGCAATATAATGCAATACTACAAACGCAATTGGAATTGAAAGTAAATAAAACAATGGCCGCATCTCACTTTTAGTGCTGTTGTTAAAAGTGCTAGGAAACATCACTAAAACAAAAACTAAGTTTAGATAGGCAAAAAATCGATAAAAATCGGACAATTCAATGACCTGCATTGTCAGGCACGATAAAATAACAAAAAAATGTAACTTGCCCGCGGTGTTCAACTTTACTGAATTATCTGAACTCAACTCTTCATCTCCTTTGTAGCAAGTGATTTGACATCCATGTTAGCTTGCTCAAACCAAACCTTCCAAATGTTTATAATCATTCGTGTACCAATCTACAAAACGACCTACGCCCACGCTTAGACTCGTACTTGGTTTAAAGCCGACCCAACGTTCCAAAGCAGACGTATCTGCAAAAGTAGCTTTAACATCTCCCGCCTGCATCGGTAAAAATTCTTTAGTAGCAATTTTACCCAGCGCGGTTTCCAGTTCTTTAATAAAGTCCATCAGTTTTTCAGGCTGGCTGTTACCAATGTTGAAAATGCGAAAAGGCGCTTTTGCTGCAATGCCATCAGCATCAGGGCCTTCTGCAGTTGCCGGCTTGTCCAATACACGAATTACCCCTTCGACAATATCATCGATGTAGGTAAAATCACGCATCATGTTCCCATGGTTAAACACCTGAATTGGCTTGCCAGATAGAATAGCATTCGCGAATAAAAATGGTGACATATCAGGACGCCCCCACGGGCCATAGACAGTAAAAAACCGCAAGCCTGTCGTGGGCAAGTTGTACAAATGACTATAAGTATGCGCCATCAGCTCATTTGCTTTTTTAGTCGCGGCATACAAGCTGACTGGATGGTCTACATTGTCCTGCTCGCTGAATGGTAGCTTGGTATTGCCGCCATAAACACTGGATGAACTGGCGTAAACTAAATGCTCAACGCCATGATGTCGGCAAGCCTCTAGGATATTAGTAAATCCAACCAGGTTACTTTGTGCATAGGCATGCGGATTTTGCAGTGAGTATCGAACACCGGCCTGTGCGGCAAGATGAACGACTCTTTGTGGTTTTTGTTGAGCAAATAATTCTAATAAAGCTTGTGTGTTTGAAATATCCAGTTTTACAAAATGAAAGTTTTTGGCGTTTTGATGTTTGCTGAGTTCTTCAAGACGTGCTTCTTTTAATCGTACATCGTAATAATCATTCAGATTATCAATGCCTACGACTTTATCTCCCCGTCCAAGCAGCGCCATGCTTACATGAAAACCAATGAACCCTGCCGCACCGGTGACAAATATTTTCATTATTTTTCCACTCTACGACTCAGTCAGTTAAGCGCCCGACAGGAAAATATTTAATCCCTGCGTTCTTCACCACTTTTGGTTCATACATATTGCGGCCATCAAAAATGACGTTCTCTTTAACCTTTTGCTTAATCAAAGAAAAATCCGGGCTTCTGAACTCTTTCCATTCTGTCACAATCACCAACGCATCTGCATTATCGAGCGCCTGATTTTGTGATTTGGCAAAACTCAATCCTTTGGTTTCTTTGAATATACGCTTTGCTTCAGCCATTGCAACAGGATCATAGGCGCAAACAGTCGCACCTGCCTTCAACAAGTCCTGAATAAGAACGCGGCTTGCTGCTTCACGCATATCATCTGTGTTCGGTTTGAATGCCAGACCCCAGAGTGCAAAGTGTTTTCCCGCGAGGTCAGATCCGAAATGTTTTCTTATTTTTTCGGTTAAGACATGTTTTTGTTTATCGTTGGCTTCTTCGACCGCATTCAACACTTTTAAATCATACTGATGCACTTTTCCTATCTTAATCAATGCTTTTACATCTTTAGGAAAGCATGAGCCGCCGTACCCGCAACCCGGGTACAAGAAGTCGTAGCCAATTCTGGGGTCAGACCCTATGCCTTTTCGCACATGCTCAATATCGGCACCTAAAATCTCAGCAAGATTAGCGAGTTCATTCATAAAACTGATACGTGTTGCCAACATGGCATTCGCCGCATATTTAGTCAACTCCGCTGAACGAACATCCATAACCACTAAACGCTCATGGTTGCGCTGAAATGGCGCATAAAGCGAACGCATCACCTCTTGGCTATGCTCATCTGCCACACCAATCACAATCCGGTCAGGTCGCATAAAATCATCAATTGCTGCGCCCTCTTTCAGAAACTCTGGATTTGACACTACGCTGAAAGTGACTTTAGCGTCACGTAAAGCCAGTTCTTCTGCAAGCGCAGCACTCACTCTATCTGCCGTACCTACTGGCACTGTAGATTTGTCTACAACGATTTTATGTGTGGTCATGTATTTACCAATATTCCGCGCTGCGGCAACGACATACTGTAAATCTGCCGAGCCATCTTCATCGGGCGGCGTACCTACCGCTATAAACTGCACGTCACCAAAATCTACAGCTTGCTTAATATCCGTCGTAAACTTCAATCGGCCAGCTTCCTTGTTTCGCCGTACCATCTCAAGCAGACCTGGCTCATGAATAGGAATGCCGCCTTCTTCTAGAATCCTGATTTTAGCGGGGTCAACATCCAGACATAACACATCATTGCCAACTTCCGCTAGGCAAGTGCCAGAAACCAAACCTACATACCCTGTGCCAATGACTGTAATTTTCATATTTAAAACTCTATTAATAATGATTTAACTGAGGGCAAGCATCACCAAAACCAAAAACCACTAAAGATTTTTTCTTTTTTAGGTAAGGCTTAAACTCCTTAACTTTACAACCTGCTAATAATTGCAGGTTGCCTGCATCGTCATCCTCAGCTAAAAGAAGAAATGATTTCTTTTCATCCAAAAACGTTTTCAACGCGTTGGGTTCTATTGTTTTGATGGGCGTGTAGGCATAATAAATAATGCGACTATCGGTCTTACCACAGGTGTAGAGTGTATTGGGCGTGATTGTTTTTTCCCAATCATTAATCTGCGCAAAGGCTGAGGTACGGTAAGCAAAAACCCGCGACTCAACAAACATATAAAAACAAGCCAACATCAGCGGCAACAAAATGCTCAAGGTAAGGATTATTTTTTTAAGTGGTTGCGTGGTTTTATCAAATAATTTTGCCAATTGGACGCCTAAAATGATTGCGACTAGTGGATAAATCGGCAGCAAATACTTTGCATGTTTATTACTAAACAGAGAAAACACCAGTAGCGGCACCACTACAGCGCAAAGCAACACTCTCAAATCATTCTTCGCTTTGAAAGTGCTCAACAATTCGCGCGGACGTATTAACAACAAAGACACTAACAATAGAAAATCAACTATTATCCAACCCAGATAGCTCATTAAGGGTTTGGCAACTTCCTCCGCCTGCATTTTTTCCAACATATCTCGTTTAGCGATTGTTGACCAAATATCAAAGCCCAACTGCAGTGACACCACCAGATACCAAGATAGCGCAACGATAAAAAATAAAATCCAACCTTTATAGTGGGTGAGCGTTTGCCTAACATGGCTGTCTTTTGTCCAGACAGCGGCCACAATAAGCGGTAGCGTAACAAACAGTAAAGCAACAGGGCCTTTGGTGAGTACGGCTAATGCAAGCAAGAAATAACTTAGATATATCCAACCGCGTTTAGCTGGTTGATCTAGGTATTTAAGTGCCGCCAATACGGCGCCAACACAGAGGGCCGTCAGTAACATTTCAATTTCAACTCGTCTTGCCAGCATGGCAAATCCGAGATTTGCCATTAATATCTGCACGCTAAAAAGGGCCGGCCATGCGCCAAACCTGTTCAGCGTATAACGATATGTCATCCATAAGGTGATGAGCGCGGCAAATGCTGATGGCAATCTGAGTGTCCATTCGTTCACCGTTCCCACTAGGCTGGATACCATCAGTGAAATCCAATATAACAATGGGGGTTTAGTCAGGTAGAGTTCGCCGTTAAGCGTCGGCAACAACCAATTTCCACTTTCAAACATTTCCTTGATGGCCAAAGCACGTCGGCCTTCATTCAATGAAATCAAGTCAATTGACCCGAGTCCCCAGAACACAAGTAATAAGCTAATAATAGCACTAGCGATTAAAAGTCGCTGATACGTGTTAGTTGCGGATAGATTCATCACGTTAAGCCATTTGATTGAAGAACACTATTTGCCATTTTTATGAATGAGCATCAAATTGCGAACGTATACAATTGTGCCCGGCAGCTGACCTAGAATAATCACCGGGTCGATACGATGTATTCCATACGCCAATACAATCAAACCGCCGATCAGACTCAGATACCAGAAACTGACAGGAATTAAGCTTTGCTGATGACGCTCGCTGTGTATCCACTGCACAATAAAACGCATCATAAACAAGCACTGCCCAACAAGCCCGACTGCAATCCAGATCAAATCTGAAGTTGGCATGCCCACAATATAGTTATTTAGCGCATTGATAATGTGCGAAAAATACAATCCAATGCCATCATTCACAATTTGCATGATTAAACCACCTCATCTTCTGCTACTTGCGGTATTTTTGCGCGGCGTTGTAACCATGCTACACCAAACAAGTCCACGATTCCCACCATCAGCCTGTCAAGTGTGCCATAGTTAGATTTGCCATGCTCACGATTACGGTGGCTGACATGCACAGACACTACTTTTCCACCGCGACGCTTGATGAGCGCCGGTAAAAAGCGGTGCATATGGTCAAAATAGGGTAAATCCAGAAAAGCTGCGCGTGAGAACAGTTTTAAGCCACAGCCAGTATCCGGCGTGTCATCTTTCAGCATGTTAGAACGCACGGTGTTGGCGATTACTGAAGACACGCGTTTAATCCAAGTATCACGACGGCTTTGTCGTCTGTTGCCACCCACGAGTTCCACGCCCTCAGCCAAAGCGGATAATAATTTTGGAATATCCGCAGGGTTATTCTGACCATCACCATCCAAAGTTGCAATCCAGTCAAATTTGGCCAATTTAACGCCTGTTCTTACTGCAGTACTTTGGCCACAACTTTTTGCGTGACGCACAATTCTCAGCTGCGTATATTGACGTTGTAGCTCCTTCAATGTTGCATAGGTGCCGTCAGTACTGCCATCGTCTACATAA
>Ga0208694_1002550_pt1 | contig 19001 bp, 11 predicted proteins | sample AD_UKC078_MetaG_FD_184442 | JGI IMG/M metagenome (GOLD analysis project Ga0208694, IMG submission 184442) | Active sludge microbial communities of municipal wastewater-treating anaerobic digesters from USA - AD_UKC078_MetaG (SPAdes) (version 2) | ecosystem: Engineered > Bioreactor > Anaerobic >...
TTGATCATAACACCTCTATTCCGAGATGTGTAATATTTTCATGTTTTGGCAAATGAAAAAGGTAGCAGACTTTTCATCAAAATCCACTACCTTATCTGGCAAAGTAACTAACTATTGATAAAATGCACCGCTCAAATCAAATCGTTAAAAGATGCACACCCTTATTGCTCATTGGGTAATGCCCACGCATGACCGCAGAAGGACAGATACCGCTTGATATAAGGGCTTTTGCGGCGCATGGACTTTCCTCCGAGAGAGCCTTTGTGCTCGTCTATAGTTTGTTATCGGTGAGGCTTCCCGACTTGCCGCCGTCATCATCGTCACGGTTTTGGCACACCCCTTTTCGATCTGATAGAGGAAAAATTAAAAGGTTCAAATCGCGCCTTCTATCTTTGTGTTTGCTTTGCGGATATTATCCACGATTGTTTCGGCATCCTCAATTGTGTTGTACCTGCCATAGGATATTCTGATTGACGATTTTGCTTGTTCCTCAGTCAAACCCAACGCAAGCAGGACGTGTGATGGTCCGTCTTTGCCAGAATTGCAGGCTGAACTCGTTGAGACGCATATCCCTTTTAAGTCAAGAAGGTGCATCATAGCTTCTCCAGAGGCATGAGGAAATGTAACATTTAATGTTCCAGACAGCCGTGAAACACCTTCTCCGTTAATCTGAATACCGGGTATAGATATCCGTAATCCTTCCGCAGTCAGAGCTACCATAGATTTCAACCGTTCTTCTACTTCAACCATCTCAGCAAGGCTTTCATTAAGTGCGAAGCTTAATGCCACAACGCCCGCCACATTTTCTGTGCCTGCCCTTTGACCATGTTCCTGTTTACCGCCAAAGATTAATTGCGGTAGTTTTGACACGGAGCGGCTATAAAGAAAGCCCGTTCCCTTTGCACCATTGAACTTATGGGCTGAAGCCGAAAGGAAATCAACACAGAGTTTATTCACATCAATAGGAATATGTCCTACTGCTTGTACCGCATCTGTGTGAAAGAGAATATCCTTTTCTCGGAGAAATTGACCGATTTCGGCTATCGGTTGAATCGTTCCTATTTCATTGTTGGCGAGCATAATCGAAACCAGTTTAGTATCGGGTCTGATAGCTCTTATCACGCTATCAATCTCAACTACTCCGAAGCGACTAACAGGCAGATAGGTAATATCGACACCCTCTGATTCAAGTGCATGGCAAGCATTCAAAACCGAGTGATGTTCTATTGAAGAGGTAATGATATGGATTGCTTTACCCTTAAGTGATTCAACAACACCACGCAGAACCCATGAGTTTGATTCTGAGCCACCGGAGGTGAATGTAATTTCAGCCGCTTCCGCGCCAATAGCATTAGCGACGCTTTGACGAGCCAGTTCAATAGCCTGCCTTGCTTTTGCCCCGAGAGAATACTGGCTGGAGGCGTTACCGAACTGCTCCCGAAGAAACGGGAGCATTTTTTCAAAAGCCGTATCAGATATTCTCGTTGTCGCAGCGTTGTCAGCGTAAATCATGTCAGCACCTCCTTTCAGAATAAAATGCATCCCTGTGACTTGAACTCTTCAATTTTTTCGAGCAGGAATTCGGTATCCACTTCCAAGTAGTCAGCAAGGCAGTCAAGGCAATAAAACGCCTTGGCTTCTTTACTGATCAGTTTTTTGGTCAGCCCTATTTCATTTTTGCTTAGGTCTTCTTTTCCGCATACATAGCAGTTTTTTTTCACATAATTACCCCATTTCTTCAGGGTCAGGTCTGACTGAAAACGCAGGGATGTCTTTTCCGCGATACTCCACATCAAGTAATCCTAACTGATATTTTATTGTATCTCGCATCTTTCGCGCTCTGTCGAGGCAGTAACGCTTGAACTCACGCGCTGTTATGTCATTAGTATTGCGAACCTGCGGGAACAACAGTTTCAAGTATGCGGTTGCAATTCGTTTCACCGCTTCTGTATCACGTGTATCAGCGGCCTCCGGAACTTCAATGAGTTCATCTACAATTGCACGATAACTCATATCATCTCGTAGTTCGTGCATAATCGAGCAGAAGTATTCAGAGTTCAACGCCCAGCCAGCAATTTTGAGGTCATCATTCATTCTTGGAATGTTCCACCCTTTGATAAATCCGTGGAAACGCTCTATTAAAGCTGACTCGTGAAAGACGGTCGGCAACTCCTCGAACATATTGCCGAACCCGTCCTCATCCATCGTTTCTTTCTTGATGTTACCGCAGAGGACAACACCGGCATCTCCATCAACACGATGGGTACCGATGTTGCAATACCCGTTTTCGCAGAAGGACTTTAATGCTCCGCGCATTTCATCGACATCTGGAAAGGTTATAGTCTGAACTTCATCCAGAGTTACATAGTCGTTGTTTGCAACCAACCCGTCCGTGCGCTTGGAAATGTCATAGAACATCTTAGCACGGCTCATCACACCACCACTTGCAAGCCATCCAAAGCGACTGACTTGTCCGAATAGATAGGATTTTCCCGTACCCTTCGGGGCGAGTTCGATAAGATTCAGGTTTTTTTCTACGAACGGAAGGAGGCGAGTAAGCATTGTAAGCTTCTTCTCCTCGTCGCCGAGATAACCAGCCGCGTTATAATCAACCGCACCAAGGATGACATCTATCCATTCCGACGTAGAAAACTCGCGCCGAGCATCTTTGAAGTATTCCAAGTCAATCGTATACGGGCAAAATGTCTTAAAAGCGGTTAGCTTGACCTTGCCCCTATTCGAGCCTTTCGCCTTGTTTTTGGAGAATTCGATATCGTAATCATCGGGAGGACGGTATCCTATTTCAACCATCCCCCAAGTCTCTCTACCGCGCACCAAGTCTTCCTTGCACGACTGCCATACAGAATCCTCAATTATGGTGTCTTTGCTGGACAGACCGAAATCAGGCAGAGCAAACGACACTTCCCCTGTTTTGATGTCGATGTCAACCGACACTTTGGCGAGGAATTTCACGCGCTCATGTTCAATAACTATCTGATTCTTTATTGATGTCCAATCATCCTTGCGCGGCAAATAAGTCCGTACAAAGCGAACCAATTCATCGGAATCGAAACGCCCATCCTCGTCCTCAAATTTCTTTAGGAGCCAGTCGCGCATGAAGGAAGGCAGGCTCAAAGCGGAAAAGAAGTTGCTCTTCTTCAGGTCTTTATATACGACCATCTCATCGAAGCAATTTCTGAGTTTTTCAATCATAAGTCGAACCTCCTAAAATAAATCATCAAAAGCGTCATTGACCTTGCCGCTTTTGCCTTGTGCCTTGATCAGTATTTTACCTATCAAGTCATCACCAGCATACACATCCGCAGGATAGTCACCTGCCCGCTTTGTGTCTGGCAGCTTAACAAAATAATGGTTGTCATCCGTCTGTACTGCTTGGTATTGCTTCCCATTCAAGACGAGCGAAACATCATGGACAGGCGTGTTGAAGAACAGCTTGACTTCTGTTCCTGTACGGAAGTCAACGATGACCGTTTCTTCAACTAACTTGACAGTCACATTCCCATCTTTCAGAGAAAGTTCAATAATCGGAATGACAACTTCCTCCAATGAGGCGCCACCGTGAACCTCTACGTTTGCGGCACGACTACCTTTGAAACGACCGTAATCAGCAAGTATAAGGTATCCATTTTCTTCTGCGGCGAAGGGCAGGTCATAAGGCTGAAACAACTTACAGCAGCGCCCGGAATGTTCGCCGGAAGTGTCGGTGTCATACTTCTCCTCTTTTCGCCGCAGAACAGCAAGACGTGATGCACCGTGGTCGCTAACAATCAAGAATCGTTTGCAATGCCTTAGTGCCAGTTCCGTTGCAGCTTTGTCAATCATTGCGGCGATAATATCCAATTCTTTGGCAAGATGTATCGGCAACTCGTTGTTCGTAAAATTATATCCACCAGCGTCACTATGCTTTGTGTCATCAAGTTCGTCATTCTTTTCTTTTCTACTGCCTTGCCATGTATCAAAGAAACCACGATTAACTGAAGTTATCGTCGGCAACTCCGCTCGGGCTATGTTGACCCGAACTGACAAGCCTCGTTTTTGAACAAAGGATTCAATCAACCCCAAATATTCAACTCCGAGAGCGTCAAGCCAATACAGACAAGTACCGTCTTTCTCTACTTCATCTAAGATTTCATCGCGCGTGGGTAACTGATTAAACCTCCGCGAAACTGCAAACTCATCGACTTTCTGCAAAAACTCTGGTTCAAGTTGATTGGAGAGCTTCTGTCGTTTATATGCTTCAAAATAGTCAGTTAGCAGTTCTGAGAGTTCGGAACCTTTGAAAACATATTTTTTCAAGTAGGCAGCCAGCGCGGGATAGATATTTTCAAGCTCTGGAACGAGTCCGTTGGCGGATAGCCAAGCGACAATCTCCTCACGCTCCGTTTTTGTGCTGTCAGTAAGTTTGTAAATGCTCTCTGATACCACTTGGCGGCTGTTCACTACGAAATCGGCAATATCAGACTGAGGGAACTTCTCTACCAGAGCCTTACGCTCCTGATAGAACGTAGCAAAGCGCTTATCCGTATGCGGGATTTCGATTATCCCGTTCAAAACATTATTCGCAAAATCCTCGAATCGGCTTGTCTTATCAAGCGCGAAGCGAAGGTAGCTGTTTAGTAGAGAATCTGACTTGTGCTTCAGGCATATGAAATATAGCCAGTTGCGATAGTCTCTACCTGAAATCCGAGCATAGAAATCAGACTCTATGTTATTGCTGAGACCGTATTTCTCAAATACTGCTTCAAGGGAGCCGTTGTTTTGATTGAGTTCTGTCAGTAACTCTGCCCAACGAGCATCGTTGCCAAAAGAGCGAGCCAATGAAAATCCCTTTGTATAGAACTTGATTCCCTCGTAAGCATTGCTGATTTGATGCACAGTAAATATTGCCTTATCGAGATTAACAGCCGTATTTACGACAATGCTGCCGTTCCGTCCATTTTCCACCTCGGCAAGCATTGCCTTAAAGCCAGTCAAAGCTGATAAACCGACTGACGGAGACGCCAGTGTAAAAGACAAGTCGCACTCCGCGTTATCGACGATACTACACCTACGGTTGTCAAACCGAGGGTCAGATTGAAGCCCTGCAATCAGCGACGCAAGACCGCGGAGAAGCAAAACAACTTTCGCCCCACCAACATTACGGTCTTTCAATCGTGACAATGAGCGTGTCGCTTCTTCGATTCCGCGAAGCGCAAGAAACTCACCAAGCCCTGTTACAACAAACTTCTTCCCACAGGCATTTATGTCCGCAGCTTCAATGTATGAGAGAAGCCCATCGATATCTGGCATCTTATCATCGTTACTGCAAAAACTACTCATCGGAACAAAATCAAGCCCTAAAACCGACAACTCATCTATCGCAGACAGATATTGCCCGTCGCTGATAAATAGGAAATATGGGGTCTTGACCGTGGAAGTCAAGTAGCTTTTTACCGAGTCAATTTGCATTATCCTCAACCTCCATTCGCAAGTATCTCGATGCCCACCATTATGCTGTCTTTAACCAACCTTTTCAGATACTGCTTCAATTGGGCATCATCCATCTCGTCAATTTTTAGGAGAACCTTATCGCTCCCGCCGGCGTTATACTCAGCGTCAGCAAGTTGTTCTACCTTTGCTTTTACCCCGGGGTTGTCGCGCCAGTCATAAACATCGACGGAAAGATGGTCGAGTGCGTCTCTGACCTTGTTAAGGTCAGGAAGCAATGTACTGTAAACTCCAATGATATCGCTCCTGAATCCCTCATTGCGTTTATCATCGTCCGCAAAAACATCAAACAGCGTGGTAGACTCAAGAAATAAAAGTGCTGTTTTGATTTCTGAATCTGTGCCCCAGTTGCGGTTCAATGTATCAAACACCTTTTTAGCCAGCTCATATTCCGTCGCCGAAACCAAACACAAGATAGGCGTCCTGTATCGGCTTGACCACTCGCGTGGGTTTTTCGTACCCGTTTTGTCTTTCCATAAACGGAAGAGCTGCGATTTCAACTGATTCTTACGGAACTCTTCGGCAGCTTCTTTAACTTTTACATTGCAGTCGGTTTTCGGTAAATCGAACAGCCCTGTGCCTACGCTGGTTTTTACAACAGCAATATCTTCAGCACTAAGGTCTTCAAGATATGCTTCATAAACCTCAGCAAAGACCCGCCTATCGTTGTTTATGAGTTCTCTCACTTCTGCGCCGTGTATTACCAACTCGGTATTGAGTGCCTTCAACTGTTCCGGCAGGATATCCTCCTGCTTGTATATTTTTAGCAGCGTATCGAAAACCTTTGTAAGTGCAGGATACTTCGTTCGCAAAGCTTCACAGGAGATGCCAATGAACTTCAAACGTTCACGCCATTCTTTAAATGCCTCGTTCAGAGAATGTGCGGTTGCGTTAAGAATAGCGTTGCTCTCCTTGACCACGCTGTATTCCGCCAGAAGTTTGCGAATTTCATCTTCACCCGTCTGCTTATCCCAAAGGCATGAGTGCTTCACTCCGAACAAACGACGTATATCGGCAAGGACGTTATTCTCTGCACCAATTGCGGTTGCAAGTACCATAACCTTGCCACCCTCAAAAGAACGAAGATACTCGCGCATTCCTTTTTGGCAATTCTCGCTGGTTAGCAAATCAAACATGTTGTCAGCAAGAGATGGCTTGGCAGAGGCAATCCTTCCGATTTCAACTGCCTTCTTGTGAGCCTCATTACCTTCTTTCTGCACAAGTTCGATGTATCTCTGAACTACGTCAAAGACACCGGTTGTATCCACATCTTCGAGGCACCATACAGGTAAGTTCAATACGCGCATTTTATTGGATACTGCTATAGCGGCCTGCCCGGCAGATGAACAAGAATTGGCTGGTATACTCCATGCCTTTTCAGTCAGTTCATAAAAAGCCATCTCTTCAGAGGTCATTTTCACGATGTATGTCGGCTTAGGGTTCTTGCCGATGTAGTTCCCGAGCATCTCAGCAAGTTTATCTTGCGTCATCTGCTCATGCCCGCCCGATGAATCGCTGTAACGGTAAGGCTCACTACCATACTCTTTCAGCAGGAATCCTGCTATAAAAGAAGATAGATTGCATGGCGCAAAGCCGTAAGTCTCCTCAAGGAAGTCATAAATTTCGCCAATTGAAATCTGACCGTCACGGGCAAATGCTACCTCGACATATTTATCCACCTCTGTTTTTATCTTTGAGATGGGCAATGACGCAGTCGTTGGATTTTCCCAATATTTATCGACCTTCCAAACGGTCGGAATCACGTGCTTCTCGACACCGATAACAACCCCGCTCGTGGTCTGCGAGATACCTGATTTCGCAGATTGCTTTGCGTTGGTTAGCCTCAGTTGAGTGTCTGTTACTCCCTTGTAAAAGTCGAATACTGACGGAAACTTGTTTGTCACAATGGTTTGGAGAACGCTTGCCACACCCTGCCCATTGCCAAGCTTATCGCCCTCTTGATTGGTATAGGTGTATACAACAAACTGACCGCTATAAATGCGGTTTTTCCAGTCTTGGTCTAAGACTCGTTTTGCTTTGTCCGCGCTTTCCCGTGATGACGTGTTTTGATTGCTTTGGTAATATAGCGCCATTGCAGAGAAATCAACGTACTGCTCAAACGCTTCCTGTCCAAGCGGTGTGGACAGGGCATCAATGAATACTATGTTCTCATACTGCTTGTCGGCAATCGCCGTCCGGAGTGTTTTACGGAACGTTGCTGCTTCCGCATCGTCCTTTGCGAAAGCAATAACAGCATGGAAATTCCACCCCGTGGCTTTATCACGGAGGACGTTGATTGTACGAGTGAAGTCTGTAATGGTTACAGGAGTAATTTTACCCGTACCAGGTTCGGACTCAAAACGCAGCCGCAGAGCGGGAGAAAGCGACAATACGGTTGATAGCCCACCTTCGGTTACGAGTTTCGCAGTTGTGCTATTCTGCCTTACAGTCTTTTTATGGTTGTCGATTTTCACTTGGTCGCCAGCAAGAACAGCAGCGGCATAGACATAACGTCCACCGTTTATCGGGTTGGAAACGAGAATGCCCTTGTCTTTCATTCCCTTGGCAATGTTTTCGGCCTTGGTAGCGCCCTCTAAATCAGGAATTCCCTCAAAGACATAACTCAGGTTTTGCCCTGTCGGTTTGAAAAGGTCGATCGTACCACCAAGACGCTGGTCAATCGCCTGCATTATAAGGATAGCTTTCAAGACCGCTTTCTCGTCTTCGCGCAAATTTTGCTGCTGCGGGAAGGTATCCAGTATCAAGCGGATATCGGATGTTAGGTTATCTCTGCCTTTTTCGTAGAAAAAGTTCCAAAGCATATCCACGGTAAGAAGCGGATGGTCGTCATAGGGACCCGTGTTCTCAATGAACCATTGGAACGCTTTCACATCGTCCATATTTGCAGATTTGATAAAGTCGAACATACTGCGCTGGTTGGACTTAAAGGCCGAGGCAATGTTCTTTAGAAGTAGTGCCGCCATCGGATGAAGCGGCATAATGTCCTTCATCACCTGCGGGTCTGTTATTCGTGCAACCGCCATCACTTTGGAGCGGGAGTTCAGGACACGGTTGTTCAGGTCATCAGCGAGGATATCCCACTGCTGTTTTGCAGCGGGTTTTACATTGAAAGCATGGCCGATGAGGTTAAAAGCAATATTGTCGGGCAGGGAAATCGGTATGGAGATAAAGCGGTCGCTTACCTTCGACTGATTCCCTCTGTCGTTATCTGCCACATAAATTTGCTGCGGCTCATGTGTCACTACAATGAAATAGAACGGCTTGTTCTGAACCAATGCAGCAACTTTCTGAAACTCTGAGAGACTCTCGCGGTTGTTTTTGAAGTAGTCAGAGAACTCGTCCCAAATAAACACGATTCTCGTGTTATTTTGGTCGATGATATCGGTCAGCCAAGCAATGAGCCTATCCGAATCGATGCTCAAAGCCGTGATACCCTCTTTGTCAGCAAGACGGAAGATATTGTCCACCAATGACTTTACTTCGCCATTCTTGCGAAGTACGTTAAGCACCTCGTCGGCTTTCGATTGCGAGAACAGCGCCCGCCATTCCTTATCGGGGTTTTGCAGTAAACTGTCAAACATTAGTTTGTGGTCGGCATCTTCAAGCCAAGCGATGATGCTCTCCTTCAGCGTATTTTCACCAAGGTAGGCTATGTTCTGCCGCAGGAGCGCCGCTTTGACACTTTCCTGTATGGCAAAGAAAAGGTCTCGCGCCGACATGATGCCGCCGGAAGCATAGCGGTGAGCTACTACGATTCCTTTTTTCTTATGACCAATGAGTTTTTCACGGAGGTCGGTTTTCTGTTTAAGCGGTTCATATCTATCCCAATAGTCGCGGAGTTCCTCCTCCGGCACCTCAAGAATCCTGCGCAAAGCTAAAGCACACTGTGATTTCCCTGTGCCGTAAGCACCCTCAATCCACAGCGTCCTTCCGCTATTTTGCCGTGCCAAGGCTCGTTCCATCTCCGTAAGCATATCTATGAAAGTGCTGTGGGGATACGTGTTCTCCCAAGGAGCGCCTGCATCAATTGCGGCATCATCAATGCAAGGAAAGTACCTCTCATCGATGTCGAAGTATTCGCGGTATTTGTTATTGTTAGGCATTTGTGGTACCCCCCCTAAACAAGTTGAGTACGTCCTCAGACGATTTATCCTCTGCCAGTGTTATCTTCTCAAGGTCGTGCGTGAATGAAGCAATGATAAACTCCGGATATTTTGCCGTGAGACCCAGCAACATCGGCGTCATATCCTCACGGTCAAGCCCGAAGATGCGTGTAGGGCTTATACCGTCGCGGTCAATGCTATCGTTCAGGAGCGTAGCGAGTGTGAACTCTTTGTAATCGTTGCACTTTTCTGCAAACTTGAATAGTCCATACAACACCACACGCGGGTCGCTTACATAGCATTTCGTGCGTACGAGGTCGCCTTCATCAGTAACAAAGCCAAAACGCAAAACCCTTCCAAGCGGGGTCTCAGTTATCCGTTTGAACGCCCTCGCAACTTGTTTTGATGGCCTATCTTTGACATCACTTGAAAGTAGCGTATCAATCACCGTTTGCTGCGAATACGTATGACCGATATCAAGGTTTTTGACGTACCATTCGATTTGAGGGTTACCTGCAACAAGATTGATCAGTATCAACCCTTGCGCGGTTTCACTTTCCCAACCAATGTCTGATATCAGTTCGGCGAATTGCGAATAATGCCCTTTTACCGTTAAGGCGGCATCGGCGAGAAAGACCTTGAATTTGACCTGTTGGTCTGGTCCCAGATTGTTTTCCGTCAGGAATTCTTCTTTGGATTCAAAGAAAGAAGAAATCCATTCCGGTTTTGGTGCATGGTCATTGAAAGAATTAATAGCTCGCATTTTGGTACCTCCATATGGTATCTTCAAAGAATCGTAGCGTAAGCAACCTCCGGGCAATTCATGACACTCAAGGCAATGTCTACAGTCAGTTATCTGAATGCGCCCGTTCGGAAACCTAATGCAACCATTTTTACAATTCGCCTCACAAACTCGGCAAGCATTGCAATATGCTGACTTTTTGAAAACCTGACGCAGGATTTTTGCATCTGACAGGTTCTGCTTAACATCATCCTCGCTTATCTCGACGGTGTAACCGTCTTTAGTGTCCTTAACTTCATATTCGAGAGTGCTGTTGAATGTCTTTATCCATTCGTTCCAGTCCGAAGATGGGTTCTTAATCGTGATTATCACTTTCCCATCTTTCTTCTCCTCTCTATAGTTTGTTTGCGCGGTTGACACATATCTACCATCTCCACGTGTTGCCCATGCCCCTCTGTTAATAAAATCGACAAAACGCGAATCGGTAAATGTCTTGTCACTCGTTGTTCTAATTAATCCCAAATAAGTATCAATTTCGCTTGGGAAGGAACTGCGACGCATATAGTCGCTTAGACCACCTGACATGGGGCAGAACAAGCAACCCGCACGGCTATTTCCTTTTTTGTATGATGAGTTTATGGTGATTGCATTTGCATAAACATATAGCCAAATTTCCGCCGATGTCCATTCCAAAACAGGATAGAAGTCGTATTGACCTTTGACTTTCTTTCCAATATTGAAATAGTCGTACTGGCTTCGAGCAAGGCTTTCCTGCGCTCGAACTCCTACAAACGCCAAACCAGTATAGTCATCCTTACCGGTGATTTCTCTCAGCTTCAACGTCTGTGGGGTGCTTTTATGTACTGAGCAGCACCAACGCAAAACGCGAGACGGGGGTCCGAATAACTCCCATGATTCTTTGGGGTTCAGGTGCGACTTTGCGACATAAAAAGGAATTTCATCTTCCACGCATTGCTGTTTGGTCTTTTTAATGACATCATAAGTGTCGGGAAACTCCATCCCCGTATCGCCGAATACCACAACGAAGCTGCCTTTGGGTAGGGCTTTCTTTACGAGGTCAAGCAGGACACAACTGTCTTTGCCCCCCGAAAACGCTACATGAAAACAGTCAAGCTTGTCCTTATACTTGGTGTAAATAGCCAGTATCTTCTTGACAGTAGTCTGCTCGATGATTTCAAGCATCTCGCGGTTTGCCTTAACCATTGCATCTATGTCAACAGGGCGAAGAGACATCCCTTTTGGCTCTGGCATTATGGGGTTGCCATCCTCGCCGTTTGGAATAATGATCTCAGGGGCAGTATAAATGCCACCCCCCTTAAGTTTTCCGACAAGCGTTCCTCGATAGTAGTAATTGTTTGCCTCAGCCCACATATAGGGGCACTCGGTCTGCTTGTCATACTTCCAGTATTTATCAAAGCCCAATACGTCCAGTTCTGTTGCGTAAACAGGACGCGGTTCTTTTGAGAATCCATTCGGCGAGGAATTAAGCATTATCCCGCCTGTTTTTTTGTCGTAGGTATGCGAGTACAACTTCAATTCCTCCTTTCTCGTATGGCTTTCGCTTTTTCAATGATTTCCGAGACTTGTTTTGTGGTGCTTCTGCCTATATACCCGCTGTCATACAGAAATCTGCCAACATTGGCTTCGGTGAGCGGAATGTCAGCATTCGCCACGGCATCGGTCATTACCTGCGTGTAGTCCATCACACAACTTCTACGGATTACCGATCCGGCATTTCGAGAGTTCACTGACGGCGTGTCGAATCGGAATCGCTGACTAAAACGCCGGCAGTAGCTTTCGAGTAAGAATAAGTTCCAAGTTTGCCCGCAGTCGGGAAACGCTCCAAACGCGGTAAAAGACTTGAGCGGAAGATAGTCTCCCTTAAGAACCAGTTCGATTGCGTTATCAACCAAGTCTGAATCAAAGTGTACGAACCTGTCTGCAACATAGTGTTCTTTGTCTATACGAACCAGAGTGGTATTCCCAGCCTCCATCGGTATCCAGCGGTGGATTTCGCCCGTCAGTTCCTTTTCGTAATTCAAAAGGTCGTCAAGCGTGCATTTGTCAATGGTTCGGCAGTATTCTTTCATAATGGTCAGCGCATCAAACACATCGCCCTTGCGGGTGACAATCTTACCCCTCTTGTCAAACTTATCCGACAGGCAAATTCGATAAACAGCGTTATGAACGGCCGTTATTGACAGTTCGTAGTTGCGCTCCTCAATTTCCCCGAAGGGCAAGTCCGTAATTGATACATACCCACGGGCATTGCACCCTCGCACAGCGACGGTACGAACATTCTCCCGTTCATCATCAGTTATTTCAATCCGGCTGACGTGGGAGAACGTCTCCACGCTGCTCCATATGAAATCACCATTTTGACCGAGGGCGTACTTTATCCTTTCAAGCGGTACATATTGTAACCTTTCGGCAATTTGCTCGTAGGTCAGCAATATATCTCCACCCCACACTCTGAGAATTTCTCTCTCCAAAGTAGCGAATACAGAGGCGTTCGTAAAACCAAAATAGGTCTGCGTAAATGAAAGCCTCGGAAAAAGTCTGCGAAAGATGTCAGTTAGCATTTCTTCGGAGACCACACTTGCACCAAACAGCCAGTCCTCATTTTTGGCATAATATTCGGCAAAGAAGATAGCCTGGGCGCCATCGGCGAAGTAGTCCTCTGCCAATTTTTTGATTTGTTTTCTTGTCTCTGCGGAGACCGCATAGACTTTACCCTCATAGCATATTCCGCAAGCGGAGATGTAGGCTTTTAACTCATCATCAGAAAGCGTGAGTTCCCCATTCAGGTCCTCCGCTGCAAAGGAGCGGAACCGGGTCATCTCAATCGGCGAATTCAAGCGAAATCCGTTTGAGTAGCGCATAGACAGTACGCCCGTTAATTGCTCAACAACGGCATTGTCAAGAACAAGACGGGGTGTTTCAGACTGCTGTATAGATGCAGGATGAGTGATAGTTCGCGCTATCGCCGTCGTCTTGCCACCTTTGGGTTCATAGGTTATAACCACATCATCCAAATTTACACCGCAGTGTCTACATAAATTCCCGATGATAGTCACTACTGTCTGAGGGTTGTAATTCGTATAAATCCACTTACCGGTCGAGAGCTTTGCACAAGTACCGAAGTCAGCCTTTTGAGGCAGAAAAAACACCTTGCTCCCATACAACGGACTGTGGTCGAGCAATGCAAGGTTAGAGTTGTCAGCTTCTATAAACCATTCGGTAATGGCAACCAGCAACTGCGACCAGTTCTGCTTGCTCGGCACAACTGCTTGTCCGCAAATAATACACGACACAGGTTTTGTCTGGGCGCAGCGTTCTGGGTAATTGAAATCAACCGTTCTAAATTTATTATATTTTTGCACTTCAGACGCAACGAAAGCTTTTTCCGTCTCTGTCTGTGCCTCGCTGACATCGATAATCTCGGTCACATGAACGCCATCCGTAAGGTGTTGCAAATATCGCATATAGCAATTTAAAGCAGCAGAGAACATTCCAGAAGTGCTGCTATTCACTTGCTTGTAGTTTGGTGCTGATCTGAAAATCTCCCAGTAGGCGTTTAGGTCAGCGGGAGTTTTACAAACAAACACGCTTTTAACTTCCAATACAACAGGAATATCAAGTTTTGTGGGAGCCGTTCGGAGAGCGCCCATATATTGTCGTACAACATTTTCTAAATATAAGGTGCCATTGGCGTTCGGTTGAGTCACCAACCAAGCGACTACATCTTCGGGGTCAATAGCATATTTTGTTAACTGCTCAGGCACAACAGACAATTCCCTCTCGGCTTCATCAGAAATAGCTTCTCTGCGGGCAAAGAGCTTGTCTTTCAGAAAGCGCAAATACAACTGCCCAGCAGTAATAAAAACTTTGTGGGTGTTCCTGTCGGTGATGCGGAGCATCTTCGCTTCAATCAGTTTCTTATAAATAGGGCTGAAAGCGTTGTAGTGTGCGTACTCCCATAGGCTATTCGTCGCTATCTTCTTGCGGACGGCGTATTCTGAAATCCTATCCATACATGATAAGACGACTTCGGGCGTGTACTTTCTTGTATTGCCGTCGGTTAGCCATTGTTGAAATTCATATCTCATGCTCATATTATTGGGCGCCAAGGACACCTGTACATCGGCAGGTTTCACGGCAGTATTCAAGTTGTTTGTAAACACAGCCATACCCTTGGTCTCCTCCTTTAATTCCAATCTGACTATTCCTTATCGGCAGCCTCGCCCGAACGAATCCATTCATCAACTTCGGAAATTTTGAACTTCCATTGCCGTCCGACTTTATGCGCAGGCATACCTCTGTTGTTTATCCATTGCAAGACCGTCTCGCGGCTTACATCCAAATAATCTTTTATAGTGTCCATGGATGACCATTTTTCGATGTTCTGTTCTTTTTCCACTTTCCGAACCTCCATCCTTATATCGTCTCGGGTCTGGGTCATTTAATATTCCAAGAACGGCCAAACAACTCATTACCTCCGTCAGAGAGGCTGATGACAGTGCTGCTCTCAAGCATCTGCTGGGTCTGCTCCGTGTAGGAGCCTTTCTTGTCCAAGGCGATGAACACCTGCTTCGGCGTCTCGCCATACAGTTTCATTATCCGTTCGAGAGGCTCGTCCGCTATCTGCTTGAGAATCACGGAGTCATGCACCAACGCCGGCAGAGCGGTCAGTTGCAAGACAGCAAGGTCGAACACAACCAATCCTTTATACGAAGTCCCTGTGCCGGTGTCGTCCGGCGTGAGGAATGTGTAGCTGTTCGGCTTTTTGATGGTCAGCACCGGCGGGCGCTTCTCGCCTAAATAAACGGCATCGTTTATCTTGTCCATCCGTACATTGATTTGGCTTTGCAGGAAGCCGATTTGCTCTTCCTGCAGGGCGAGGAGGCGCTCCTCCATGTCCTTTGCTGCTTGTTTGAGTTCATCGTACTTGGAGTAGGTTTCGTTCTCTTTCTCAATCGCCTTAATCTTTCCCTTTGTGGCGGCGTACTCTTCAAGTATGGCGCGGGAGACCTTTGGCGTGAGGCCGGAAGCGCGGATTTCCTTCTCCAATGCGGCAATCTCCTGGCTTGCCACTTCGATGAGCGTCAGGTAGCGTTGTCGCGCTTCCCGATATTCCGAGTTCAGCACGGTCACAAGCTGAGAGTGGAACCGCTCGATGTCTTCCAACTTTTTCAGGCTGACAGTTGGAAAGAATCCCTGAAGTAGCTGGATAGCGCGTTGTTGCCTTGAAACGGCAGCATCATTCGCAACCGGCACTCCTTCATTGTTATTTCCCATATCGCTGTCAATGGAGTTGAGCTGTGAGATTATCCTGCTTTTCTGGCGTTTCGCCGATGTCAGCTTGCGTCTAAGTTCGGCAAGCGTCTCAGCTTGACGTGAATCCAGACCCATCAGTTCATTGCCGCTGCTCACCTGCAACCGTTCGAGTTCGGTCTGCAACTCGGCAATCCGCTTCTCGTTGTCCTGAAGCTGGCGTTTACCTATGCGAGGAATGAACTGGAAGTCTTGTGCCTTCTTGTAGGCATCACGCTCATCCTTGCTTTTTTCGAATGCAACCTCTAAATCGCTGATGGAAGCATAAACGCCAAACAGCTTCAAGAGAGCCTTGATTGCGTTTTTAGGAGGCTCGTTTTTCGCATTGGAGAGAGGGTGCTTCTCATCTAAGTTCTCCCGTCCGTAGATGCGGAAATAGCGACCAACGATATCTCTGAATTTGGTGTGCGGCAGTGATATTGCATATTTCGCAAACAGGAACTCACGGAAATCATCCCTCGACATAACCTTGTCTGGTATCGGTTGATACAACTCATTACAAGGAGATACGTGGGTATGGTCAATCGTGTCGCGGGAGAAGTAAAACATCTGACCGCCGAATCTAAAGGCAAATTGAATGATGTGTTGCCCCACGTTGCTTTGCACATCGGTAGACTTCAGCACATAGTCGTCGCCGCCGAAAGCGAAGTCGACAATCATCAGGAAGGTGGACTTCCCAATGGAGTTGCTGCCGGACTCGCTCCCCAACACGGTATTCAGTCCTGAGTTAAACCGGATAGGCGGGCGTTGCTCGCCATTGCTTATAAATTTGTCACATCTTATTTCAACCAACATAGTGTAGAGACCTCGTTTCTGCGCTCAGTTCCAGCTTCCCCAAGGCATACAGGCAGTCCAGTATCTCGATGAACTCGCCTATGTCTTCGGTGGTGTCCTTGACGGCTCGGTAAAGCTCTGAAGCCGTCACGTCAGCGCGCTCCAATATGCCCAGCACTGCCGGGAACTTCGCTATGATACTCTCACTGTAGCTTGTATTCTTACTCGGAAAGCGCATGGAACACCTCACAATTCTGCACAAAGAAGGCAACGATAATCTCACACGGTGACTTGCTTTTCGTATTCGTCTTTTTCATAAACCAATCTACTAAGTGCGCGTATATATCTTCTTGATAGTAGCCGTTCGATTCCAGCTTCCTGAAGCTGCGCTTAACATCGCTTGCCACGGCGTCAAAGTCGATAGCGCCCTCACGCTCCATCTGGGCGAAGACAGTCTTGATGAACTGGTAATACTGTACCACGAAGCCTTCGGTCTTTATGATGAGCGGCACGTTGCTATGTATTTTGTCTCTTACACGCAGAGCATCATATTCAAGCGTTTCCGTAATCTCTTCGGCTGACTCAACCGGTATCTTGCGGAGAACGGCTTCAATCTGCTCCTCTAAGTACATTTTGTCCAACATGGTGGCTGCGTCGAAATCTCGGCGCAGCTTTTCCTTTGTTTGTTTCAAGGCAAGGCACTCGTCCCGCGTCGTATGCCGTATGTGGCGGTTCGAGCAGTCAAGGCAAAGCGCAATGCGGTTTTCGCTAAGTTGCGCTGGTAAGCTGTCCAGCAAATCGCCAAGTTCCTCATGGACTTCTTGCGAAGGGTTCGTAGGGACAATTTCCGTAATGGCGTACCCAGCGAGGCTATGCCCATTCTTTATGTTCACCAGCGTTTTTCCGCAGGATTGGCATACGCTGCCCGCTTCCATCAGTAGGTACAAATCGGACTCAGGTATGGAATCGCTGCAGGCTGGGACTGTTGACGTACGTTCTGTGCTGAACTCAGTATCGGCAACGGCGGTAGATATCTTGTTCGTCTGCTTTATGGCGTAAAGGTAAACCGATGATAGAAATTCGGCAAGCGTATCCGCGTCGGCAATAGCCAACAGTTCCGACTGCTTCCGCTTGGGGATGGCTGTGTCAGAGGATATAAGCTGGCTCATATCCGTCAACAGGTCTTCAACCATGTCCGGCATGATGAACGGAATCACGGCATCCTCGAAATAATAACTGGCGGCATCCATTACAGCGGGTTTGCCAGAGGCGTCCCGTATTTTCTTAAGTACATCGACCTTGTGCGAGAGTAACTCACTGGCGATTTTAGACGTAACCACAAACGGCTGCCCGTTGCGGTTCAGGATTTCTACATTATTTGTAATCAAATCGAGCAGCAACTCTGCCACTTTTTCGTTACCGCTATCAATGAGGATCTTCTGAAGACGCTTCGCGTAGGTGCCGAAGCACAATCTCTCCATACGATTCCCTCCTCCCGATACAAGGTCAAATTCATGTCAAATCCACGTCAAACCCAGGGGAAATACTTTCGCGCCTCCAAAGTTTATTCTTTTCTTGTAAGCCACAGGAAAAGCGCCTGCTTTGAGGAAGATTTTGCGAGCGGTTTGTGCGTGTTAACGGTCTGCATTCGTTTACACTGATTTTATTCTAACATATATCTGCTTTTAAGTCATCATTTTTATTTGTTAACTTGCAAATCCTGACGTAAACAGGCATAAACCCATTTTGTTGATGAAGCACTGAGGAAAGGAGGTCAGAGCCATGAGCGAGGTCAGAACCCTTAACGGGAAACTCGTCGGAACGGTTGATGCACGGACAAGCATCCTGCACATCCGCGACGGAAAGAAAACCACAATGATAGAGATTCCCAAAGACGGACTCAAAATCCGATTCGTTCCAGCCATCGGTGCGGCAGAGGATGTGTACATACCTCCTACGGCGCTACGTTTTTCGCCAACGGAGCGAACCCCGGCGGTGTACTGGAACACCCCGGTGTCATCAAGCCGGAACAGGCCGACAGGCTCAGAGAAAGCTGGCAGTCGCAATTCGGAGGCGCAAATGCACACAAAGTAGCGGTTTTGGAGGAAGGTCTTAAATTCCACCAGATGTCCATACCGCCGGAACAGGCGCAGTTTTTGGAAACACGTAAGTTTCAGATAAATGAAATCGCCCGTATTTTCAGAGTACCTCCTCATATGGTCGGCGACCTTGAAAAGAGCAGCTTCTCCAACATCGAACAGCAGTCTTTAGAGTTCGTCAAGTATACCCTCGACCCGTGGGTGGTCAGGTGGGAGCAGTCTTTACAGCAGGCTCTCATTCTGCCATCGGAAAAAGCGACGATCTTTATCAAGTTTAATCTCGACGGACTACTTCGCGGCGACTACCAAAGCCGTATGCAAGGCTATTCAACAGGCATTCAAAACGGATTTATGTCGGTCAACGATGTACGTGGCTTGGAGGATATGAATCTGCTGACT
>Ga0208694_1002562_pt1 | contig 18928 bp, 21 predicted proteins | sample AD_UKC078_MetaG_FD_184442 | JGI IMG/M metagenome (GOLD analysis project Ga0208694, IMG submission 184442) | Active sludge microbial communities of municipal wastewater-treating anaerobic digesters from USA - AD_UKC078_MetaG (SPAdes) (version 2) | ecosystem: Engineered > Bioreactor > Anaerobic >...
GCATGTCATAGGGACCTGGCTTAATGAAAAACGAATAGTTTTCAAGGTTGATCTGCATTCTTGGCCTCCTAAGAGAAGCCTATCGAGTTTCAACCTTGAACTGGAGAGGGATTTATTGGTCGCTTACGTATTACCGCTGGAGATATAAGCAAATACGGGAAAAACATGGGATAGAGATTAGCTATACAACGAAAATCGGCAAAGGTTTCTACGTAGGGCATCCTTATAATATTACAATAAATCCTCATGTCATTATTGGGAATAATTGCAGTGTCCATAAAGGTTCATTAATTGGAGAAGAATTGCGAGGAGCACGAAAAGGAAGTCCTGTTCTTGGTGATTTTGTTTGGGTGGGCATAAACGCAGCGATAGTAGGAAATGTTCGGATAGGAAATGATGTGCTTATTGCGCCTAACTCATATATCAATTTCGATGTGCCGGATCATAGTATCGTTATAGGAAACCCGGGGAAAATCATCCATAAAGAAAATGCAACCGAAGGGTATATAAATAATCGTGTAGAGGTATGATATTATTTCTGTGTATCGTAGTAGCAAGTAAAGAGGAAGGAGAAAATCAAGAATACAACTTTGTAGTCTTGGGTTTTAAATATGGATGATATCAGTATTGTCATTATCGGCTCGCTTCATCATAACACTCTAGGAGTCGTCAGGTCTATAGGGGAAGCTGGAGTACCACAGAATAATATAACTGTACTATTAGTTGGAAAGAATTGTTCTTCGAAAAATCTTATTTCCACAAGTAAATATGTGGATCCAGAAAGAGTAAGTTTTGTCCATGATTATGACGATATTGTTCCGTGGCTGATGGAAAATTCTGATTTTGATGGACAAAAAGTAATCATTTGCTGTTCTGATGGAGCCTCTGGTGCCGTTATTTCCGAAAACGATCTTTTAAAGGGGAAGTACAAAGTTCCAGATACTCTGATGGATATTACGGAATTAATGGTTAAGAGCAATCAAGGAAAAATCGCTGAAGCTACTGGGTTGACTGTCCCCCTAAGTGCTGATTTTGTAACAAACGGATCGATTGACTGGAATGTTTTTCCGTGCATTGTAAAGCCTTATAAAAGTGCAACAGCCGCTGGAAAATCGGATATTCATGTAATTTATTCAAAGCAAGAATTAGATAATATACTGAAAGTATTACAATCGGACAAGATACAGATCCAGCAATATATAGATAAAGATATTGAATTTCAACTAATCGGATGCTCCTTGGACGCAGGAGAAACTATTATTATTCCCGGATTTTCAAACATCATAAGACAGCCGAAAACTACTAATACTGGATATCTATTGTTTTCTCCCATTAATGAGCTTGACTTTGATATGGAAGCCGTGAAACGCTTCATTAAAACAATCGGATACAGTGGTTTGTTTAGCGTCGAGTTTATACGTGCGAAGGATGGAAAGGATTACTTCCTTGAAATAAATATGCGCAATGATGGTAATGCATATTGCGTTGAAAGCGCAGGAGTCAATTTGCCATATATCTGGGCATATTATCAGGCTAAAGGGAAAATGCCTGATGTTCCAACATCTTTTAAGGAGCCGGTTTATTTCATCCCTGATTTAAATGATTTAAAACTGGCTATCCGTGAGATAGGAATATTAAAATGGGTAAAACAATTTAGAGAAGCTGAATCCCATTCAATTTACAATAAAAAAGACATGGGGCCTTTCAAATATGAAATTATTCGGCAGGTCAAAAAAGTCTTGAGGATACATTAAGATGCATTAAGCTGTGCAATTCTAATAAAATCTGTAGGGTAAGAATGCATGAGCTTTGGTGGAGCAGAATAATCATGAAAGGTGAAACCTATGAATGCATTATTAGGATAAAGAAAAGGTTTTTTTCCTTAGCCCGCAAATTTGTAAAGGGACAATCATCATTCCTGAGACTTAAAACTAGACTATACAGGAAGGAGCTCCTCCCAGATTATTCTTTTTCAGATTTGACAGCGAAATGGCCATATAATCCCACACACTGTGTGAGTGATTCATTTTCTCGCAAGAAGGAAATGAATATCGAACTATCCATCTGCATCCCAGCATTCAATGCGGAGAAGACTATTATAACGCTCCTCCAGCAATTAGAGAGACAGAAAACACACTTCAAGATTGAAGTCCTGATCGTCAATGATGGCTCTACAGATCAGACGGGCAGTATCGTTGAAGGGTTTATAGCTGGGAAAGAGAATTATCATCTGTATCATCAGGAAAATGCCGGACTATCCGCTGCGAGGAATAAAGCCATTGACAACTCCTCGGGCCGTTACTTGACGTTTATAGATAGCGATGACGAAATCTGCGATGGATTTATCGAGAACCTGATGACGGCGGCAACATCTCAAGACACAGATATTGTAAGAGGACAGTACTATTCGAAACGCAGCAGCCATATGCGTCTTTGCGGTGTTGCATCATCTTTCGCGTGGGGAAAAGTCTACCGCGCCTCACTGTTCGATAGAATAAGGTTTCCAGATGATTACTGGTTTGAGGATATGATCAATAATTTTCTCCTCACACCGTTATCGAGGAAAACGATAGATATGAATGTGCCAGTAATCATACACAATTATGTTGAAGGTAGCCTTTCCAAAGTTCAACTTTCATCGGTCACCTTCAAATCTCTTGAGCAGTTATATCTGGTTATAAGCCTGGTAGAGGATTATAGAACGCTGGGATTGACGGATGAGGCATATCTTCATAAGAGGATACTGCATGAATGCTCCGGATTAATGGTGAGGCGGACTCAAAAACTTGATGAGGGTACAAAGAAACAAGTCTTTCTGGCGTGTAACAGGATATTCGTTGAAAACGGGATAAGAGCGGAAGAGTTTACAGGAGTTGATCGTTTTTTTGCAGAGGCAATCTTGAAAAAAGACTATACCGCTTGGAAAATGGCTGAGGACTATGCGGTTCTTTATAATAAGCTGCACAGGATAAGGATTTTCCGTTGATGATAAGCAAATTTGTGTGGATCCGGGGCTATTGACACCCGGGGTTATAATAAGAACCATAAACCACGAAGGAAAGGAGGCCCACTCAATGAATGAAAACCTGCAAGCAACAGCAAAAGATGTGATAGAACTCTTACGCGCTGTTCAGGATGACAACCCAGACAATGTGGTTCGTATTTTCTTCAGCGAGAAGCGGGCTTCCGATAAGTACAGATCATTTTTGCCGCAAGTCTCTGATGAGCTTCAGAAGAAAGTGCTGTCGCTTGTTTTGCCTCCGCTTATAAAATCTCTGGAACTTCCTGTGGTTCAATACAATCCTGTGGGTGTCCTCGATGAAGAAAACGAGTTGATTATCCCTGCTCAGGTATCAAGTGTTGATACATTCAAGGAAAGCTTAAAACCGGAGAATGTGATCACGGAGATGAACCTGATAAAAATCCAGAAAATCAACTTCTATTGTATTGAAGTGACATATCAGGGAAAGAGCGTGTATCTTTTCCGACAGTTTACAAAGATGAGTCGTCTGCGAAAAGGTATTCTTAGCCGGTTGGTAAACGATGAGCTGAAAGAGCTGAATAGTGATTTTCTGGGAATTGATGAACTTACTGACATGGTCCTCATGGATGATGTGCTCCTGATAATCAACCATATCTCTTTAGAGCGGGTTTTCAATTATCGCGATAAATTCCAGGAGATGACAAACCAGGCAATTGGGCGTATCGTAGTTGAAGGCAAAATGGCGAACGTTGAACAGTTCTCAGAAGATTGTCTTAGTGATGTGCGAATAATGAAGCGATTTACGGATTTGATGTCAAAAGATCGTCTCCCGCTGTTCTTTGATAACTATGATCGCGTACCTGATATTGTGAACGCATTGGAACTTGATATCGAATTCGATGAAGAAGGGAAGATGATTTACAGAGATAAGTCTCAGCTCTTCCACATCATTCATCTGATGTCCGACGCATATTTTCAGTCACTGTTGGCTGCACGGTACGGTGTGGCTGAAATGGAAGGGACGATCTGATGTTGACCACACTGTCACTATGGGGAATATACTTTGCATCATATTGTGTTGACTACGTGCTGATATTGGCAATCCTCATGGCGAAGCATATTATTCGAGGGGAAAAGGCAGACTTTCTTGCTTGGGGAATTCTTGTTGGGCTTGTTGTTCTTTCGTTTGTGATAATAAATCGAGTCCGGAAGATGGGTATGAACACGAGAATTAAATCGATTCCGGAGAAGAACATCACCCACGAGATGATTGGATATCTGCTAGCCCAGGTAGTCACCGTTGCAACTACACTGTTTTCTGACTGGTGGATTCTCATTAATGTGGTGCTCTTCATCGTGGTGGGAGTATTCTTCGTAAAATCGAAGGCTATTCATACAAGTCCGTTGTTCGTGGTTCCGCTTGGAAATAGAATTTATCAGGCAGGAGAGGATACGATCATCACAAAGTATTCCTTACAGGAAATGAGACTAAAACAGGAGGACAATCCAGACGGACTTGAAGCGCGGGAGCTGACAAATCGGATATATTTCGTGCGGAAAGAATAGGGTGACAATCCATGAAAGAACTCTGCATCCGATGCAACAAACCAACACCCTACGACACCAATACACCAATCGAGCTCCGCCGTTACTATGTCGAAGGTTCTGGGCAGCTTTGTGAGAAGTGTTTTTACGAACTGTACCCGGTGCCAGGTTCTTTACAGAGTAACTTGGGCGTTGATATCTGCAAATACATTTGGAGTTTTCCTACTACACCAATACTTTGTTGATTACTTTAACCTGACTGAAATGATCAACTCAGTAATTGGGGGATTTGTATTATGGGCAGTTATTTATGTTGGATGTTTTATCTTATCGGTTTTGATAGGACAGACACCCATTATTAAAGAGGCTTTGAAATATTAACTATTCACAAACAAATACATCTAATCTGCTTGTTCAATGTCGTGCTAATCTCCACAATCATTATGGAGGAGATGCGAATAAACCGGATAGAAGGGATAAGACACATTTGTAAATACAGATAACTGTATTATAATTAAGAAAATATATGGAGCGCTTTATGAACATCCTCGTTACAGGCGGAGCCGGATATATCGGCTCCCATACGATAATTGAGCTTATAAACGCTGGCCATAGCGTTACTGTGGTTGATAATCTCGTTAACAGCTCTCAGGAATCAATCCGGCGTATAGAGAAGATAACAGGGACACACATTCCATTCTTCAAAACAGACATCCGAGATCGTGATGGATTGAACAGTATTTTGGACAAGCAGAAGGTAGACTGCTGTATCCACTTTGCCGGTTTGAAAGCAGTCGGTGAGTCAGTCCAGCTCCCGTGGGAATATTACGAGAACAACATCAATGGAACGCTTGTGCTCGTTGATGTCCTGAGAAAGCATGACTGTAAAAATATCATTTTCAGTTCTTCCGCTACCGTATACGGTGATCCAGCAATAATTCCGATCACAGAAGAATGCCACAAGGGTACTTGCACCAATCCCTATGGCTGGACGAAATGGATGATCGAGCAAATACTAACAGATCTCCACACGGCAGATCCATCCTGGAACGTAGTTCTCCTTCGTTATTTCAATCCCATCGGAGCACACAGATCTGGTTTGATTGGTGAGAACCCAAATGGTATCCCGAATAATCTTATGCCGTATATCACACAGGTTGCAGTTGGTAAGCTAGAGAAACTTCATGTTTATGGCAACAATTATGATACCCCGGACGGAACTGGTGTTAGAGACTATATCCATGTTGTTGATCTCGCCAGGGGTCACGTTGCTGCATTGAAGGCGATTGATAACAACTGCGGAGTTGAGGTCTATAACCTTGGGACCGGCCACGGATACAGCGTTCTGGATATGGTTAAAGCGTTTGAAGAAGTCAATGGAGTGAAGATTCCATACGTTATTGATCCTCGGCGGCCGGGTGATATCGGAACATGCTATTCCGCTCCCGGCAAAGCTGCTGAAGAACTCGGATGGAGAGCTGAGTATGGGATCGAAGAGATGGTTCGAGACAGCTGGAATTGGCAGAAGCAGAATCCTAATGGATACGAAGGATAACCGCTCAACTTAACCATTGCCATAAGGTTGCCATAAGGTCGGTTTACCAGTCGCCAAACATCTTCCCTTTGCCACATATCCTCGGCTTATGTCGGGGAATCCATACAGGGAAAGTGCACAGGTAAGGAACAGAGAAAGGAGGACATCGATAGAAATGGTTGCAAAGACTACACTTCAGCGATATATCAAGCGTCTTGATGATGTCATTCTTTCTGGTGATAGCTCTACTGCTGAAGAAATACAAGATGAGATTCTTGCTGCCCTTGGATCCGACATTGATGGTTTGAAACGTGGGCTTGAGAACTATGCGCCGTTCGTAATGTATTCTACAAGTGATGGACGAAGCAGTCCTACTCCTACTGTGGATTTCATCAAAGATGCAAGAACACTGCGAAGCCGTTTACAGGTTGAACTTGAGAAGATGGAGGACAGCAATATGAGAAGTATGTTGAGTGCTTTCCCCACGGAAACATTGATACTACATAAAAAAGACGGAACCACGACCTCTGTGACGGCTCTTGTAGACAGAAATATGATTCACACAGACGATGTGACTGTAGTCATTGAGGAAGGCGACATCTATGAGCGTACTCTTCCTAATGGAGCGAAGGAATATTTCCGTGTTATTGATCGGGGATTTTATAAGGGTGATCACGGTATTCCAGACAATTACCAATCAAGAGTAGAAAAGCTATCAAAAAATGCGGCGGAGAGAAAATTATCCCAGCCCGAAGCGGATGAGAAACCACATAAGCTCTTTATCTCTCATTCCAGCAAGGACAAGGAATACATGGAAGCCTTGGCGGAAATGCTTGAAGATATCGGTATGCCAGATGGATCATTTGTTTGCACTTCCATTCCGGGACATGGGATTCCGGGCGGAGCGAAGATCTTTGATTGGCTGAGAGATCAGTTTCTAACGTGCGATCTTCGGGTCATGTTTGCCCTTAGTCATAATTACTATGCCAGTGCGGCCAGCCTTAATGAGATGGGTGCGGCGTGGGTAACGAAAGCATCGGATACGCTTCTATTGCTTCCGGGTTTCAAGTTCAGCGAAATAGAAGGCTGTGTTGACCCTCGTGAGATGGGAATCAGTTTTGGAATGGATGATTCAGAACTAAAACATCGTCTCAATGAGTTTAAAGATAGTCTTATATCAGAGCATCATCTTCCGACTATCACACAAGCCAGGTGGGAGCGTCATCGCGATAAGTTCATAAAAACCATCAGAGAAATTGCAGAGAGAAAAGCGGCAGAAGAAGAATCGGAGGATCACATAGAGGGTGACTACACACCCGTTGTCGGACAAAATGATGTGGGTAACATTCCAGTTGAACCAGCATTTCTTCTTGTTTATGCGGCAGCAGGCAATGGACAGATAATGAAAATTCAGACTCTCGGGTCTCCAACACAGGTTTCTGCTTCTGGAAAAGAATTCATGGCCGATATGAGTCAGCGTGAGTCCGCTCGCTGGGTTGAGGCATTGGATTTGTTGATCACATGGGGATGGGTTAAAGCTGTCGGCCACAAAGGTCAAATCTATGAATTGACTGGTACTGGATATAAAAAGGCTGATTGGTTAAAAGAAGGGATGCGGATTAACACAGATAATGAGCCACTGGAGGAACTGAAGGGATTTGAACAATAAACAAGAACTCTGCATCCGCTGTGGAAAACCGACACCCTACCATCCCAACACCCCGATCACGATCCGTCGTTACTATGTCGAAGGTTCCGGGCAGCTTTGTGAGCAGTGCTATTTCACTCTCTACCCTGTACTGGGGGCTTTACAGAGTAACTTGGGCAATGGATTAGACCAGCAGTCGAGAAGTGAAGAACATGAAGAAGATGAAGAATAACGAAGCGATTATTCCAAAATCCCTATAGACCCTGGGTCAGTTCAAGAGTAGAATTGACCCAGAGGTCAGCCGAAAGGAAGGTGATGCAATTGACCGGCGACAAGGTACGAAAGTACCGAAGACAGAAAGGATTATCACAAGAGCGGGTTGGAGAATTAGTCGGCTTCAGCCAATCGAAGATAAGCAAGATTGAGAACGGCGACTGGGACAGCTTGAGTGATTTGAGGCTGATAGCACGAGTGCTGGAGGTTCCGATTGAGGAGCTTGTGAGAGAAGAAGCAGGTGATGAGGTTGATGAAAAGGACGAGCGAGGGTAGTGTGGACAAGATCGGCGTAGACGCCTATTTTTTTAGAGCTATCGAATCGGAATGTAACGGTTATGGACAGCTGTGTTTGACAAGCCAGAGTACCTGCGTTTATAATAGAATCGGATTGTAACGGAAATAAGCCGCTGTCAGCGGAAATAGGAGGATCCACCCATGGGCAGAAAACAAAAACACCCGGAGCACGCCACTGAGTCGCAGCGTCTTATGAATGAGTTGATGGACGAAGTAGTGGCCTTGTGGACGGCAGAGGATGAGCCGGAGCTGAAGACGGTAGCTGAAGAAGTGGAGATCAGCCCGGCGAAGCTACGGAAACTTCTCATTACAGCTGCCAAGCGTGATCATACCCCCTATTTTTCTTCGACTACAGCTGATGCCGTGTTGAGGATGAGTAGAGAAGGAAAGAGCGTGAAGGAGATACAGGAGACGCTTGGCCTCTCGTACACCTCCGTCCAAGGGTATCTGCCACATAAATCTGTTTATGGCTTAGACACAATGTCATCTGAGTGTGAGAGGATAAAACTTTTCCGCGCCAGGCGAAAAGCGGTCTTCGACCTTCATGATCATCTGTTTCTTCCCGACGCCTCGCTATACCTGTGGAAAGCAATCATCGCCTTTCAGTCTTATCCGTTCCACACCAGTGGCCGTGGAAGCCGGGAGGGAGTGAAATTCACCTATGAAGTGAGTAAGTCCACAACGGGCGGTGGAAGAAGATATGAGGGTGAACAGGTAGAAGGTTATGGAAACGAGATGTGGATAATAAAGGACGGACAGAAGTCGGAGAAGTCGATCTCTCGATCCACTGTTGACCTTGCGCTGAAGAATGCCTGTGAGAAGGAGATAAAAGGACCTAAGGCGCTGGGGATTCCTGGGGCAGGGAGTTACTTGTATCCGATGTTTGTGCGGTTTGGGGTGATAAACAACAACAACTCCTCGGTCGAGTAGGCCGGGGAGTGTGGTTATTAGAAAATCGGATTGTAACGGATATGGAGGTAGGGGTGAAAAAAGAGGAGACGGTCAGCTCACCTCGATATACACAACTTAATCCCAAGGGCAGGAACTCGGTACCCACGTCGTATTGCTCAGTCCGGCGCTCACGACCAACCTGCCCTTATACACACCCTTCGTGTATCTCGGCCACCAGCTTTGGCCGGGGGCAAACACACCCCTATTAAAAAACCTCCACTGCCCGCCATGTGCATGGCCGCTGAGGATCAGATCTATATTCTCATCTTTCAAGTGGAAGTAACGGAAGGGTAGCAGCCTGTTCCGTTGGCAGCATGTGGGATGCCCACAGTGTGATCGGCAGCGCTCAACCGCTATCAGCAGTGTATGATTGGGTCGGCTGCCAAGTAAACCACTGCTGCGGAGCCTGACGGCTCCTATAGACACAGTTTGGGGTTGCCGAAGATAGCGTAGAACTTCATTACATAACTTTTCCTATATACTTCTTCTATGTAAAAGTTATATATGAGATTTCTACAAAGTATTCATATAAGAAGATTAGGGGCTTTAGAACTTATCGGCCCTTGGCGCTGCACTGTGCGCTGATGGCGGGTGTGGCTGTGCCGCTGGCTTGCAGACGGTAGTCGGTCAGGGTTTTTATGGGGATGGCGCGTGATTGCGTTTCATCCCCATTTTTTTTGCGCATTTTGAAATTAGACTTTCTTTGACCTTAGCCTGCATCACATGCTTGCCCAAGCCGGTCGAAGATCATCTCAAAAGTCCAGCGGATCTGGTCGACATCAGCTCCGTCGCTGACGTAGTTCATATCGCCTTCAACACCAGCCCCCATATATTGGAGCATACGCTCGTCGGAGTCGGTATTCAGGAAGTTGTCAATAAACTCATCCATCTTCCTGAGTTCCGTCATGTACCGGGTCTTTATCCTCGCATCAAAACCCTTGATCTCGACATCATCATCGAAAGGAAGGTTAATCCCAAGGGCAGGAACGTAAAGGAAGAGGAACTGCTGAAGTTTGCCGGAGAGCGAATCGTGGTTAAAGACGATGGGTTGGAGGAGGGGTGAGCATATTGCCCACCTGCTTTGTTTTCAAGACTGGGAGATGAGGATTCCTCGGCTGAAGATGAAGCGGGTGGATTTTTTGTCGTTAACAGCGACATTCGAACAAAACCGATTGACGCAGATAGCAACAATATATCTTGATAAAGTACCTGAATCTAAAAATATTTACACAAAACAGCAACAAATCTATTGATTTCGAGGACGATAATTGCTATAATACCTTCGTTTCGTAGCTGATTAGATTGACGCTATTAGCAACAGGAGGTCTCGATGAAACATTTATCTCTGAAACTACTGGCCGAAACCGTGGTCAGCAGGAGGAAGACCCTCAAGCTTTCTCAGGCTGCTCTATCGGAGAAAGCAAACATAAATCGTTCTATTCTGTCACGTCTTGAGTCGGGAGATTACAGTCCCTCTGTGGATCAGCTTCTTTCGCTTTCTGCTGCCCTTGGATTCCAGCCCACAGATGTCATTGTGGATGATGAAGCAGAACTGGTAGCCGTTGAGCGGAAGAAGATTGCTGTAGCTGGTACAGGCTATGTCGGTCTTTCCCTTGCCGTCCTGCTGTCCCAGCACCACGATGTAACCGCTGTGGACATCATCCCTGAGAAGGTTGATAAGATCAACAACTGGAAGAGCCCGATTCAGGATGAATACATAGAGAAATATATGGCGGAGCATAGGGAGAGGGGACTAAATCTTCGTGCAACTACGGATGCTGTCTCTGCTTATGCTGATGCAGATTTCGTTATCGTATCCGCGCCTACCAACTATGATCCGAAAACAAATTTCTTTGATTGCTCTGCAGTGGAAAGTGTTCTGGGCCTTATCAAAGAGGTAACAGCAGAGCGGGAAGTGAAGCCGACCGTTGTGATCAAGTCTACGATTCCAGTTGGATACACAGTTCATATTCGTGAAAAGATGAGCATGGACAATATCATCTTCAGTCCGGAATTTCTGAGGGAATCCAAGGCTCTGTACGATAATCTCTATCCCAGCCGTATCATTGTGGGAAGTGATGAGGCCAATATGCCTGCAGCACAGACCTTTGCCGCGATGCTTCAGCAGGGGGCTATTAAGACTTCGATTCCTGTACTCTTCATGGAGACCACAGAGGCGGAGGCGACAAAGCTCTTCGTGAACACTTACCTTGCACTCCGCGTATCCTACTTCAATGAACTGGATACCTATGCCGAGGTTAAGGGGCTGAAGACTGCACCAATCATCAAGGGCGTGTGTCTGGATCCGCGTGTTGGAGATTACTATAACAACCCGTCCTTCGGTTACGGCGGCTATTGTCTGCCGAAAGACACGAAACAGCTTCTGGCAAACTACCGGGATGTGCCGGAAAACTTGATCCAGGCTATCGTGGAGAGTAACCGCACCAGGAAGGATTTCATTGCAGACCGGGTACTGGAGATCGCTGGAACCTACGGCAACAGTGAATCCTACTCAGTGGCAAAGGAGACGCGGCAAAAAGAAGTCGTGGTCGGTGTCTATCGCCTGACCATGAAATCTAATAGCGATAACTTCCGCCAGTCCTCAATCCAGGGCGTCATGAAACGGATCAAAGCGAAGGGCGCGACCGTGGTTATCTATGAGCCGACGCTGGAAGACGGAACAACATTCTTCGGTTCTGTTGTGGTCAATGATCTGAAGAAGTTCAAGAGAATGTGCGGCTGCATTATTGCAAACCGCTATGATGCGGTACTGGACGATGTTGAAGAAAAGGTCTACACGAGAGACCTCTTCCGGAGGGATTAAGAATGCAGAAGATAGATTTAAATGGGAAGACCATTCTGGTGACCGGTTCCCCGGGATTCATCGGGGCAAATCTCGTGATGCGTCTGCTGAAGGAGTTGGCATCCGGTACAGTGGTCAGCCTCGACAATATGAACGACTACTATGATCCAAAGCTCAAGGAATATCGCCTTGGGCTTGTGGAAAAGGCAGCGGAGAAAAGCCCGGTCAAGCATGTGTTCATCAAGGGATCCATAGGAGATAAGGAACTGGTGGATAAGTTGTTCGCCGATTACCACTTCGATATCGTGGTAAACCTTGCGGCGCAGGCAGGCGTACGGTATTCCATCGACCACCCGGACATCTATATTGAATCCAACATTATCGGCTTCTATAATCTGCTAGAAGCCTGCCGTCACAATCCTGTGGAGCATCTGGTATATGCATCGAGCAGCAGTGTGTACGGTGGCAACAAGAAGGTGCCGTTCAGCACGGAGGATAAGGTGGATAACCCGGTGAGCCTCTATGCGGCGACTAAGAAAAGCGACGAGCTGCTGGCGCATGCCTATTCCAAGCTTTACAACATTCCCTCCACGGGCCTTCGCTTCTTCACGGTGTACGGACCAGCAGGGCGGCCGGATATGTTCTATTACTCTGCCACACAGAAACTGGTTGCAGGTAAGACCATCCAGATCTTCAACTACGGCGATATGCGCAGGGATTTCACCTACATCGATGATATCGTGGAAGGCATAATCCGCGTGATGCAGGGTGCGCCGGAGAAGAAAAACGGAGAAGATGGTCTTCCGATCCCGCCTTATGCTGTGTATAACATCGGCGGCGGTCAACCGGAAAATCTGCTCGATTACATTAGTACCCTCCAGGAGGAACTGGTGAGAGCAGGAGTCCTTCCTGCTGACTACGACTTTGAAGGCCACCGGGAGCTGGTTGGCATGCAGGCTGGTGATGTGCCGGTTACCTATGCTGATTCAGAGGCGCTGGAGCGTGACTACGGTTTCACTCCGAAAATTGGCATTCGGGAAGGGTTAAGAGCCTTTGCAGAGTGGTACGCAGAATATTACAGATAAAGAATAGCCCACCTACTTCCTTTTCCGCTTGGAGCATCTTTCCCAGCTGAAAACGAAGTAAGTGGGCTCCTTTTTGTCAACTCCTGACAATCTTTCCGCTACCTACTTGCTATGTGCAAAACTTTGATTTACCCTCTGAAATAAGGCGGCAGACACACATTGCTGCCGGGATACATTGTGAAGGAGGCGCGAACATGAACATAGAAAAGTACAGGTTTGAACCGTCCGATCTGGTGGTAGTGACTGCGGTGAATGCCTATCTGAAAAATCTGAAGCCAGCGGCAAGGAAGGAGACGCTGGCAGGGGTGATCCGACAGAATGGTGCGGAGACTGTGATCGATGGACCGGAGCTTGCCACACTGATCGAGTCCGCCAAGGCCGCTGCGATGATAGATTCTGAGGCTTGGTCACAGGGGGAGGGCATCTACCAGAAGACGCTGGATTTCATCCGGGAGACGCTTCCCGCCGTAGATGGAACAGAGTACATAAAAAACCCGCCGAAGCAGTTCTTGAGATTTATTGAGGACTGGGCGACAGAATAATAGAGGGAACAAAACAATACTGCCCGTGTAGAGGACAGAAGCACCCAAGAGGAAACTCCAGGATGCCGCTGCCACCTATGCGGGCAGTTTTTGTCGTTAGATTCCCAGAGCGTACAGGATCTTCTTGAGTTCCTGCGCGTTCATGGTTATTATTTGCTCTTCGATTTTGTTGCAGTCCAAGAGCAGACGGTGCAGATCGGAATCTGCTGTGGAAATCGGGTACTGAAGACTATCTACAAGCAGGTCGTCCACGGAAACGTGAAGGGCGTTGGTAATGTCGACCAGACTGTCAAGACTCGGACCTTTTGATGCGTTTTCAAACCGATTTATATTTTCACGAGCCAAATTAACAATCTCTGCCAGCTTTTCTTGTGACATTCCTTGTTGAGATCTGATGATCCTGATTCGATCACCAAGTTTTGTGTAATCTACGGGCATTTGGGCCTCCTTTCATCTGCCCGCATAAGCATGGATACTATTAACTCTGAATTTTGCACATAGCAACTTATTTTTTATGTATGAGGTGTGACTTTTTTCTGAAAGGACAACGCTTAGACCACAACACAAAACACTCCCATCTACGCTGTTGTCTAAGGGCTTTTTGTGACCCGCTGGATCACATTTTTCTGAAAATGTGACCTGGTAGGTCACAGTAAAACCACATTCAAAAAAGTATAATATTTAATGTACGATCGCCAGTATCATGCTATGGATTGCAGGGGGTGCCATGATCATGCCAGAAATGGAGGGAACAGAGCTTCTCACGCTCTACAGTACTGTAAAGACCACAAATGTCAGATGGCTGTGGTATCCGTTCATTGCTATCGGCAAGATCACGCTCCTGCAAGGTGATCCGGGGGATGGCAAATCCACCATGATGATGAATCTTATAGCAGAGCTGTCAACCGGAGGTGCTTCACCAAACGGGCAGGCCTTCGGCAGACCGCAGCGTGTTATCTACCAGTGTTCTGAAGATGGTGTATCTGATACCATCAAGCCCAGGCTGGAAAAGTACGGTGCGGACTGCCAGAACATTGCCTTCATCAACGAAGAAGTACACAGCGGTCTCACGCTGGATGATGAGCGTATCAGAGAAGCAATTCATAACTTCCAACCCCGGCTTGTTGTCATAGACCCTATCCAGGCATATCTTGGCAGTGATTCCGATCTGCAGATTGCCGGAAGAGCACGTAAGCTGATGCACCGGCTTTCATTGTGGGCTTCAACATATGACTGTGCTGTGGTGTTGATCGGTCACCTTAACAAAAAGGAGAGCAGCAAAGGATTGTACCGCAGTCTGGGCAGCATAGACGTAGTTGCCGCAGCGCGGAGCGTCCTGCAGGTTGAACGTGATCCGGAGAATTCGGACATTCGTATAGTGACACAAATAAAAAACAGCCTTGGTCCATCAAACGCTGTGATTCGATTTGAGATAAGACCGCAGGCTGGATTTTCCTGGCTCAGTGTGGATACCGTTCCGATGGCGGAAAAGAAAACAGATCCTCCAACCTTCCAAACAAAAATGGACAAGGCGGCATATCTGATTAAAGCGGCGCTATCTCAGGGAGATGTGGCCGCCAATGAAATGTATGAAAAGCTGGCGGCAGAGGGGATCAGCCATCGCACAGCGGAGGATACAAGAAAAAGCATGGGGATCCGCTGCTACCGAAAAATGAAACAGTGGTACTGGAGCATAAAGCCACAGGAGGAGTAACTGGTAATGATCGCAGGAGAAAAGGCTGCTGTTGACAGCAAAGAAAAAATCCGAAATCGCTATAAGGGTGTCGACCCTTCGGAGCTTGAGGTCATTATGCCAATCGCCTCAGATGAGGTCGCTCTGGAAAACCGTAAGCTGAAGGTCGCGGCATATGTCCGTGTTTCCACTGAGAATGACGAGCAGACCTCCTCCTATGAGCTGCAGGTGAATGATTTCACAGAGCGGATCAAGGCGAATCCGAACTGGGAGTTTGTGGATATTTACAGCGATGAAGGTATCTCTGGCACGGAGCTGTCCCATCGTAAGGGCATGTTGCAGATGATCGAGGATGCCAGGGCAGGAAAGATCGATCACATTCTGGCCAAGTCGATAGCCCGTTTTGCTCGGAATGTTGTAGACTGCCTGTCCATCATCGACGAACTGCGGAAGCTGGGAGTGGGTGTCCATTTCGATGAAAACAATCTGTACACGCTTGATTCCACTGGTGCCCTTGTCCTTACCATTCTTGCTACTGTTGCGGAAGAGGAATCCAGGTCAAAGTCCTTTATCATGAACTGGTCCATCGAGCGGCGGTTTTCCAAGGGCATTTTCCTGACACCGAAACTGCTTGGCTACGATGTGGATGAGGAAGGCGAACTGGTAGTAAACCCAGATGAGGCAGAAACGGTCAAGGTTATCTATGACCTGTACATAAACGGCTGGTCGGCGACGGAGATTGCTGACTTGCTTACCAGCTATGGGAGACCCACCAAACTGGGTAACGAAGTGTGGAATCCGGGCTCCATCAACGGTGTGATTGAGAACGAGCGTCATTGCGGCGATGTCCGCGCAAGGAAGACCTACACGCCCGATTTCAAGACCCATAAATCCGTGAAAAACGAAGGGGCAAATCTGAAGCGGAAGCAGTACATCCAGCGGAACCATCATGAGGCGATTGTTGACCGGGATGTCTACAACGCTGCGAATATGATGCGGTCCTCACATATTTATACGTCAAAGAGCCGTCCGCTACCTGTTCTCAGCGTTATCGACGGCGGCATCCTTTCCGGTTATGTTCCGATTGACAAGAACTGGACCGGATTTTCCGCAGAGGAGTATCAGGCGGCTTGTGAGAGTATCACGACGACATCTGATGATGAGGTCGTTGAGGGCAAACGTCTCTATATGGGCGGTTATGAGGTTGTGCGTGGAGATTTCTTCCCCTCGCATGAGCGGCCAGCCATGACGATCACCAACGGAAAGCTGCGTTTCAATACCGCCTGCCTGAAGAAATTTGAGGACGTGGAGTATGTAGAGCTTCTCCTGAACACGGTGAAGAACTGCATCGCGATCCGTCCGTGCGAAAAGGATAACCCCAATGCTATCCACTGGGGCCATCTGCGTGAGGAACGCTGGGCTGTGTCTACACTGAGCTGCCGGGGCCTTGCTAGAACGCTCTTCGACATGATGAGCTGGGAGGATGAAGGACAGTACAGATTCAGCGGCGAGTTCAAGGCTCAGGGGGAGAATAAGCTCCTTCTCTTCGAACTGGGTGAGCCGGTGATCACAAAAACGGTAGAGCAGATTGTTGTGCCGGAGCAGCCTGATGAGGCTGAAGAGGAAGAGCGGCAGGAAGAAATCGTCATCCGGGAGAAGGTGCGGGTCAACCCTCCGTCCTGGACGACTTCATTTGGCGTGCCTGTTTCTTATCTGGAACAGCGCCATTACTCTGGCGACTGGGATGTCCTGCGCCCGGCAAAAGAGCTGGAAGAAATGAGTCCTCTCACAGCGGACAGGCTTGCCGCGCTGATGAAGGAAGCAGAAACGATTATGGAAGGATGGAAGAAAACGGCATGAGTGAAGTGCAGAATAACATATCCGAGAAGGAGGAGCGGCGGCAGGAGATCCAGCGGGTGTTCAACCCTGACAACTGCCAGGTTATCCGTAAAGAGCTATTTGCCAGTCTGCGCGATCCTGCTGTTACGATCCGGAACGGCAACATCACCTTCAATACCGCCTGCATCAGAGATTTTGAAGGTGTGGTCTATGTCAGGCTGCTCTATGATAAACAGCTCAAATTCCTCTCCGTCACGGAATGTGATGAGAACGACAAGCACGCCCTGCGTTGGTGCGTGGCAGGGGCGGATAAGAGGAAGAGCCGGAAGATGCGCTGCCCTGATTTTACAGGTCCTCTTTTTGAACAGCTGGGTTGGACCGAAAAATGCCGGTATAAGATGCTGGGGTACAAGATTGACTTCGAGGATAAGCCTTACTATGTCTTCGACCTCAATGTTCCTCAGATTTTCAACGAAAAGCCGAAGAAGGGCGAAGAGGAACTTGATGAGAATGGTGAGTTTGTAGAGGTTGATACCAGGACGGGATTCTACCCGGACGATATCGCTAATACCTTCGGCGTACCGATGGCGCAGTACAAGAAAGAGATGGAGATCACAGACATGGATGGCTATGTGGAGATCGCCGGTCTGACTGGAGTTAGGAAAGGGTGAGCTACGCCCTTATGATGGAGGGAGAGCATTGGAAGAGTATGTGAATTGGGATAACATGTCTCCGGGCATATCCTTCAACGTTGAAAGTGGCCGGATAAACATATTCAAAACGACTCTGGTGGCGATGGGCTATCCGGAGTATTTCCGGTTCCGGTTTAGCCCGGAGGATATGTTTTTCGGCATTGAACCTTGTGGTATCGATGATGAAGGGGCAAAACGGCTGCCGGACGAAATCACTCGAGATCACTACGACATCAAGAGCATCAAGCTGGTTCGGTTCATCTACAAAAAATGTGGCTGGGAGAAGAAACTTACCTACCGTATACCAGGGGAGAAGTATGCCCCGGACAGCGGGTTGGTGGTTTTCGATTTGAGAAAAGCTTATGAGATCCACGAGGGACGGATGAAAAGAACATGAATGAAGTACCGCATGAAGTCCTCCAGAACCGTAGAAAAGAACTGCGACTTACACAGCAGGAGACTGCTAATCGCGCTGGAATCATGCTCCAGCAATATCAGAAGTTTGAGAGCGGGGAACGGAAACTCCGTACAGCGTCATTTGATATTGCATGCGGAGTGCTCGAAGCTCTGGAACTTGATATAGAGCAGGTGTTCCGGGAATACGTAGCAAAACAAAACGGCGCATAGTTTTTTCAGAATAAGATAAGAGCGCGGATAACAGAATAAAAAGCAGCCCACTGGGTTTGTTTCCAACTTACGAGGAAGATCGTAACGAGGAAGCTCACCCAGCGGGCTGCTTTTTTGCGTGTTTCGGCATTTAGCCCATCTGACAAACGGCAATGACGGGATTTAGCCCAACCGTCAAATGGGGTGATCGGACTATTTTGCCCATCTGACAAATCAATATATAGTAGTTGGCGACCGCTGCGAAGGACAAAAACACTATATATAGTAGTTATCCCATCAGACAAACTGCAAAATCCATGCGATATGGATAAGATAAAAGAAATTGCAGATAAACATAATCTTAAAATCATAGAAGATGCAACCGAAAGCCTTGGGGCTACGTATAAAGGCATCATGACCGGCACATTCGGAGATTA
>Ga0208694_1002574_pt1 | contig 18862 bp, 15 predicted proteins | sample AD_UKC078_MetaG_FD_184442 | JGI IMG/M metagenome (GOLD analysis project Ga0208694, IMG submission 184442) | Active sludge microbial communities of municipal wastewater-treating anaerobic digesters from USA - AD_UKC078_MetaG (SPAdes) (version 2) | ecosystem: Engineered > Bioreactor > Anaerobic >...
CACTTTCCACTCCCCAGTGCAAATTTCCACCCCCAGTGCAAATTTCCACCCCCAGTGCAAATTTCCTCCCCCAGAGTAAATTTCCACCCCCAGAGTAAATTTCCACCCCCAGTGCAACTCAGAATCATTTTTCTCCCCAGATTAAGCTTCTGAGTAAGTTAGTTTGTCGCAAAGCAAAAAAAAAAGAGATACGATTATATGTGTTTTTTATCGCATCTCTTTTTTTGCATTATTTTTAAAGATTGTTGATGTGTCATAGGTTATAGATCATTTATGTATCTAAAAATCAAAGATTGTTGATGTGTCGCTGTGATACATGATAAGGTTATATAACTTCATCTTCTTTGAACTTGGCAATTTCTTGTTCTGAATAACCAAGTTTTTGGAGGATTTCATTTGTGTGAGCAGAGAGTCGTGGGGGAGCTGATTCAAGTTTGGCTGGTGTTTTAGAAAATTTTGCAGTAAGGTTGAAGAGTTTTATATTGCCAAGTTTTTCTTCTGGAACTTCTTGGATGGTGTTTCGATGTTGAGCTTGTGGCGAGGTAAGTGCTTTTTCTAAGCTGAGAATATCACCACTTGGAATTCCTCGATCATTGAGTTTTTCCACCCAGTATTCTGTTTCTTTTTGTGTGAGTTTAGCTTCAATAAGTGGGGTAAGTTCTTTTCTATTGGCTTTTCTTGTGTCACGTTCTTCAAATCGTGGATCTGTTTTAAGTTCATTGAGTTGAAGTTCGTCCAGTAGGTCTTCCCATTGTTTTTGTTGATTAGCTGCGATGTTGATGTATCCGTCTTTTGTTTTGAATGTACCTGAAGGAGCAGCTGTAAAGTTGTCGTTGCCCATGAGTACAGGTTGTTTGTTTCCAATGAGTAAATTCGCAGCAACCCAGCCCATAAGAGGCATGATAGAGTCTAAAAGAGCAATGTCAATGAATTGACCTTCTCCTGTTCGTTCACGATGGAAGAGTGCAGCCATAATGGAAAATGCAGCATTGAGTCCACCTACTGTGTCACATACAGGAAATCCGCAACGCAGAGGATTTAATGTGGGATCACCATTGATAGACATTACGCCTGAAAGACCCTGGATAATTTGATCATATGCTGGCTTAAAAGCATCTGGTCCTGTTTGACCAAATCCTGAAATAGCACAGTAAATAATACGTGGATTGATGTTGCAAATGTCTTCATAAGAAAAACCAAGACGCTTCATCACTCCAGGACGGAAATTTTCAACAACTACGTCAGCTGTTTTGAGTAATTTTCGGTAAATTTCTTTTCCTTCATCGGCTTTCATATTCAGTGTTAGTGATTTTTTATTGGCATTTTGTGCTAAGAAGCTTGTTCCCATGAGTTCTTGATTGTACTCTGGAACATTTCCTAATTTTCGTGCAAGATCCCCACCTGCAGGGTTTTCAATTTTAATAACTTCAGCTCCCAATAATGCTAAGTGCATTGTAGAAAATGGGCCTGATAAGACGTTAGTCATGTCTAAAACACGGATATTTTCTAGCAATTTCATATTGGCACCTTCTTCACTTTCTCTAATAGTTTTGTCGTTGTTTTTTTTCAACAAAAATCGTTGGGAAAATTCTCTTTACAACGGCGTTGTTAAAAATAATGAACGGAAATTTTAAAAAAACTCCACGATTTATGGAAGTCTTTTTTATCTAGCTATGAGTTTGTACTCATTTTATAAAAGAAATCCACCATTTGTAAAAGTCTTGTTTATATTCAATATGGATTTCCATTTTGAAAAAAACTCTATATTTTTTGAAAGTATTTTTTATCTAACTATGAGTTTGTACTCATTTTATAAAAGAAATCCACCATTTGTAAAAGTCTTGTTTATATTCAATATGGATTTCCATTTTGAAAAAAACTCTATATTTTTTGAAAGTATTTTTTATCTAACTATAAGTTTATACTCATTTTAAAAAGACTCCCACGATTTGTGGAAGTCTTTTTACCATTAGCTGTGAGATTCTACCCATTTTATTAAGTCTGATTTACTCATACTACCAATTTTCTTATCAACTGCTTGTCCATTTTTAAAGATAATAAATGTAGGAATGGATTGAACCATATAGTCTGCAGCAAGATCGCCAGCTTGATCAATGTCGACTTTATATGTATCGATTTTATCTTGAAGTTCTTGGCTGACTTCTTTGACAATAGGAGCTATATTTCTGCAAGGTCCACACCAATTTGCATAGAAATCGACAAGGACTGTTTTGCTATTTTGTAGAACATTTTTTTGGAATTCTTCAGTTGTTTTGATTTCTTTCATCTAAGTTTCCTTTCCATAAGTTTTTTGTTAGATGCCAGATACATTGTTTCTGGCAGTTCAATTTCTGCCTCAAGATGGAATGTTTGAAGCCAATTTTCTATTTCTTTGTCAGAACAGGAGTAGTTGGGTCTTGTTGGTGTTTCTTCTATGTTATTCAATTGAAGGAGTTCACGAATAAATTCATGAGGAGGCAAAATTTTTCCTTTGCCTGCTTTGACTTTTTGAATGATTTTATGGTCAGCAGATACAACAACAGAGCCACGTCGTTTTCGTGCAAGGTCAATGATTTTTTCATCTGCTCTGCCTTCGTCTAAAGCGTAAATGATTTTTACATCATGGTACATGTTATTTTCTGGACGATAGTGCATATGGGCTTGAATAGCGTATTGACCATCAAAAACAAGAAAAATTTTTCTATATTTTTTTAGGTTTCTATATTGTAAAATTTTTTGTATGAGATATTTTCTTTGTTCTTCGAGGTTGTTTCCTAGTGGTATCCAAGAAGGTTCGAAGAGTAAGTTATATCCATCTATAATTAATACCATGATAAAATGCCTTATATGTTAATAATGAATTATATTATGTCTTATGTGGGTCTTTTCTTTGTTGATTGATAGATTCCATTATTTCATCAACTAAGTTTTCTATCATTTTGGATTGGGCGAGTCTAGGGTCGTTGCCAACTTCTATAACGGTTGAAATGCGTATTCTTGCTTCGTCTAGGGCGTCTAACATGGCAGATAAACAACGAGAAAATTGATTTAATGTAATGGAGTTATCTTCGATAGGAAAATCTACATAGCATTTAATTTCACCGTCTGTGTTGTATGCAAATTTGACAAGTTTTTTTCGATAGTTCATTAACAGAAGGAGTTCTTGGATTATGTACTTTTTACTTCCTTCTTTATATTGAAAAAAATTGAGTGTTTGAAATTGTAAAAATTTTTGTTGTTCATCTAGTTTTACTTGTATCATGTTGGGTTGAAATGTGAGTATGAGTACTTTTTTTTGTACATCGTAAAAATATTGGATGTTTTTTATGTCTAGGAATTCTTGGATTGTATCCATGGAAATTGCCATTTGACTCTGCTCCCTACTCTTGGAAAATAATCAGTTAATCAGTTTGTGATTGTAATGTTGCAACAAAATTGTTGCAACATTTTCTGTTTTTTGATATTACCTTGTTAGTAGAAATACTAGAATTCTACGTATCCTGGAACTCTAGGATATAGGATTGCTTCACGAATATTGGGAATTCCTGTTACGAATTGAATGAACCGTTCAAAACCCATTCCAAATCCTGAGTGAGGAACAGAACCATATTTTCGTAAATCTAGGTACCACCAATAATCTTCTTCTTTAAGCCCACATTCTTTCATTCTAGCCAGAAGTACATCTAGTCTTTCTTCTCTTTGAGAGCCACCAATGACTTCTCCAATTTTGGGACATAAAACATCCATGCCTCGGACTGTTTTTTCGTCGTCATTGAGATACATATAGAATGCTTTGATATTTTTAGGATAGTCAGTCACAATAGTAGGACGTTTTAAGCATTCTTCTGTGACGTATTTTTCATGCTCACTTTGTAAGTCAATTCCCCAAGACACAGGATATTCAAATTTTTTATTGCTTTTGAGAAGCATATCGATTGCTTCTGTATATGTGATGCGTGCGAAAGGTTGGGAAATAATATTCTGTAGTGTATGGATCATACCTTTTTCTAAAAATTTGTCAAAAAATTCAAGATCTTCATAGCACGTATCTAATACATGTTGGATCAAGTATTTTAAGAAAGTTTCTGCTAAGTCCATATTCCCATGAATATCACAAAATGCCATTTCTGGTTCAATCATCCAAAATTCAGCGATATGGCGACTTGTGTGTGAATTTTCAGCCCGAAAAGTTGGACCAAATGTATAGATATTACTAAGAGCCATAGCCACTGTTTCACCTTCTAATTGACCAGAAACAGTTAAGTAGCTAGGTTTTCCAAAAAAGTCTTTTGTGTAATCCACTTCACCTTGTTCATTACGTGGTAAGTTATTAAGATCTAGCGTAGTCACGCGGAACATTTGCCCTGCTCCTTCTGAGTCTGAGGCTGTAATGATTGGTGTGTGTACATATATAAAGTTGCGTTCTTGAAAAAAATTATGAATAGCTCGTGAAGTGGCATTTCTGACTCGCAACATAGCTGCTATAGTATTGGTTCGAGGTCGTAAATGAGCAATAGTGCGTAGGAATTCATAGGAATGGCGTTTTTTTTGTAAAGGATAATCTTCTTGAACCCAACCAACTACTTCGACTTTTTCAGCTTGGATTTCGTATTTTTGTCCTTTTCCTGGTGAAGTAACAAGTTTCCCTGTTACAATCACTGAACAACCAGTATTGACGCGTACAATTTCGCTATCGTAATTTTCTAAATTTCCTTCTACAACTGCTTGGATGCCTTTAAAACATGAGCCATCTGAAATTTCAAGAAATGATAAATTTTTAGAATGTCGAGCCGTTTTTATCCAACCTTTCACAACTACATGTTCTTCTTGAATGGATTCTTTGGCTAATAAATCCTTAATGAGCATACAATTTCCTTTTTATTTATTGGAGAGACAATTTTTTCTATATTTTATTTTTTGATTAATTCTATATATATTTATTTATTTTTTGATTAATTCTATATATATTTATTTATTTTTTGATTAATTCTATATATATTTATTTATATTGTGTTTTTTTATTTATTCTATAAAAGTTCATGAATTTTTAACATAATAGTTTCTTTTAAGTCCTTAGCTTCTGCTTGCATTTTAAGGCAACGATCGAGAATGTTATTTTTGACTTCTATATCTTGCAAGCTAGGAATATTGATCAATACATTGAGCATAGCACCTTCCAAAGCAGCATGTGCCATAAGGCAAGAAACTCCTACATCAGAAATGGCATTGGGTGTGCCTTTTTCTTTTAATGTAGGCAACGTATGCAAGATAGCTAAAGATGAAGACATAACTTCCATAGGTACAAGAATGCTTTTCATAGTGGCATCTTCGATTGCCTTATTTCGTTCTGCAACTTCTTCATCTGTTGTTTTAGGAAGTTTTCTAGCTTCCATAAAACTTTCATATGCTTTGCTATCTTCTTGTACATCTAAAAAAAGAAGGTCTTGTAAACAATGTAATTTTCTTTCTACTGGTTCTAACTCAGGAGCTTGGTGAGAATATTTTTTACTTTTTTTCGTAATTTCATATACCATACGACCAAGTGCAGCTGCTAAAGATCCTGCTAGAGCTGACACACTTCCACCACCAGGCGTTGGTGTTCCACTACAAGTTGCTTGCACAAAAGCCTCAGGACTTGTAAGTGGATCTTGTTGGCGAGCCATAAAGCAATTTTCAATGATTTGTTGAGAAGAAAAATCTCGAATTTTGAGAGTTTCTTTAAGAGTACTTTCTAACGCATTTTGTGGTATGACGCCTATAATTTCGCTTTCAACTACTTCCACACCTTGTTCATTTGCCTGTTTTGTGATTTCATCAAACACTGTTTTCATCGATGTTTTTCGATAATCTGTTAAATTCATCGAAACTTGAATCATATTTTTTTCTGGCAAAGCAAGCCCTAATGCTTTTACACAAGGGAAACCACCATCTCGTTCACGAATAGATTTGGCAATGCGTTTTGCAATTTTAACTTCTGAGCTGTTCAAATTAACATTATATGCAATTAGAAAAAAGCGAGCACCAATAGCAATAGCACCAGCAGTTGGGTGAATGGCGTTAGGACCATAGTCAGGAGTTTTTTCTGGATCTGTTCCAATCCATTCTTTGAGCATTTCAAATTCACCTTTACGAATAGCAGCAAGATTTTTTCGATCTTCTCGTTGTGCAGCATCTTCATATAAAAATACAGGAATTTGCAATTCTTCGCCCACTCGTTTTGCTAATTTATGAGCCAACTCAACACATTCTTCCATAGTTACGCCTTGTACAGGCACAAAAGGGCAAACATCCGTTGCCCCCATCCGAGGATGTGCACCTTGGTGTTTGTTTAAATCAATCATGTCTTTAGCTTGTGCAATCGCTTTGAACGCAGCTTCCAATACACCGTCTGGCGAACCAACAAACGTTACCACAGAACGATTATGATCAGCATCCATTTCTTTATCTAATAAAAACACTCCAGGAACAGCTTGGATTTGAGCAATAATTTTATCAATAACTTTGGGATCTCGACCTTCGCTAAAATTTGGAATACATTCTACTATTTTATTCATATAATATTCCCTCATAATTCTAAATACCAAATGATTATTTTTTTGATTTACGGTGGGGATGACGATGGTGACGATAATAGGGTCGATGGTACATACGCCAATAAAAAGGATCAGAGTATAGATGCACACCCCAATGATAGTCATAAGGAGTGCATTTTTCAATATATTTATATTGTACTATTTTACGTAAAAATTTGCTCACATGCTTGTATGTTTTTCCATTCCATTCCACATCCCAAAATAAACGAAAGGAACCTACATATTGCAAACTATATTTCGCAGGGAGAGGAACAATTAAATTTAATTTTGCAGATGTTTTGGGTGCAATGGATAATGTAGGAGATACATTCTGTGGTTGAAATTTCACTCCCTCATCATCTAATATATAATATTCACTAGAATTTGTAACAATTATTTGATCTCCAGTATTTTCAAAGTTTATTTCAAATAAAAGGCTTGGAACAACATTATCCGTAAATCCTTCAAATTCCATATCAATTTTTAAAGGAGGTGCTAATGTCATTGAAGATACTGTAGAGCTTGTAGTTGCATAGTCAAATGTGTACCTTGGACTACCACAAGCTACTAATAATAAACAAACACAGAAAAATAAATATACTTGCATATTGTCTACCTTTCATTTTTTATATAACAATTATACCATAATTTAAAAAAATTGCTAACAAATCCAAATAATTTTCGTATTTTCTAAGAAAGAAAACATCTTATTAATAAATTTTAAAATATTATGAAAAAATTCTTTCTTTTACTCAAAAAAAAGGCATAATTAGAGTAAAATACAAAATAGAAACAACTAAGTTTTAAAATACAAAATAAGTTTTAAAATATAAAATAGGAAACAACTAAGTTTTACAATAAAGGAGAAAATTCCTATGTTAAAAAAATTCCTTGTTATAGCAGTTATAATAATTTCTATCTGTTTAACAACTCCACAAGCTCAACAACAAAATCTTCAGTCATATCAAAATTTTTCGAATATGTTTGTAGATGTTTGCAAAAACGTCACTCCTGCAGTAGTTCATATTACAATTAGTAAAGAAGTTTCTTCACGCACTCAATCATTGGAAGATCTTTTTGGTTCTGATTTATTTCGTCGTTTTTTCCAAGATAGACTTCCCTATTATCAACCAAAAACTCCAAGACAGGAACAACAAGACAAAAAAGAATTGCGTCCTTCTGGCATGGGATCAGGATTTATCATACATCCTAACGGCTATATTATAAGCAATCACCATGTTGTCAAAGATGCAGATGAAATCAAAGTTGTTCTTTCGGACAAACGAGAATTCAAAGCAAAAGTCATTGGTGCAGATGAAAAAACAGATGTAGCAGTTATAAAAATTGAAGGAGAAAATTTTCCTTTTATTTCTTTAGGCGATTCCAATAAATTATCTGTAGGAGAATGGGTCATTGCTGTAGGCAATCCTTTTGGACTGAATCAAACAGTAACAGCAGGCATCATTAGTGCTAAAGGTCGAGCTAATATGGGCATTGCTGATTATGAAGATTTTATTCAAACAGATGCTGCTATTAATCCAGGAAATTCAGGCGGTCCCCTTCTGAATCTAAATGGCGAAGTCATTGGTATGAATACTGCTATTTTTAGCAAAACAGGCGGTTCTTTAGGAATTGGATTTGCAGTTCCCTCTAATATGGTACGCACCATCGCGAACCAACTCATGATTTCAGGAAAAGTCACACGAGGTTGGTTAGGCGTTACTATTCAAGAAATTAATCAAGAAATGGCACAAGGCTTTGGTTTTCCTCGTTCTCAAGGTTGCGTTGTCGTTGAGGTAGCTAAAGACAGTCCAGCGGAAAAAGCAAACATTCAAACAGGCGATATCATTGCAAGATACAGAGGCATAGATATTGAAGATAGTATCCATTTACGCAACTTAGTAGCAGAAACTCCTGTGGATCAAGTTGTGACACTTACTATTTATCGTGATAACCAAGAACTCTTAATCAATGTCACTATTGGTAATGCTGCAAATCAAAATCAAGAATTACAATCTGGTAATGAAGAAAATACATTCACAGATATAGCAACATTTGAAGAACTAGGTGTTATCTTGCAAGAAGTCACTCCAGCAATAAGTAAACAACTAAGACTTCGACATTCAAAAGGTTTGTTGATTAAAGAAATATTTGCTGATAGTCAACTCCGTCGATATGGCATTTCAGAAAATAGTGTGATTGCCCAAATCAATAGAAAAAACGTTTCTACGATTGCTGATGTTAGAGAAGCTTTAAAATTGAATGAAAATAAAGCATTCTTATTAATTATTACAAGAACAGGTTATCAATATATTATTGTTCCATTACGAAAATAATATGATAAGATAAATTTCATTCAAAACATATAAAAAAATAAATTCATTTAAAAAAAAGTAGCTATGTTTTATAGCTACTTTTTTTTATGTTCTTTTATATTTTTCTATTTGTTATAATAAATCTGTTTTATATTTATGAATTAATTTTAGGTATTGGAGAGGATGATATGAAAGCGATTATTTTGCTTTTTTTTGTAATCATATCCTGCATAAGTAGTCAGGATATGAACGTAATTCGAAAAATGACAATTGACCAAGAAAAAATAAAAAGTGCACTACACGATCTTATTCAAAAAATGGAACGAGTAGAACAAACATTAATTAAACAAAATAGATATGATGAGGCACAACGTATTAAAAATGCTTTGGAACAAATCAAAGAACGCTTTTCTAGTGATAATGATGAAGTGCCTTTAGAACAAGAAGTTCAAAATTTGATCAATTTATTTAAACCAAAGAATAACGATATTCAAGTTCGAAAAGCTTTTGAGCAATCTCTCCAAGTGGAAAAAAAAATAGAAACCATCAAAGATATATTGCTAGACAGAGAACCACCTAAAGAATGGCAAAAAAATTTAGAAGAATTGCAGGAATTAGATAATGAATCTCAAAAAATAATTGAAGAACAACGAAAACTTTTAGAAGAAATGCGTGAAATAGAAGAACAGCAAAAACAAGATTTAGATGAAAATCTAAAAGAATTGCAAAGAAATACAGATAAATTACTAGATGAAAATCAACAAATACAAAATGCCTTAGAACAATGGGAACAACAAGAAGATAATCCTGAATCACGAATGCAACACACTATTGAAGATATAATGAGTCAACAACAAAAAACAATGCAAAACACAGAACAATTAGAACAACAAAATCAAAATACGCAAGAAACATGGGAACAACAAAAACAAGATTTGGAAAACCTTACACAACAACAAAAACAGTTGACAGAAAAATTAGATAATAAATCACGCTTACAACAATTTCAACAACAACTAAAAGAATTGTGGGATAAAAAAAATCAATTATTTAAAGATAAAGATAAATTCAATATAGAAGATCAAGAAAAAATGACTTCCCACCAATTCATACAACAATTGGATTTTTTGATTAAAAATCAACAAAAAACAAATATCAATACAAAATCTTTTCAAAATATGCATCAACAACTACAAGAAACAAAACAAGGTATAGACAATCAAAAACAGATGCAAGAAATTACGAATCAATTAGACAATTTAATTCAAAATCAACAAAATTTACAAAAAAAAGTACAACAATTTCAAAAACAAGATTCATTAGAAAAAAAAGAATATAGTCAAGAAGAATTACAAAATATTTTAAAACAAACTGCACAAAATAAAGATATACAAAATAAAAATGAACAAGAACAATTCGATAAAAGCCAAAAACAACAAGAAACACAACAGAGTCAGAAAAAAGAAGAACTAAAGCAAAATACAAAATCTAGTTCATTAAAACAAGAATTGCAACAACAATTACAAAATATCATCCAAGAACAAAAAAACATTCAACAAGAAAATCAAGAAATTCAACAAGAAATCACTCGTAATAACAACAAACAAAGTGAAAACAAAGCAGAAAAAAATATACCTCAAGAATTGCAAAATTTAATTCAAAATCAACAAAATACACAACAAAAAACAGAACAAATCCATTCTTTGCAAAGTGCCAAACAAGAAATGCAAGATCTATCTGATCGACAGCAACAGATATTAGAACAAATTGAAAATACAAAAAAAAATAAAAATTTTGATTCAAAACACTTGAGACGACTTACCACTATTCAAAATAAAATTGCTCGAGATGTTGCCAAATTAGCAAATAAATTACAACAGACAAATCAATCTGAAATAAAAGAAATTGAAAAACAATTATACACAGCTCAAGAAAACATGCAACAGGCAACAAAAGAAATTCGTTCCTTAGAAACAGAAACTCCAGAAAAAAAACAACTACAAGCAAAAAAAATATTAGATGAAATAGCCCAACAACTTGATCAAAATCAAGAATTGCAACAACAATTACAAAAACAATTGCCCGATCTAGCACAACAACAAAAAAATTTGCATAACCAAGCACTACAACTACAACAACAAATACAAAATCAAGATGCAAAAGATAGCCAACAATGGATAGAACAAGCTCAAAAAAATATGCAACAAGCTCAAAAAAATTTAGAAAATCAAAATACACAACAAGCACTAAAAGAGCAACAAAAAGCCATGGAATATTTGCAAGCTACCCAAGAATTTTTAGACATTGATAATTACATGGATAACCAAGAAACCAAAGAAATAGCAAGTGCTAAAGAACAAAAAACAACAGAAACAAAATTGCAAAATTTAATAGACAAACAAAATAAAATACCTGAAAAAATAAATATATTACAACAACTTGCCAAACAATTACAAAATGATAGAAATAGCGACCAAAAGATACAAACACAAATAGAAAATGCAAAACAATCAATGCAAGATGCAACACAATCGATGCAAAATGCAAAACAATCGATGCAAAATGCAAAACAACATTTAGAAAATAACAATTCGCAATTTGCCTATCAAGAGCAACAACAAGCTACAGGACAGCAACAACAAGCATTAGAAAAATTGCAACAAGCTCAAAATATACTACATGACAAAATAAGTTCACTAGAAGAACAACAAAACCAATTACCAAAGAAAGAACAACTAGCACAAGATAAATTAAATGAATGGACACATAAACAAGAACAACTAGCACAAGATAAATTAAATGAATGGACACATAAACAAGAACAACTAGCACAAGATAAATTAAATGAATGGACACATAAACAAGAACAACTAGCACAAGATAAATTAAATGAATGGACACATAAACAAGAACAACTAGCACAAGATAAATTAAATGAATGGACACATAAACAAGAACAACTAGCACAAGATAAATTAAATGAATGGACACATAAACAAGAACAACTAGCAGAAAATAAATTACATGCCTTAGAACAATTACACCAAATACAGAACGAACAAAAACAATTAAAAGAACAAGTGGAAAAATTTAAACAATGGATGCAACAACTACCTCAAGATACAAGTGTTAGCCAACAATTTTTGCAAACTGCCCAAGAAAAAATGAAACAAGCAGAACAAAATTTACAACAAAATAATATAAACAAAGCCGAAGAACAACAAAAACAAGCTTTAGACTTCTTACAAGCTTCCCATGATTTATTAAAACAGTCTCACCCTAACATAACACAAGAACAGTTGCAAAACATGTCTGAAACTTTAAAAGATCTACTCAAACAACAAAAACAACATCAATTAGAAACAGAGCAATTGCAAGAAAAAATTCATAATAATGATGAAATTCCTAATCAAGAAATAGCACAAAAACATATTGATCAAGCAACACAACAAATGCAACAGGCACAAAAAACATTAAAAAATGAAGAAATGCAACAAACAATCCAACACCAAGAAGAAGCATTACAACACTTACAAAAAGCTCAACAATCTGTGCTGGAAACAAAGTCTAAACAACCAATGACAAAACAACAACTTGCTAAAAATTTAAACAATCTAATTCAAAAACAACAAAAAACACAACAAGAAACAGAAGAAACTAATACAATATTACAAGCATCTGAAAAATTAAACAAAATTAGCCAACGCCAACAGCAAGCACAAGATGTACTGAAAAAAGCAATCGAGCAGGAAAATTTTGATCCACAATACTTAAATAAATTGGCCAACGCACAAATGCGTATAGCAAGAGATACAAGCGAATTATCAGATGCACTAAAAAAAGCAAAACAAGAACATCTAGGGGAACAACTTGAAAAAGCCATGGAAAAAATGCAAAATGCAAGTCAAGATTTGAGAAATGCAGAAACAGAAACTGCACAAGAATACCAAAAACAAGCTCAAAAAGCCTTAGATGAAATACAAAAACAATTGGCAAATAACGAACAAATTACAAACCAAATAAAACAACAAATTCCAAAACTACAACAACAACAAATAAAACACCAAGAAGAAAACCAACAACTACAACAACAATTACAAAATATACCTGAGACAAAACAAGTACAGGAATGGCTAAAAAATGCACAAAATGTGATGAAACGAGCCGAGCAAGCATTAAACCAAAAAGACACAGAACAAACAGCACAAATGCAAAAACGAGCTTTAGAATACTTACAAACAGCACAACAAAATTTAATACCATCTAAACCAATAGATAAGAACGAACCACAAAATCAATTTGATTTATCTAAAGAATTACAAAAAATGGCACAAAACACAAATATTCCTAAAAATTTGCAAAACAAACTCCAAGAAATGGCACAAAATGCAGAAACACAAATGCAACAAGACAACAAAACACAACAAAATTTAGACCAACAATTCCAAGATGCTTTAGAACAATTGAACAACACTTTAACAAATCAAGATTCGCCAAGCTCCTTACAAAAAGAACAGAAAACACTTAAAGACTCCTTGCAAAAAATACAAAAATCATTAGATAAAATGGCAATTCCAAAAGGACAAGAAGAAATACAAGAAGCTTCACAAAATGCTTCCCAAGACATGCAAGACACTATAGAAAATCTAGAAAAAAATGACATTGAAAAATCTTTACAAAATGCTTTAAATGCTTTAAAAAATTTGCAAAAAACATCAGATAAAATGAATAATATAATGCAAAATCAAAATAAACAACAACATGAAACAGAGGCACAACAAGAAAATTTAGAACAACAAGCAAAACAAGCAGCACAACTATTAGAAAATATGGCACAACAAAATACACAAAATCAAGACAATATAAAACAAGCAGCACAACAAATGAAACAAATTAGTAAAGATATGGGAAAAGCCACTGAAGAGATTCAAAACAAAAAATTTAAAGAAGCTCAGAAATCACAACAAGACGCATTAACAAGGCTACAGAAAACAATCAAAAATTTACAAAATAAAAGCGATGATCAAACACAAAAAAAACTTCTAACACAACAAGAAAAAAATTTACAAAATTTACAAAAATTCATCGAACAATTAGAAAATGAACAAAATAAAACAAATGTACACCAAGAAAACAAAAAAAGACTAAAAAAAGCAAAAGAAAAAGCAGAAAAAGCATATAAAAGACTGAAAAAAAGTCAAAAAAACACACAAGAAAAACAACTAAAAAAAGCAAAACAAGAAAATTTTGACGCACGCCAAGACTTATCTAGCATGAAAAAAGATTTAGATGATATTAAGCAAGAAGATTTAGATTTCAAACAAAGACTCAAATTAGATAATCTATCTAGAAAACAAGAAAACTTACGAAAACAACTTGACGAACTTAAAAGGAAAATGGATAAAGCAAAGAAAAAACAACCTTCTAAATCACTTTCACAAGCCAATCAACAAATGCAACAAGCACGAAGAAAAATGCAAGAACAAGACGTATCAGCCACACAAGAAGAGCAAGAAAAAGCATTAGAATATCTTAAAAAAGCACAAGAAGAACTAGAAAAAGAAAAATGGGAATACGAAAAAATACGACAAGAAAAAATTATGTTCAATCTAGAACAAAAATTAAAAGAAATCTTAGAAGACCATAAAAAAACTATGCAGGAAACAAAAGAACTAGACCAACGAATCCAACAATATGGAGTCACACGATTAGACCTTATTACACTACGAAGAAAACTTATTCCCGCTCAAACATCACTCATAGAAAAAAATCAAGAAGTCTTAGAAATGCTTGAAAAAGAAGAAAGTCAAGTTTTTATTTGGATTTGTAAACAAATCCATGAAGACATGCAAGATATATTAGAAAACTTCCGACAAAAAGACACAGGTCTTATAACACAATCTCTGCAAGAAGAAATCCAACAAAACTTAGAAAAACTAATAGGAACATTACAAAAAGAACAAAAACAACGAAAAGAACAACAGCAACAGCAACAAGACAATAGTGGTGGTGAAACAAAACCCCAAATGATTCCCTCAGCATCAGAACTTAAAATGATCCGAGAAATCCAAATTGAAATTAAAAATAAAACAGAAGCAATCTACCAAGAAATCCAAGAAACTGGTATTGTAGACAACTTAACAAGAAAACGACTTGAACGTCTTGGGCATGAACAACACTCCCTTTCTGAAATGTTAAAAAATTTTATCAAACAAATAGAAAAACAATAATACTTTCATAGTCATTTCAAAATTTTATCAAACAAATAGAAAAATAATAATACTTTCATTTCAAAAATTGATAAAAACTACTTTGAGGATAAATCATTCTCAGAGTAGTTCTATCATTTTCCCCACACATAGAGAAAATTTCCCACCCCAGAGCAAATTCTTCCCAGAGCATCTCCCCAGAGCAACTTTTCTCCCCAGAGCAACTTTCACTCCCCAGAGCAAACTATCTCCCCAGAGCAACTTTCCTCCCCAGAGCAACTTTCACTCCCCAGAGCAAAATAACTCCCCAGAGCAACTTTCACTCCCCAGAGCAAGTTTGCACTACGCGTTTTACACGTTTCTATGTATTCTTACGCGTTTCTATGTATTCTTACGCGTTTCTATGTATTCTTACGCGTTTCTACGTATTTCTACGTATTTAAAATTTCACTCCCCAGAGCAAACTATCTCCCCAGAGCAACTTTTCTCCCCAGAGCAACTTTCACTCCCCAGAGCAAACTATCTCCCCAGAGCAACTTTCACTCCCCAGAGCAACTTTCACTCCCCAGAGCAACTTTCACTCCCCAGAGCAAAACTTGCCTCCCCAGAGCAACTTTCCTCCCCAGAGCAAACTATCTCCCCAGAGCAACTTTCACTCCCCAGAGCAACTTTCACTCCCCAGAGCAACTTTCACTCCCTAGAGCAACTTTCACTCCCCAGAGCAACTTTCACTCCCCAGAGCAACTTTCACTCCCCAGAGCAAAATAACTCCCCAGAGCAACTTTCACTCCCCAGAGCAAACTATCTCCCCAGAGCAACTTTCACTCCCCAGAGCAAAATAACTCCCCAGAGCAACTTTCACTCCCCAGAGCAAACTATCTCCCCAGAGCAACTTTCACTCCCCAGAGCAACTTTCACTCCCAGAGAAAATTTTCCCTCCCCAGAGCAACTTCTTCCCAGAGCATCTCCCCAGAGTAAATTCCCAGAGCAATTTTGCCTCCCCAGAGCAATTTTGCCTCCCCAGAGCAATTTTGCCTCCCCAGAGCAATTTTGCCTCCCCAGAGCAATTTTGCCTCCCCAGAGCAAATTCCTCCCCAGAGCAACTTTCCTCCCCAGAGCAAAATAACTCCCCAGAGTAACTTTTCTCCCCAGAGCAAACTATCTCCCCAGAGCAACTTTCACTCCCCAGAGCAAACTATCTCCCCAGAGCAACTTTCACTCCCAGAGAAAATTTTCCCTCCCCAGAGCAACTTCTTCCCAGAGCATCTCCCCAGAGTAAATTCCCAGAGCAACTTTTCTCCCCAGTACAAATGCTTTTACCATTAAAAATTAAAGCCTTCATATGTTTTGAAGGCTAATTTATATAAAGCTATTAATTTGTCTGAACCCAATTTTTCTAGTTCTTCAACAACTGTATCTTCCTTAACTTGTAAAGAGTTATTTGCTACAATGATTTTTTCAATTGTCTTAGGTAATTGTATACAAATATCTCTAAAAGCATACTTTTCACCAGTTACAATTTCATAGAATTTATCCATTGAAATTCTTCGCAATCTTTCATTTGAATGTTGTTTAACACTATCCAGCGTAATTACCCATGGTATATTCTGTGATTGTTTTGCAATTACTTCTACTAAAGCACATATACTATTTTCTCTATCTTTAGAGTTTAGAAGATGATTTTGCATTCTCATAAAAATTTTACTTGATGAAGAACTATTCATTGTATTATGCTTATTTTTCATTTCAACATAATAAATATCATTTGAATCTGAAGCTTTATAAATTATATCCCAACCTAAATCTGGAACTTGACAATTTTTTATATATTTAAACATGTTCTGATGAAAATATCCTATAACATTTGTATTAGTTTTATCTCTTTGCCTATTATTTCCATATTGATTAATTCTTCAAAACTCTCTTTCATAACATTTTTATCAAAGAGCAATTTTATAGGATCGATTATATTTTTGTTAAATTTTTCTAAATTTATAGATTCTAATGTTTTATTATACTGATTAAGAGTATTTTTGACATGTTTTTCAAAATCCTTTTGCTTTATAAAATTTAAATTATATTCCATATCAACTCATAATCCTCTAAAATTGAAATTTACATTATATACCATATTATCTATAAGTCTTAAAATTGATTTAAGTATCTTATCATACTTAATCCCATATATTTAGCCAATGTAACTGGTACAGCGTTTCCAATTTGTTTATATTGTGATGTAATTCCTCCTGAAAAATTCCAATTATCTGGGAATGATTGGATTCTTGCATATTCTCTCACTGTAAAGGGTCTTGTTTCTTCTGGATGACATCTTTCAGTTTGTTTCATATCTGGAGCAGTTGTTAATGTCAATGAAGGTTCGTTCCAGTCCATTCTACGAGCCATACCACGCTTACCGCCTCCTAAATAGTATGACCCCTTCATATAATCTTTTGCAATGTCTTCTGGTAAATCTATCCAACAACCTCCTAGCGGAACTAATTTCATGACATTATATTTTTTCTCACCATATTCTCTTCCCACGCTCTTAGGTACATTTTGTAAAACATCTTTTAATACAGGTTTATATTCTTGTGGTTTAGGATAAAGGTATGGATATGTTTGTCTTTTTATTAAATCATCTCTTATACCTACCATAAACATTCTTTCCCTCTTTTGTGCTGTGTCATAATCCCATGCATTTAAGACATTCCAAACTATTTTGTATCCTAAATTTTTGAATACATCAATCATGGTTTCTAATGTTCTTCCTCTATCGTGAGTCGTGAGTCCTCTAACATTTTCTAATATAAATGTTAGAGGCTTTAATTCATCAATAATCTGCGACATAGGATGAAATAAAGTTCCTCTAGTATCAGCAAATCCCTTACCTTTACCTGCATAACTAAATGCTTGACAAGGTACTCCACCACAAATTAAATCTATTTCACCATGGTAATTAATGTAATTTTTCATTCCCTTTTGAGCAACAATATGAATATCTTCTTCTAATACTATCCAGTTTGGTCTATTCATCCTAAGAGTTTCACAAGCATCCTTATCAATTTCTACATTTGCAAGATTTTCAAATCCCGCATTTTCCATTCCTAAAGCCATTCCACCAGCACCAGAAAATAATTCTATAGAATTAAAATTTTTTTTGGGAACTATATCTTTAACTTCCACAAATTCTTTTAATTGATAGTATTCTTTATTTATATCATTAAATAAATTTATTTCATCAAATAAACTTAATTGCTTAAAGGATAATTTCATTCTATTTCTCCTAAGGTATGGGAAAAATATAGATATTATATTAAAAAAGTAAAGGCAAAAAAAAAATGATAGTAAATTTTTGTTAGTTTATCATCTTGAAAATAAAAATTAAATAAATGGAAAATAAATTCATTAAATTAAATTAAATAAATTAAAAGTGGAAGGTAGAAATATAAGTGAAAAGTAGAAATAAATATAAAAAAAAGTAAAAAAAATGTAGGCATAAAATGAAATAAAAAAAATGTAGACATAAAATGAAATAAAAAAAATGTAGGCATAAAATGAAAGTGAAAGACAAAGTAAAAAAAGATTAAAAAAAGATAAAGATAATGTAAAAGTGAAAAAATATAGGCATAAAAAAAAATATAGGCATAAAAAAAACGATGATAAACTCTTTCAAGTTTATCATCGCTGTTATATTTGGTAGCTCGGCATTGACCTACTCTCTCACTTGGGATAGCAATACCATCGGCGTGCATAGCTTAACGGCTGT
>Ga0208694_1002575_pt1 | contig 18859 bp, 12 predicted proteins | sample AD_UKC078_MetaG_FD_184442 | JGI IMG/M metagenome (GOLD analysis project Ga0208694, IMG submission 184442) | Active sludge microbial communities of municipal wastewater-treating anaerobic digesters from USA - AD_UKC078_MetaG (SPAdes) (version 2) | ecosystem: Engineered > Bioreactor > Anaerobic >...
CACCGGCTCGCCTACATGTGCGGCGAAGCGCCGAAGTTTCAGGATCGCATCGCGACGGTGGTCAAGCACCTGCGGGAGAGTGGTTTGGATGGGCAATACCTCGACATGATCGGCAACTCGACCATGGTCGGTCGCTGTTACAATCCGCGCCACACCCACCCCAAAGGCGGCGGTTCGTTTGGACCCGACGGCTATCGGGCGTTGCTACAGCGGTTGAAGCGAGAAAACCCCGGCTTCGCGCTCACGACCGAAGGCGCCAATGAGGCGTACATGGACTTGATGGATGGCTCAATCTGTTGCAACGTCACTTCGCTCGAACGGCTCGATGCTATCCCGATGTTCCAGTCGGTCTACCACGGCAAGTATGCGTTCTTCGGTAATTACGCCTACCCTGACGGCACGCGGCCGTGGGATCCGCTGTGGCCGCCCGAGGACCGCTGGAAGGAGGAGAAGCCTTGGCACAACCTCTACCCCGACCAGTTTTATCTGGAGCTCGGCCGCACGGTCGTGTGGGGCGTGCAGCCCATGGTCTGCAACATCAAGGAGGACCTGTTCACGGACCCCGAACTGGCGCCCGCGCTGCGCTTCACACTGGAAACCGCGCGTTTTTATCATGCCAATATCGAGTTCCTGTTCGACGGCCAGATGCTTTCGCCAGCCGGATTTACCTGCGCGACCGCTCCGGTCGACTATCTGATCCGCAGCATCTTCACCAAGGAGCATGAGTGCAAGCCGCGCCACGCCGAGATGCCCGCTGTGCTGCATTCCGCTTGGCAGACACCCGATGGCCGGAAGGCACTGATCTTGGTGAACTGGACCCGGTCGGAGCAGTCTTGGACCCTCAACGATCTTTCAGGCAAGCTGCCGTCGCGCTCGTACGACAAAGTGCTTCTGCGCTGACGATTAACTCATTTCTGAACGCGGATGGGGACGCGCCATTCCGGGCGCTCGGGCAGGTCTGTGACGATGACGAGCGCCGCTCCGGGGGTGACTGTGTTGGTCCCGATGGCAGGCACCTGCACGTGGACCGTGCCGTCGGGGCGCGTTTCAAACGAGGCCTCGCCGCTGGCGCCTTCCACGCGAACAGCGGTTATCTGGAACTGGGGGGCGGTGCCGCGTTTTACGATGATGGTCCGGGGGGCGAGGGCCGCTGTCTTCTGGTTGGCCCGATAGGTGAGAACCGGTGGATGGATGCGCAAGAGATCCTCCATCCAGGCGTATACCGGTAGCGAGAGGGGAGCGCGGTCGGCGCATGAAAGCGTCACCGTGATGGTGGCGCGGTGGGCTCCGGGTGTGGACAGGGTAGGCGGTGCCAGCAGGAGGGATCGTCCATCGGCGCCTAGCGAGACCGGGAACGCGGGGTTGTCCGACACCGCATTCGTTATGGTGGCCGTCGTCAGGTATCCGCCCAGACGGATCATAGCCGTGGCGGGCGGCGTGTCCGGCGGGAGGCGTCCGAATGAGAAGGCGGACGGCTCCAGACAGACCGCCGCACGGGCCTCTCCCTGTATCCACAATGTGAGATTGGGGGTCTTGGGGTCATTCGACAGGACCGACACCGCTTTGCGTTGCTGTCCTTGCAGACCGCGCAGAGCCAAATGGACCTCCAGTATGGTTTCGGCTCCCGGCGCGATCACGCGGGAGGTGGGTTCGGCCCGCGTGCAGCCGCACGAGGTTTGGATCGACCTGAGATGCAGGTCGGCGGTGCCCGTGTTACGCAGGACAAACCGGTTGGTGACGGTTTCGGCCGCATCGCGCCAACCAAAATCATAGGTTGTGAGCGGCACCTCCAGACGCGGTGCGGGTGCGGCCGTTGCGGACAGCAGACTCAGACCTGCGACGACAACGACGATCCCACACGGTGTCCTTGGGAACAGCCCGAAAAAACAATGATGGCACTGACCTCTATTCACGCAACCATCATAATACGCCGACGGGATACGCGCAACCTAGCTTGACCTTTCCGGCTCGTTGACACGTTTGGACAGGGGTGGTACGATCCCCAACCTGTATTGATGCACATGCTGATGTTTCATTCGCGCGATGTGAAAGGAGAACCTGTTGTCTATGATCCGTTTGCGCCTGTTGGTTGGTAGCATTGCGCTGTATGCGTGTTTCTGTGGTGCGCAGGAGTGCGGACTGGGAGCCTCGCTCCAGGCTTGCGCCGACGCCGCGTGGCACACAAGCTGGAACCGATTCTACAAGCCCGAAACGCACCTCTTCTACGATTATCTCACCAGCTATGAGCGCGGCAAAGAACTGGCGCACCTGCCTTCGGTCGACGAGGTGCGCCGGCAGGTTCCCAACAACTGCGGCTACGGCACGGGCATGGAAGACGGCATGATTTCGGCCGGCGTCATGCTGGACACGGTGGTTGACCGTTATGCCGTCACCGGCGCGACGAATCTGTCAGTGTGCGCTCGCGAGATCGTGAAGGGTATCCGCCTCTGCACGTTCGGTCACGGCTTCACCGGCTTCGTCGCGCGCGCGGTCTGTCACGAGGATTTGACGAGTATCTACATCTCTTCGTCGCGTGATCAGTACACGCATGCGGTGCATGGCCTCTGGCGCTATGCGCGTAGCCCGCTCGCAGACGAGGCGGATCGCAAGCAGGCCGCCGAGATTTTGGAGGCAATCGCCGACCGCATGTTGCGCAACGTGACCCCCGAAAACGACTACGATTCGCTACGTGCCGACGGCACACGTGACGACCGTGGCATCAGCACCATGTGGAACGTACAGGGTCACGAAGCGGCACGTCTGCCGATGATCTACGCCGCCGCCTGGGACCTGACGCGGTGTCCGGTCTATTATGAGGCTTACCGGCGTTACATAGCACCGGCGATTGAGCAGTCGTTGACCTTTGACTGCAAGCGTACAAGCTCATGGGGACTGACGCAGATGCAGGGCTCGCTGGAACTGTTGGACGCCTTGGAGACCGACCCCGCGATCAAAAAACAGATCGGCGAAGCGATGCAGCGCGTGTCGGCCTGTTGCGCTCCGCGAGCGTCCGCCGCAGTCAAGCGTAGCGACACCCTTGACTTGCAGGCTATTGCCCCCGACTGGCGTGTGAGCGGTGGACTGGTCAATCCTTATCGCCGCTCTTGGTATGTGGTGCGCGAAGTCGGCGAGATGCTGATTGCGATATTGATGGACGAGCGCCGTGCCGTGCCTGAGACGGCGCAACGCGACCTGGCCGCGATGTTGCACAAACTTGACTACAACCGCGTCTCGACCTGCGGCATTTTCCATTTGCAGAGTGCCTATTGGAAGGCGCGCCGCCGCGGACTGTTTCAATACATGCAACAAGTGGATACCAATCGCAGAGAGAATGAGGGGGAACGATGATGCAGTTCATACGTGGGATTACGGCTCTTGTCGGGTGTGCGGTCTTGGTGATAACAGGCGGAAACGCTTGGATGGCAGCGGCGCAAAATCTGCCGAAGGACACCCTGCAGGACCTTGGCGCGCCGCCCCCGCAACCGGGCGATGAAGCGTGGACCTTCATCGAGGACCTCAAGTCACCTTTGTGGGGCAACGGCCTAGGCTGGAGCCAGCGGGCGGTGGCGGCGGACGAGGCGGACCTGAGTCGCGGCGTGCGCGTCAACGCGACCTTCCCGGATGACGAAGGGGTGCTCAAGACCGCCTATGCTGATCTGGCGGACTTCTGCGCGGCCGCGAAGCTGTCCGCTGACGGCCCGTATGTGATTGAAACGGCAAAGGCGCAGACCCCGGTTTTTGAGGCCTACCGGATCGAGGTCACCGCAGACCGCTGCCGGATTCTGGCTGCTGACACGGAGGGCATCCGGCGCGGCATATTCAAGGTCGAGGATATGATGCGCGAGGCTGGCGGGCCCTTCCTTAAACTGGGGACGGTTGAGCGCAAACCCTTCATCAAGTCCCGCATCTCCCGTTGTTTCTTCGGCCCGATCAAACGTCCGCCGCGTTACCGCGATGAACTCATGGACGATGTTGACTATTACCCCGACCAGTACCTCAACCGGCTTGCACACGAAGGGATCAACGGATTGTGGCTCACGATCACGTTTCAGGACCTATGCAAGACGAGTGTGGCTCCAGAGTATGGGGAGCACGCCGAGCGTCGTCTGGCCAAGCTCCGCAAGACGGTTGAACAGTGTCGACGCTATGGTATCCGCATTTACATTTTTTCGATTGAGCCAAAAGCCTGGGAAGCCGACTCGCCGATTGTCAAACGGCATCCGGAACTCGGGCGCGACCGTATCGGGAACACCCGGCCGTTCTGTCCATGGTCTGATGTCTCGGAGCGCTATCTCTATGAATCGACGCATTTCATCTTTTCGCAGGTTCCCCACTTGGGCGGGTTGATCAACATCAGCCACGGCGAGCGCCGCACGAACTGCCAGAGCGTGATTCTTCCGACTAGTGACCGGCGTTCATCCTGTCCGGTCTGTTCAACGAAGGAGCCGTGGGAGAACATCTACGCGACTCTGACGCCCATGGCCAAAGGCATGCACGATGCCAATCCCGACGCGCACTTCATCGCCTGGTTCTACATGCCGCAAGACGATCCGCCCGCCGACTGGGTTTATGAGCTTCCCAAGCACTGCCCGGAGCATATCACGGTGCAGTTCAACTTCGAATCGGGCGTGACCAAGGATGTGTTCGGCCGCGGCCGCAGGGGTGCGGACTACTGGATCTCCACGCCAGGGCCGAGTCGGCGGTACGAGCGGCTGGCATCATTCGCAAAAGAGGCGGGCACGTCGATGTCGGCCAAAATTCAGACCGGCTGCTCGCACGAGGTGGCCACGGTCCCGTTTGTCCCGGTGCCCGGGATGCTCTACCGCAAATTCAGCGCGATGCGGGAGCTGGACGTTTCCAACGTGATGCTCTGCTGGTATTTCGGAAATTATCCCGGCATCATGAACCGTGCGGCGGGCGAGCTTTCGTTCGAGCCTTTCCCAGAAACCGAGGCGGCGTTTATGAGCCGTCTGGCCGGGCCGGAGTGGGGGCGGCACGCCGAGACGGTCGCGCGCGCCATGACGCTTTTCACCGAGGGGTACGGCCATTATCCGCTGGTCACAGAATTCCAGTACTGGGGGCCCATGCACGACGGCGTCGTCTGGCCGTTGCTGCTGCGTCCCCGCGATGTGCCGCTCGCGCCGACGTGGCAGATCGCCTGGCACACGGGCCAGCATATCGGAACGCCGTTCGCGCCGAGCGGCGACCGCATCGGCGAGGCGCTAGGCCAGGTTTATACCTTGTCGGAGGCGATTGAAGAGTGCCGGGTCATGAGCGACCTATGGGATCAAGGCGTGGCGCTGCTTCGTTCGGTAGAGGCCGATCCCGGCCTGTTGCCCGAGCGGCGGCTGGACATCGGTGTGGCTCGGGCACTGGGGATTCAGTTCCGCAGCGGTCTGAACATTCTCCGGTTTTATGATCTGCGCGAACGCATGGTGAACGAGCCGCCGGAGAAACAGTTGGTGACCCTCAAGGAGATGCGGCGCATTGTGGAGGAGGAGCACAAAAGCGGTACGGAGTTGATCAGCCTGTGTGAACGCGATTCGCGTCTGGGATTCCACTCCGAGGCCGAGGGATACAAGTACTTTCCTGAAAAAATCCGCTGGCGCATGAACCAGTTGAAGAACGTGCTCGAAAAAGAGATTCCGGTGCTCGAACGCGAGATCACCTCCGGCAAGGATGTGTTCGCGGTGTACGCCGGACGTACGCCAGCCGGTGTGTCGTTGCATTCGCGTTACTGCGGTGAGATCGGCGACCGGACTCGCGAACTTTCCAAAAGTCTTCCTGAGGATACGGCTTGGCAAGTGTGCGAGAAGCCCGCGCCGCGCACGGCCGGCGCCAAAAACTTCCGCTGGACCGTCTGCCACGACCGCGATGCCTTTTATGTGGTGTATGACGGTGCGGATAAATCGGATCGGATCATGTTGATGCTGGAGCCGCGCCGTCTCTGGACATGCCTCCGATATGACATGTCCGGTTCGGGAGAAAAATTATCACAACACTCGCATAAGCACGATGTGTACGCGCGGGAGGGTGCCAACGGCTGGCAGGGATGGATGCGTCTGCCCTTTGTCTCGCTCGGCATGGATGCTGCGGCACCGGCCGCATTGCGGATCAACGTCCGGCATGTGTCAAGCGGCGGTGAACGCTCGTGGATCGCACGCGATCCGTGGCCCTACAGGCTCCGGTTGTGCAATGAAAACCCCGAGGATCTCGGTTGGCTGTTTTTCAAGTAGAGTCTCTTGCAAAACCCCTCGTGGCATGGGCGTTCCGCCCATGAAACACGGGCAAGATACCCGTGCCACACCTGCAGGCAAGGGGTTTAGCGCGACTAAGGGACAGGTATTTAGAGGAATCTTTTTAGGTTTAACCTCGTCTTTGTGACCACTGTGTGGTCACGAAAAGGGGCTCGCAACCGTGAGAGTAAAACCACTCGCCACTACGAGTGATTCGTTCCGGTTTTCGGCCCTTCAGTCGGTCGCCGATAGGTCACGCTGAAGATGGTGTCACCCAGCCATTTCCGGAATGACGGATTGTCGCAGAACTGTTTGTACAGTTCGGTGTGATCCGCCAACAGGTTGACCATGATCCGCTTCAGCACGGCGTCGTGCTCAATCCGGGCGGTCTTCTTGTCGTTGTTCTTCATGGCATTCTGGTAGGCCGTATCCGCCGCCACCTTGGCCGGAATCTCCTCGGTGATGACCTTGCGGATCTTGTCAGCGTCCTTCCATTCGATGTTGCCGAACTGGTCGTTGAATGCCTTGATGATGTTGCTCAAAAGGTCTATCTCTGGTTCCGATTTGTGTCCGCCGCCCCCCGTGGGCACGGGATCGATTTCGGCATCCTGATCAGCAAGGCCGATCTTCTGGCCGCTCTTTACCTCGACACGGTAGCTGTCCATGTCAATGGCCTCAAGAATGCCCTTGGCGGGATCGTCTTCTCTTGGCGCGGGAAGTTTCGGAATCAGGAAGTTGAGAAAGATCGACAGCTTCTCCCATTCCGCGTTTGAGTACGGCAGAATTAAGGCCAAAAAGCCGTAAGTACGTACGAAGGCCTTGGCCTTGCCTTTGAAGTCCACCTGCCCGTCTTCATCAAGGTCATTTTTGTAGGTGGCCACGCAGGTGTCTAAGATCGGGTCGAGCTTGTCACGGTCCGCACCGTTCAGATAGAGCGCTACCAAATCGTCGATTTGTTTCTGCGAATAAATCTGGTAACCGTCCAGGTCCGCTTTCAGATCGTGGAGCTTGTTGGGGTCGGTCTCGTCGCTGAGGATGGTGGTGCGGTAATAGGGCTCAAACGATTTCTTGATGATGTCCGAGTCGTTGTAGAAATCGAGTACAAAGGTGTCGTACTTTTGCGGGTAGGCGCGGTTGAGCCGTGAGAGGGTTTGTACCGCCTTGACTCCGGAAAGCGCCTTGTCCACATACATGGTGTGCAGCAGCGGTTCATCGTAGCCGGTCTGGAATTTGTCGGCGACGATCAGGAAACGGTAGGGGTCCTGCCGCACCTTGTCGGGGATTTGACTGCTGGGGAAGCCGTTCAAACTCGCCTCGCTGACCTTGACGCCGCCATATTCGCGCTCTCCAGAAAAAGCCACGATGGGCTCATACGGGCTTTTGCGCTCCCTGAGGCACTCTTTGAAGGCGTGGAAATACTGAATGGCCAACTCGACGCCACCCGTGACGACCATGGCGCGCGCCTGACCGTCGATCTTATGGTGTCCGATCACCTGAGAGTGGAAATGCTCCACCATGATCTCGGTCTTCTCACGGATGGCATGCTCGTTGGCCTCCACATAGCGGCGCAGCTTTTTCCGGGCCTTGTTGGCATCGAATTTCGGATCGTCCTCCACGGTCTTGATCAATCGGTAGTAGCTCGTTACCGGGGTGTAGTTCTTCAGAACATCAAGGATGAAGCCCTCCTGAATGGCTTGTTTCATGGTGTAGCTATGGAACGGACGATGCTTCACAGTGCCGTCGGGCTGCGGGAGAGGCTCGCCGAAGACTTCCAAGGTCTTGTTCTTGGGGGTCGCGGTGAAGGCGAAGTAACTGGCGTTAGTCACCATCTTCCGGTTTTCCATGATCCTGTTGATTTTGTCTTCGACGGTCTCCTCATCGTCATCAGGATCGATGTAAGACTCTTTTTGCTCCAGTACAACATTCATGGCGGCGGTGGTCTTGCCGCCCTGACTGGAATGGGCTTCGTCGATGATGATGGCAAACGTGTTTTTGCGGTGTTCGTCGCCGATTGCGTCGAGAATGAACGGGAATTTCTGCACCGTGGTGATGATGATCTTCTTCCCGGCCTTGAGAAATTTACGCAGGTCGCTGGAACTCTCGGCGTGGCCGATGGTGGCTGATACCTCGGTGAACTGCTTAATGGTGTCCCTGATCTGTTTGTCGAGCACCCGCCGGTCGGTGACCACGATGACCGAATCGAAAATCGCTTTCGACTCGTGTTCCAGCCCCACCAACTGATGCGCCAGCCAAGCGATGGAGTTGCTCTTGCCGCTGCCCGCCGAATGTTGGATCAGGTAGCGCTTGCCGACGCCGTTTTTAGTTGCATCGTTGAGCAGCATCCGCACGACTTTTAACTGATGGTAGCGGGGGAAGATTTGCTTGCGCCTCTTCTTGCCGCTTTTCTCATCTTTTTCAGCCACCACCTGCGTGTAGTTTTCCAAAATATCGGTCAGGCTCTCTTTGGTGAGAATCTGCTTCCACAGGTAATCGGTGGCCAGGCCATGAGGGTTAGGCGGATTGCCGGCACCGTCGTTCACGCCTTTGTTGAAGGGCAGAAACCATGATCCCTTGCCTTTGAGATGGGTGCAGAAAAATACTTGGTGGTCGTCCACGGCAAAATGGGCGACGCAGCGGCCAAACTGGAACAGCAACTCCTTCGGGTCGCGGTCGCGCTGATACTGCTGTATGGCATCATGCGCCGTCTGTTTGGTGAGCTTGTTTTTCAGTTCAAAGGTAACGATGGGTAGGCCGTTGATGAAAATGGCCAGATCAAGGGAGCGGGCTGTCTTCGTGGGGCTGAAGCGGAGCTGGCGGGTGACGCTGAAGATGTTGGCCGCGAACCGTTCAGCGGCCTTCACGTTGCCCGGTGTCGGTGTGCCGTAAAAAAGGTTCAACTCAACCGGGCCGTGCTTGATGCCAGAGCGCAGCACGTCCACCACGCCGCGCTTGGCAATTTCGCCTTGTAGCCGGTGCAGGAAATTTAAAGTTTGAGGGGTGAAGTGTGATGGGTGAAAAGAGGCCGGGTCGATGCGTAACGTTTCCAGTTTCTCGGGTTGCGTGGCCTGCAAAAATGCGCTGAGCTGGACCAAGTCAACGGCATATTCGCGGGCGTAGTCCTGCGGGGCGCCCTGAACATATCCGGTTTCCTCGGTCAATGACCGAACAATGAGGTCTTCCAAGCCTTTTTCGGTAGTGTCGGTGGTCATGCTGTTGAAGTGTGAAGTGTGACGTAGAAGTTTGAATGTTAGGCTTTTCGCTTCTCCTTAAGCCGTTTGACAATACTGGTCAGGATGGCGGTCAATTCATTCCCAATTCTTATTGATCCAGCCCTTGTCAGAAAGCACATTTGCGGCAAGGTGGATTTGGCGCGGGGTGAACTGCTTCTTATGCGCATTCCAGGCATAGGTGCGTTTCACGATATCGTCTAGGGTGTGGGCGTGTTCTTGTGTGGCCACCCAGTGAACGGTCGCCAGAAGTTCAAGGCCGAAGGGCGTTTCAAACCCATCAACCAAATCGGCCACCCGTTCGATATTTTTTTTAGTACTCTCTTCTGTTTGAAGGAACGCCGTCGCTTCAGTTTCGGCGTGAGGCACGATGGATAGGTGTTTTCCAGGGGCATCACCTCCGTCGGCATATCCCGCAATCAAATGTCCTTCCACTTTTTTAAGTACATGGCGAAGGTTTTCGGCGTAAGGCCCGTAGGGAGCTTTGGCGTACTTCAAGCGCAGGGGCTCGCCTGCAGCTTGGAGAAAGTACATGAGCTTGTGTACCTCAAGCAAGGTAATGAAGGGATCGAGGAGACCTTGAAGATAGCGGCTCATCAGACAAACCAGCGCAGCGCGTCCGGGGGTCATCTCAGGCACGTCTGTCGACCAGTTGGCTCTGCCATCGGCAGGTGCGTCACCGGGTTCAAAAACAGTGGCCTTGAGATTCGCGAACGGGCGTAGAGCCGCTTCGATTCGGGGACGGACTTCCGCCCAATCCAGACCGCCCAGTCCGCAACCCAAAGGCGGAATGGCGATAGAGGTGATGTTCCGATTTCGGATCTCGTCTGCCAAGGCTTTCAGGCCGGCGTCAATGTCCTCCAATCGGCTCTTGCCGCGCCAATGGCGCTTGGTGGGGAAATTGATAATGTAGTGGGGGAAGGTCAGTTGCCCGGTGGCAAAAACGAACATCTTGCCGGGCTCAACATCTTGCCGTTTGCAGGCGGCTTCGTAGGCCTTGAAATTCTCGGGAAACCGATTTTTAAACTGAAGCGCGATGCCCCGCCCCATAATGCCGACGCAATTCACGGTGTTCACCAGTGCTTCAGCCTCTTCCGAGAGGATATCGCCTGTCTTGAACGTAAACATGTGCTTCTCCTTCATGCCCTAATAGTACCAGTTTGGCCTGATTTCGACCAGTGGTTTATGGGCTGCATGCGAAATCGGTTAGTGACAGGGGGCTGCTTGGTTTTTCCTCACACGAAGGCACAAAGGGCACGAAGGTTTTTTTGGGGGGCATTGCTTGCGTCTAAACACCTGTCCCTTTGTTGCGCAAGTAACTGCGCAAAATCTGGAGTGCGGTGACAAGAGCCGCGCTGTGCGCGGGTCGCGGCACCGCTTTCTCTCCGCGCTGTGCGCGGAGACACTCTTAGTCGCCCACACTGGTCGATTGCGCCAGCGACGAAGTGTAGGGACGAAGTGTATGCGACGAAGTGTGGCTTGCGGCACCGCGTTTGCACACACCTTGCCGCTGCACGCTTGCTCCAATCTGTTTGACGGATCGCGTGCCCCTGATGGTTGCTTACTCGCCATTTTCAGCCACCGCAAGAAACTCGGTTTCGTCTTCTACCTCGTCAAAATCCTCGACAAATTCTTCATTCGCACTTCCCTCTTCACACTTCACACTTCTAACGTCCACCTGTCCGGTGACGACATCGGAAATGAGCCGGGCACGGTACTCGCGTATCAACTCAATCTCACGCTCGGCACGGGTGATGGCGTGGTCGATTGTTGAAGTTGTCACCTTGAGATACGAAAGGATTGTCTCTTGTTCAGAAATTGGTGGAAGGAGCACTTTTATGTTTTCTAAGGTCCAAGTGGAAATCTCGGGAAACGTTGTACCGTTTGCAACTCTCTGAAACACCGGTTGCATGGCCTTTAGAAGAACAAAGCAGTATTCATTCAGAAGGTATTGTTCATCAGGAACAACGGCTTTGCAGCCCTGGTTTGTGCAGAGCTCCACTTCGGCAAAAGAAACATTGCCGACGGGTGCTCTTGATGTAACAATCACACTTCCGGGTGGAACCACGACAGTTGAACATGAAGTAATACCGGCAAACGTGAGTTGACGAGCAGAAGAACGCAGCCTTTCATTTTTACTCACATCTTGTGGTGTTATCCACACAACGTCTCCATCCCAGAGTTCGCTCTGACCACTTGCCGGTGTTGCCCCGCCCACGATCATTTTGGAAGCGAATTTAAGCTTTCTCACCTCCCAGTGCTCCGGAATATCGCCGAGCCATTCACTGTTTGAGGGGCGGAGTTTGCGGGGGGGAGTGGGGAAAGCCTCAAGCTGTTCCTTGCCGTTTTCACCCTTCACCCTTCTCACTTCACACTTCCCGGTTACCATGTTGTTGATGATGGTCTGCTTCTGTTCTTTGAGCAGTTCAATCAACCGCCGCTTGTTACGGATGAATTTGCGAAACAAGAGATTTTGCGCCTTCAGAAATCGTGTGATGGCCAGTTGTTCTTCCTGTGGCGGGCAGATCACCGGCATGCTCAAAAATTTATCGGGATAGAGTCTGAGTCTGGAAGAGCGGATACCCGTTGATCGGCATATGTATTCCGACCGATACCCTTCAATCCGTAGCAAGTGATCGAGATAATAGCTGTCGTAATCCTGACGGCTTTTGGGGCGGTAAACACCATAACTGGGGCTTACAATTCCCTCGTGATTTGAGACGCCCAGCGCAGCCATCCAGGCCCACATCGTATTGATGACCAGATCGCCGGGTTGGCAACGTTTCTGACCGACATTTGATTCGGCCTTAAACATGGTGACGTTTTTCTGGCTGCGGGGAGTCACTCCCGTAATGTGTGACACGGAGAGCATTTCTTCGTCGCCTGTTTGGGAACGCTCGTCAATCTCCCTGAAGTAGTACTTTGCCCGTTTCTCAGGCCAATGCTTCGGAATCTTCCCCAGCCAATGCACGCCGGAGTCTTTATATTCCGGATAGGGTCGGAGCGTATTGGTCATCGGGATCCCTCGGTCTGGGAGAAGTATGCGGTCAGCCACGCATGCCCCTTTTCCGTCAGGTAGTATTTTTGAAGACGGCTGGTGGGTTTGTCGGGGATGGTGCGCGCGAGCCAGCCGGCTCCAAGCAGCGGATCGATATAGTATTTGCGAAAGTGTTCGCGATGGGTGATGTCTGCGGCCGACTGGAGGTCATGACGGCTTTGGGGTTCATGTGCGGCGGCGTTGAGTAGCGCGGCGACTTGCGCGGCGACTTGCGCGGTGACTTGCGCGGTGGATCGCCCAAGAGCGTTGGACAAACCCCACAACGTGTTTGATTGCAACATGTTATCTTGCGCGGTGCCCCCATCCTGACTCGGTTGCGACGCGCTCCGCTCAGGCGGTTTAGCCATACTGGATTGGGACGCTGTCTCGGATGTGATTCTCGATGGGGTGTCGTTGGATTCAGGGATTTTGCCCTGTAGCTTGTGCCATGGGTCGATCAGGCGGTCGGTTGGAATGTAATAGGTTTCCGATCCTTTCCCTTTCTGTTCCAGAAGATTGCGATCTCGCAGGCGGCGCAGATGGGTACTTGCGTTGAGTACATCGACGCGGTTGAGGTGGCGGTAGGTGGCATTGTCTACGGCTCCGATCTCGCGGGCGTAGACCGGGGCTCTGGCTTCTTCTGCGGACAGGTCGGCGTCGCCGAAAGTACGCAGCCACGCCCAGTCTTCGGGTGAGAGGAAATGGTGGAAGAGGCAGGTGACGACAAACTGATTACGAGTGCGGTCGGAATTGAATGTGGGCGGGGTGAGGTTAGCGGACTCCATGAGTTCGCGCATGACGCGGATGCCGGAGCCTTTTGTTTCTGCAAGATTGGTCTCGTGCAAGACGGCAGCCAAGACAGGGTTGCGTGTTTCAGAACCTGGTTCGCCCAGGCGGTCTTCGGAAACGAGGGAGTGGCCAGGGTTATGGATCTCCAGACGGTTGGCGTAGCGGATGATTTGGATGGCACCCTGCACGCGGTAACTACGGTGCATGACGGCATTGACTACGGCTTCACGGATGACGCGGTCAGGGATAAGCGGGATGTCCTGTCGGTGGAGTTGGCCAGCCGGAAGCGAAAAAGCTTTGGGCAGGTCGTCAAGAATGGCGGCACGGGTTCGGCGAATAAGGGTGAGAAGAGGTGCGCGGATTTCGACGGTTTCAAAGCGGTTTCCCGGGTCTCGTACCCATTCGCGACCAGGCACTCGGATATAGTCCACGCGCATGAGTGGAAAGTAGCGGCGGAGCGCCAGAGGTGTGCCAAACAGGAGAATGCCAGCGACCGTGGGACGAAGTATGCCTCCTTCTTGCGAGGCGCAACGCAGGGCGTGGAGAAGTTCCTCATCGCCCCATTTGAGTTCTTCGGCGCTGGGGTTGATTTCGGAACGTAACCTCCGATAGTCGATAAGCGCGGCGGGATCGATTGCCGTCAAGTCTGCGTCACGAATAACAGTGGCATCGTATGAGTCGCCTCTGCGGTCTTGATAGAACACGGCGAGGTCATCTTCCGTGCATTGGACATCGGACGAGCCTTGGCGGCGGAAGGCCGCACCGGGAAGGGGACGTTTTGCAAAATAGATGGGTTTCTCGCCAGGAGCGGCTTCTGGGACGAAGACGGAAAGAAGGTTTTTGCCGTTGACAATCCCAGATTCGATCTGGACGCGGATCGGTCGGTTGAAAGCGGTGGCGCACTGTGAAACAAGGTCACGTTGGATTTTGTCAGGGTCGGAGATTCCAGTCGCCGTGTATTGACGGAATAGTGCAGATTCGTCCAGCTTAGCTCCGAGGACGATCCAGCCGCCGCCAAGGTTGGGCTCGTTGGCGAAGGCACAAATCGTTTCAAGAAGAGATTTGCCGACCTCGGATGCGGACTTAGCTTCGATACGGGAGTGTTCGTCGAGGGCGTTGAGTTCGGTGAGGAGTTCGAGCGGATTCATTTCTGTTCCTCTTTCAAAATGTCATCCAGCAGGCCGTCGGTTTCCTGCTCCAAGGCTTTGATATCGGCCTTGATCTCCGCGAGGGTGCGCATGGGCGCGGGCTTGTAGAAATGCCGCGTGAAGGAGATGTCGTAGCCGATCTGCGTCTTGTCTGGATCAATCCAGGCGTCCGACGTGTAGGGCAGCACTTCGCGCCGGAAGAAAGCTTCGATGCCGCCCTCTTCCAGAAGCGGCACCTGTTCGGTGTCGCGCAGGGCGGTGTCCGGTTCGTATTCAACGACTGAAGAAGTGTGAAGGGGGAAATGTGAAGGGTGAAGTTTGAAGTGTGAAGGGGGGAACTTTCCGGTTAGCGCGTCCGGTTTGGTTTTGCCGGACTTATGCACTTTCCGGATGACCGGGCAGGCGTCTTCGCGGGTGTCGCAGAGTCCGTCTTGAAGCCACTTGACACGCTTGGCGACGAGCTTGACGCCCCGCTTGCCGGCATCGGCCCGGACTGCATCCATGAAGGTGTTGAAATCAAGGTGCGGGCCGGTGCCGAGGGTCTCGGCCAGACCGTCAGCCAGTGCGCTCAGCGGCTCTTCCCCGGCCTCGACACAGCGTTTCCTGAATTGCTTCAGCCGGCCTGGACTCAAATCAACGGCGAGGCGCAGCGGGCGCTCTACCGTCACCTTCCAGTAGCCGAAGGCTGCGTTGGGAAAGATTTTGGACGCTTCGGTTTCGGCCGGATTTACCACCAAGTCGCAGATGGCGCGGATGTGCTCTTCTGAGAACTCGCAGTTTTTCTTGCCCAGATTTTTGCGGAGGGGACTGGACCACTGGGTGGCGTCGATGAGCTGGATCTTGCCCCGGCGCGCGTCGGATTTGCGGTTGGTCAGCACCCAGATATAGGTGGCGATGCCGGTGTTGTAGAACATGTTCTCCGGACATGCGATGATGGCCTCCAGCCAGTCGTTTTCGATGATCCAGCGGCGGATGTTGCTTTCGCCCTGTCCGGCGTCGCCGGTGAAAAGCGACGAGCCGTTGTGAACCTGGACGATGCGGCTGCCGAGGCGGGTGGTCTGCTTCATCTTGGAGAGTTTGTTGACCAAGAACATGAGCTGACCGTCCGAAGAGCGGGTGATCATCGTGTATTCCGGGTCGCCGTCGTGCTGTGTGATAAAGCGCGGGTCGGCGATCTCGTCCTTGCCGCCCAGCCGTTCTAGGTCGGTCTTCCAACTCTTGCCGTAGGGGGGATTGGAGAGCATGAAGTCGAACTCGTGCGACGGAAAGGCGTCGCTGGAGAGGGTGGAGCCGTACTTGATGTTGTCGACTTCGGTCCCCTCGCCTTTGAGTAGCAGGTCGGCCTTGCAGATGGCGTAGGTTTCCGGCTGCACCTCCTGACCGAAAAGGTGAATGGAGACATCTTTGCCGTAACGGCGGGCCAGCTCGGACAGGCGTTCTTCGGCCACGGTCAGCATGCCGCCGGTGCCGCATGCACCGTCGTAAACAAGATAGGTGCCGGACTCGATCTGGTCCGCCACCGGCAGAAAGATCAGGTCGGCCATGAGCGTGATCACATCGCGGGGCGTGAAATGCTCGCCTGCCTCCTCGTTGTTTTCTTCATTGAAGCGACGGATCAGCTCCTCGAAAATGGTGCCCATGGCGTGATTGTCGAGCGCCGGGAGCTTTTCGTTGCCATCCTCGTCACAAACCGGCTTGGGGCTGAGATTGATGCTGTCATCGAGAAACCTGTCGATCAGGTAGCCGAGGATGTCGGCCTCGACCAGTGTGGGAATTTGGTTACGAAACTTGAACTTCTCGAGGATCTCCCGGACGTTGGGCGAGAAGCCGTCCAGATAGGCTTCAAAGTCGGCCTTGAGCCGCTGTTGCTTGGGGCGGTTTCGCAGACTGCGCAGGGTAAAGGGCGAGACATTGTAAAAAGCCTCGCCGACGGCTTGGCACAGCGCGGCGTGCTGGTTGGCGATCCCGGCCTCGTCGAGTTGCCTTTTCATGGCGAGCACCTTTTCCTTGCTCGGCTCTAAAAGTGCATCCAGACGACGGATGACCGTCATGGGCAGGATCACGTCACGGTATTTGCCGCGCACATACACATCGCGCAGCACGTCGTCGGCGATCCCCCAGATAAAATTCACGATGTTGTTGTGGACCACATGGTTCATAGCCCGCTACTGCTCCTTACGCCTCTCGTTCATTCCCGCAACCCCTTACTATATTCTGGCAGAGGCGGATTATCAACGTAAAACCTAACACGTAAAGCCTAAAGAGAGCAGTTGAAATTTTAACGGCGTTGGTTTCTGGCAAAACTCGTTTTTCTCACACGAAGGCACGAAGGTCACGAAGGTTTTTGGAAGGCGGGCGTTCTCGCGAACCGAACAACTTGAGCGTTGAAAGGTGAGTGCGTCTAAATACCTGTCCCTTTGTCGTTGTTAATTCACGCAAGTGGGCTACCATGGTAGTTCGGGGACACCCCTTGCGGCGTGCCACACGCGGACAATCTCCACAACTTCGCTTGAGTGGCGGATGCGATATACAATTCTGCAAGGTCGGCGAATCACTTCTCGGATGTTTGAATCGCCGAATTCGGGAACGATCCGTCCTGACTCGGGAAAGCGCGACAGACGCTCGACAGTGTTAAACATGCCACGGATGAATTTGGCAGCGGCCATGGGATCTGCTTCGGCAATGTAGGCACTGATCTCACGCAAGTCGAACCGGGCGGAGGGGGACCAAATCAACCGGTAAGCCATTGAGCGAACTCCTCTTTGACGCAGTCATGAGGAATGCCATTGCCTTCATCCAACTCTCGGAGTCCCTTGCGGATGCCGACCAGAAAGTTGATACGCTCCTGCACATCCTCCCAGGTCGCGTTTTCGGGCAGCTCCTCAAGCGTACGAATGGCAAGCTCTTTCGTGTTCATGATTTGACTTTAGCACACAGTTCCAAGGTAATCAATCTGATTCATCACAATCGGTGAAAGTGTCGGTGAAAGCGAAAAGAAAGTTTTGACTCGCGACCCGCGACCTTGCTAGCCCTCCCCCCCCAATAAACGGACTTGAGACGTACGACGGGGTGTATTAAACTACCCGTCAAGTAAACCAGATCGGTCCGCGTGGAAAATGCGCGGATGCAACCATTTGAGGAGTTGGACACATGGGTATGCTCGACCAGGTCAAGCAGGCGATGCAGATGCGTAAGGAAGCCAAGCGCATTCAGTCGGAAATTGAGAAGATCACCTTTGAATATGCTAACGGCGGCATCACTTGCGTGGCGCGCGGCGATTTCACGATCGTATCGATCAAGGTGACACCGGAGGCGCTGCAGGAGGTCATTGCCGGCAAGCCGGAACGTTTCGAGACGATGCTCAATAACGTGGTCAACGGCGCTCTCAAAGGGGTCAAGAAGCAGACGCAGGAAGCCATGGCCAAGATGATGCAGGGATCGGGCATGGGCGACATGTTCGGAGGCTGAAACCGTCATGGTCCCGCCAGTCGACAATCTGATCCGCGCGCTGTCCAAGCTCCCCGGACTGGGACGGCGGTCAGCGGAGCGCGCCGCGTTGGCTTTGCTGCGCAAACCCGAGTTGTTGCTGGACACTCTGGTGGCGGCTTTGCAGGAGGCGCGTGCCACGGTTTGTTGCTGTACGGTCTGCGGCGGGTTTACAGCGCGTGAGCAGAATCCGTGCGGCCTCTGTGCCGATACTTCGCGCGACGGCACGTTGCTGTGCGTGGTGGAGGAACCCTCCGATATCTTTGCTATCGAGCGTTCCGGCGGCTATCGTGGGCGGTACCACGCGCTGATGGGTAAGCTCTCTCCCGCGCGGCAGACCGGTCCCGCCGACCTGCGTTTGCGTGCGCTCGTCGAACGCATTGAGCGCGGTGGCGTGAAGGAGGTGCTGCTGGCTCTGAGCACTGATATGGAGGGCGACGCCACGGCGGGTTATATCAGTGAGCTGCTCGGGCCGCTGGGTGTGCGTGTGACGCGCCTCGCCTTTGGATTGCCAGCAGACAGCGGCGTGGGCTATTCCGATCCGCTGACGCTCAAGCGAGCCATCAGCGGCCGCATCGCGTGTAGCTGACGGCCGGTGGAAAAGCTATGGAAGCGGATAAAACGATTTCTGACACTTTGGTGGACGTGCAGGCGCGCATCGCGGCGGCCTGCGCCAAGGCGGGTCGTAAGCCGGATGAAGTTGAGATCATCGGTGTCACCAAGACGCACGGGCCGGATGTGGTGCGTGAGGCGTGGGAGGCGGGCATCAGGCTTTTCGGCGAAAACAAGGTACAGGAGGCCGCTTGGAAGATCCCGGAGAGCATCAGCGGCCCGTCGTGGCATCTGATCGGTCATCTGCAGCGCAACAAGGTGCGCCCCGCCTTGGAACTTTTTTCCGTCATCCACTCTGTGGATTCTGTGCCGCTGCTCGAACGA